>QWCK01005918.1_pt1 | contig 17275 bp, 16 predicted proteins | sample 1972571 | NCBI WGS metagenome assembly QWCK01 (sample SAMN09866710, study PRJNA288562) | Human gut metagenome isolate term2_stool, whole genome shotgun sequencing... | isolation source: gut | host: Homo sapiens | place: USA: California
CCCGCCCCACATGTAGCACGAAGTGACGCAAAGGCGTCACGGGAGTGCGGAATGTGGCAGCGTTGCGGGAGCGCAGAGCGCGAAGCGACGCGTAATCATGGAAGGAGCTTAAAGGGAGTAACGCCCCCCGGCAGGCTTGCCTGGCAGTGAGGATAGAGCTTCATGACCTGCCCCACATGTAGCACGAAGTGACGCAAAGGCGTCACGGGAGTGCGGAATGTGGCAGCGTTGCGGGAGCGCGGAGCGCGAAGCAACGCGTAATCATGGAAGGAGCTTAAAGGGAGTAACGCCCCACGGCAGGCTTGCCTGCCAGTGGGGATAAGGCTTCATGACCCGCCCCACATGTAGCACGAAGTGACGCAAAGGCGTCACGGGAGTGCGGGGTTATTCTTCGATTACGCGGATTTCAAGGTAGTCAAAATCCAGCGTCTCTATAAAATTGTCCTGCCGGAAGCGAGTGTGTGAGAGCCGGCGGAATTCGTCTATATTGGCATCAAGCCATATGGGCTCCGCCAGATCAAAGCTGTGGCACAGCTCGGTAAGCGCGTCAAGCACCATTTGGGTGCGCGATTTACGAAAGTCGCTTTCGGTGATGATGAGATCTCTCACGAGACGATTGTTTTTGATGCATTTACCCCATAGGCGGAACATGAGTACCTCCTGTTGGTTTCATGTGAGTTTTTGATAGCGTTATTCTAAACGATTTTCTAATAATGTTCAACGAAAGGGGAACGATATGCTGCAGCCGATTACAGATTACCCCGCATTCTTTGCGGGCGCGAAAGAGACCCTCGCAAAGGTGACAGAGCTTCGGGCTCAGGAAGAACAGCTGAAGGCAGATGAGGCGAGGAGCCGCTCGGATCTGGAGTCAGAGCAGAAGGCATTGAAGGACAATATTGAGCTGACAATAAAGAAGCGGGTTGCAGAGATCAGCAGTACCTATGATGCGGAGATTGCAAAGGGAAATGAGGAGCAGAGGCGGGTTCGCGCGCGGCGCGAGAAGGCAAAGAGCGCAGGCGTAAAGGAACGCATAAAGGAAGAGACCCGGGGGCATCTAGAAGAGATTGCGGCTCTGAAGAAGACGATGCGGGATAGCTTTCGAGAGCAGAAAGTACCGGCGATGTTTCGCTCCAAGCTCTACTATGCGTTGTATTTTCCGCACAAGCTGAAGCAGTGGCTGCTGCTGCTCCTTTTTATTGTGCTTTTTTTTGTCGCACTTCCCTGTGGAATTTATTTTCTTGCACTGCCGGAAAAGTTCAGAAGTGTTCCTGTGTTGATCGGTATTTATGTGGCGGACATTTTGGTTTTTGGCGGTATCTACACCGTAATTGGTAATACCTCAAAGCTGCATCACCTTGAGCTCCTGAAGCAGGGAAGAGATATCTGGGATCAGATCGCGCAGAACGAGCACAGGGTGAAGAAAATCACGAGGCAGATCACCCGCGACAAGAGTGAGGACAAATATGACCTTGCGTCCTTTGATGATGAACTTGCGCATATCAGTCAGAATATTCAGGAGGCCACGGCGAAGAAACAGGAGGCTCTGAATAATTTTGAGAACGTAACGAAGAATATACTCACAGATGAGCTGACGCAGAATGCCCGTCCGCGCATAGAACAGCTGACCAGCAGTCACGCAGTGACGCTGCGGACCTTGCAGGAGATCAGTGCGGAGCGGCAGAAGCAGACGCTCTGCCTTGTGGATCAGTATGAGGTATATCTTGGCAAGGAGTTTATGACAGAGGAAAGACTCAGCGCGCTTCAGAAAATTATGGAGACCGGAACCGTAACCAATCTTTCCGAGGCAATGGAAGAATATAAGAACAGACAGGACTGATGAAGCGGAGCTATGGCTGAAAAAAGGCATCTGAATACAAATAATATCAGAGCGCTGCCCCCCCGGGGTTCCTCCGCAGAGGACGCATATGCGGGTGAGCCTTTTCAGGAAGAGCGGGAGCGGCGGGGACGCAGACGGCACCGGCTTTTGCTGACGCTCGCCCTGCTGTTCGGCGCTATCTTGCTGGCACTGCAGCTGGTTCGGCGTTTTATGCGCTATGATTCCTATGCCGTGATGTGGCAGAAGGATCTGAATCAGGGTAGTTTGGTGGGCTACGCACACTTTGGAAATGGTCTCTTGAAGTATTCCAAGGATGGAGTCACCTATCTGACCGGGCGCGGGACAGAGGAGTGGGTTGACACCTATGAAATGAAAGCGCCGATTGTCAGCGTCCGCGGGAATTATGCAGCAATTGCTGATTGCCAGGGAAACAGCATTCGTATCTACGGAGAGGCGGGAAAGATAGGGGAGACGACCACCATACTACCGCTGACAAAGCTGGCGATCGCAGATAATGGGATCACTGCTGTAATTGAGGAGGATGCCGGAGCGAGCTATATCACTTTTCTTCAAAAAGACGGGAGATCTCTGGATATCACGGTGAAGAGCATACTTTCGGGAGACGGATATCCCACAGATCTTGCGCTTTCTCCTGACGGAACACGGCTTATGGTGGGCTACGAGTATCTGAGCGGTGGGGATTTGAAAGGGAGAGTGGTCTTCTACGACTTCTCAGAAATTGGGAAAAATATTCCAAACCGACTGGTCGGTGGTTTTGATGAGCAGTTTTCAGACAGTCTGCTGGCAGAGGTACACTATCTGGATGGAACCTATTCCTTTGCGGCATCAACCGCAGGACTGTGCTTCTTCTCATCCAGAAACCTCACCTCACCCGAGGTGGTGAAGGAGGTGCGGGAGACAGATGAGATTCGCTCTCTCTTTTATAATAATAAATATGTAGGGTTGATTCTGAACAATTCCGGCGGACAGGAGCGCTACCGACTGGAGTTGTACAGAGCGGATGGCGGCAAGGTGATGGAGAAGTGCTTTGATGATAACTATCAGTTTGCATCCATAGATGGGAATACAGTTTTTATCCACTCTTCCACGATGGGGATGATCTACAATACCGCCGGAGTCAGAAAGTTTTATGGAAAGCTGGACTTTCCTGTGATCTATATGGAGCAGGGAGCTCTGCCGGGAGAATATATCATGGCTGGGCCCGCAAATATCAAACGGGTGCGCCTGCGCTGATGGGCAGTGTCTGTATGGGGGATAAGCAGATGGGAAAAATTGCAGTAGGTGTTGATGTCGGTGGAACTACGGTGAAGCTTGGATTTTTTTCGCCGGAGGGGGAGCTCATTCAGAAGTGGGAGATACCCACGGACAGAGAGAGCGGCGGCGCAAATATCATTCCGGATATCGCTTCCTCGATACAGAAGACCCTGGAGAAAGGTGCGTACAAGCTGGAGGATGTCATAGGTGTAGGACTTGATGTCCCGGGACCGGTGCAGCCCACAGGCTATGTGGAGGTCTGTGTGAATCTGTTCTGGAAGGATCGCTATCCGGCGAGAGAGCTCTCGGAGCTTTTGCAGGGAGTGCGCGTAGAGATTGGAAATGATGCCAATGTGGCCGCGCTCGGAGAGGCCTGGAAGGGCGGCGGCGAGGGCGCGCAGGACGCGGTTATGTTGACGCTTGGAACCGGTGTCGGTGGAGGGGTGATCCTCGGCGGACAGATTGTGAGCGGACGTCATGGCCTCGGCGGTGAAATCGGACACATTCATGTGCGGGATGAGGAGGCAGAGGCCTGCAACTGCGGCGGACATGGCTGTCTCGAACAGATAGCGAGTGCGACAGGAATTGTCCGGGAGGCGAAGCGGAAGCTCGCAGAGTCAGAGGAAGCAAGTGCTATGCGAGCGCTGGGAGAGAAGCTCAGCGCAAAGGATGTCTGTGATCTCGGAAGAGCGGGAGATGCGCTCGCAGATGAGGTGATAGAGACCGTCGCGCGCTATCTGGGGCTGGCCATTTCTCACCTGTGCCTGATTGTGGATCCGGAGATTTTTATTATAGGCGGCGGTGTATCCAGGGCCGGCTCCTACCTGTTGGATAAGATTAAAAAGTATTATGATATGTATACTGCGATTTCCTCTAACCGTGGGCGGGTGGTGCTGGCGGAGCTTGGAAATGATGCGGGTATTTATGGCGCAGTGAGGCTGGTGCTGTGAAATGTTGAAGGAAGTATTGCCGGGTCTCTGGGTGGATAATGTCGCTACTCGTTTTCCCGGCGTCAGTGAAATAAATTACAGCTTTGTGAAGGGAGCGCCGGGCTGCCGCAGTCTTCTGGTTGATGCTGGATTGCCGGACGAAATTGCACCGGGCTGCCGTGAGGCGCTGCTTTATGATATGGAGGAGCTGGGGCTTTCATTTCATCAGCTGGACTGTGTCATTACCCATTCGCACAGAGACCATGTTGGTCAGGCAAAGCTCCTGAATGAGAGAGGGGCGAGGGTGCTTATCAATCCGGTGGATATGAGCACGGAGGAGGAGCAGATCAATCACGAGCTGCTGCACCCGGAGCTGAGGCGCCGGCTTTTCCGCCTGATTGGTCTGGAATTGGCGGATCAGGAGACCTACGAGGCGTTCTGGCGCGCAGCGGACGAATTTTCTTCCGGCTTTGAGGACTGCTGGAACTTCTCATGGGATCCGATTTCTCCGGGAGAGGAGCTGCACTACGGAGAATATCGCTTCACTGTGGTACCCTTGCCGGGACACACGCAGGGTCAGATTGGCCTCTGGGACAGGACAAAGAAGCTGTTGTTCAGTGGAGATCAGCTGGTGCATGGGATCACTCCAATTGTCGGGGATGCGGGGAACTATCCGGAAGGGCTCGATGAGTATCTGAATTCTATGCGGGATGTCAAGCATCTCTATGGGGGCTGTCTTTTTATTCCCGGGCATGGGAGGCCATTTCGAAATCCGACGGCAGAGGTGGATGCAGTTGTGCAGAGCTATCTGGATAAATGCTCCATCATGTATGATATCCTGCGTCACTCTGAGCAGCCTCTGAGCATACGCGGAATTGCGATGCGCACCTATGGACGCTATGGCAAAGAGCTGAGCGACAATGAGCGACGCTCTTGCATACTTATCTGGTTTAAGACCCGCGCCTGTCTGAACTATATGAAAAAACGCCATCTCCTGCATGAGGAGATGACGGATGGGGTTTCCATGTGGCGTGCGGTGTAAATTTCAGACAGAGCCTGAATCTTCAGATCTGAAAATCTGAGGATTCAGGCTCTGTTTTTTGTTATTCATCAATTTGTTTCACGAAACTACAATATCAAAGCCTATACTGGCCTTAAAGTAGTCGCCATCGATGACAATATCAAAGCTGCCGTGCTGGAGCTCAGTCAGGGATTTTGCAATGGAGAGTCCCAGCCCGCTGCCATCCGTGGTGCGGGAATCGTCTCCGCGCACAAAGCGCTCTGTCAGCTCCTCCGGACTGATATTCAAGGGCCGTGCGGAGATATTTTTTATGGTGAATTTTACCCGGCCTCCCGCACGCACTACATTGACATAGACGCGTGAGCCCTCCGCGGCATACTTGAATGCATTGTTATAGAGATTTTCGAGAACGCGCCACAGGTGCTGCCCGTCTGCGTGGATCAGAATGAGCTCCCGCGGAAGCTCGGCGACAAGGCTCAGGTTCCGCTCGGTGAAGCGCTCCTCGAACTCCCCGTTTGTCTGCTCAATCAGCTCGACAAAGTTGATATCCACGGCGTTCAGCTGTACATTGCCTGTGGAGGCCTTGCTCGCCTCCACGAGATCCTCTGTCAGCGTCTTTAAGTGCTGTGACTTCTGCTCCAGTACGTTGACATACTCCAGTATCTTCGGATCGGCAGGGTGAGCCCGCTTGATCAGATCCACATAGTTGATGATGGAGGTGAGCGGTGTCTTGATGTCATGTGAGACATTGGTGATGAGTTCTGCCTTCATGCGCTCGCTGCGAACCTGATCGTTCAGCGCCCGCTTCAGACCTGCACTGATATTATTAATGGTATCGGCAAGACGGGCTTCCCGTCCGTGAAATTCCGAGGTATCCAGCAGTGCCTCCTCCCCCGCAGAGCCGGAGTCCAGCTGTCCGATTGCCTCCGCAATACGGTCTCTCTCTATCCGCTTCCGGTAGAGCTTCTGGAAGAACCAGATATCTGTGACGGCGAGAAGCAAAAAGAGCGTGAAGGCGAGGAGTCTGGCGCTCACGGAGTTTCGCGTGAGTATGAGAGAGCTGATTGCGGCAGTAAGCGCAATGTTTGCGGCGACGAAGGCGGAGTAGTAGACTGCGATGCGCCGCGCGAAGGTAATATTCAGAGAGAATTCACGCGCGTTTTCCGCAAGCTGTTTTGCAAAGCTTTTTTCCCAGAGTATCCCGGCCTTCCACGCGCGCAGCAGTGAAAAGACCAAGGGGAAGGCGCAGAGGTAAATGATGATATAGACCAGCATTTCCCCGGAGAATGTCCAGTAGCGCTCCGGTGCCAGTATATGGATGAGCCGTGCGATGGTATTGTCTGAGACAAAGATGAGAAAGCCGATCAGAAGCAGCGTGTTCAGAATGTTCAGCTCGGGCATGCGCCGGTCGAAGGACATCAGCTGCAGCTCAGACGACTTCGGTTTCGTGCGCCCGGCAAGCATGAAAAGGCGCGCAAGGCTTACGAGCATGGTAAGAAAGCCGGTGAGCATCAGAAGCAACCCGGCCGCGTAGACATCCCGCTGGGAAGCATAGTTCAGGACACCCGTGTAGAAATCATCCCGCAGCGGATAGCTGGTATCAACCACAAAAATGGCGCGATAATCCGTGTCGCGGGAACCACCCTCCTCCAGAAGCATGTCGCGGATCCTGACAGGGGTTTCAGAGAGGTTGTTGTCCGGGAGAGGACTTTCAGAGGAGAGTATGACATATTTCCCGAGGGAGCGTGCCAGCTCTTCCGTGAGATCGGCGCGATTGGTGTAGGCCTTTCGTCCCTCCAGCTCAATGAGATAGTAGAGGTTGGAATTCCCTTTGTTGTAGCGGTCCACGCTGCGGCAGTAATCTCCAAGCGCGGTCATGACCTCGCGGGTCATGGCATCCAGCGTCACAAAAGCCGTCCCGGGGCCGGAGGCTTTTTCCGTCTCGCGGTAGGCGCGCCAGGTGACAGGATAGGCCTCCGCCTGCGCATTGTCTTCTGCCGTCTCGCTGTGCAGGACGCGGTAGTCATTATCAAAGGAATAACCGTGGAGCTTAGCATAGTCCAGGACATCATTGACAGTCCATATGATTTCCTCACCACTGCCTGTGGAGTAGGCGAAGATCTCATTGTCTGTATCAAGCTCGCCGCCGTACTCGAAGACATCGCGGTAGCGGACATAGCGCATGAGTTCTGTTGCCTCGGACTCAAACAGTGCGTCAAAGGCCGGAGATTCCTCGTAGATCTCAGAGTTCAGCCATTGTATACCCTTTTTAAAGTTGGAATTGCAGTAGACGATGGATACGCCTGCGACAAAGAGGCAGAGTGCAAGCGCGTGAACAATGAGCAGAAAGCGCTTTCTCCCGGCATAGCTGGTTTTCAATTCTTTTTTCTTATTATTCATAGGCGGCTGCTCAGACCTGCTTTTCTACCTTGTAGCCGACGCCCCATACCACCTTCAGATATCGGGGTTCCCGCGGGTTGATTTCAATCTTTTCGCGGATGTGGCGAATGTGAACCGCGACCGTATTGTCTGCGCCGATCGCCTCCTCATTCCAGATTTTCTCATAGATTTCATCGATGGAGAAGACCTTGCCCGCGTTGCGCACGAGCAGAAGGAGTATGTTGTACTCAATGGGAGTCAGCCGGACAGAATTTCCGGAGACTGTGACCTCCTTTGTCTCATCGTTGATCTGCAGGTCACCGACGGAGTAGACCTGAGAGCTGTCGTGGGAGCCGAGATTGCCGAGCTCTGTGTAGCGCCTGAGCTGACTCTTCACCCGGGCAACCAGCTCAAGCGGGTTGAAGGGCTTTGTCAGATAGTCGTCGGCCCCGATGTTCAGGCCGAGTATTTTATCATTGTCCTCGGATTTAGCGGAGAGGATAATGATGGGAATGGAGCTGGTTTCACGCACCTTCAGTGTTGTGCGTATTCCGTCCAGTCCCGGCATCATGACGTCGACGATCAGGAGATCTACCGGTGTGGTCTCCATGATTTTCAACGCCTCGAAGCCGTCGTAGGCACGCAGTACCTCGAAGTCCTCTCCGGAGAGGTAGATGCTGATTGCCTCTACAATTTCGTGATCGTCGTCACAGACCAGTATTTTCTGCATGATTTTTCCTCGCTTTTTTATGCGGAAGCTTTATGATAGAGTAGGTTATTGGAAAGAATGCAGCATTGCGCTGCTCTGTCTGTATCAGGGATACAGTCACTGCTGCTGTAAGCTCATTATAACATATCTGGCAAGGAGCGGGAAATGACGGATGAACAGCTGATGCGTGCTGCGGTGAGAGAGGCGAAGAAAGCTGAGGCCATAGGTGAAGTTCCGATCGGCTGTGTGATCGCGCGGGAGGGGAAGGTCTATGCCCGCGGTTACAACAGGAGAATGACGGACAGGAGCGCACTTGCACACGCGGAAATTGCTGCGATACGAAAGGCCTGCCGAAAGTTTGGCGACTGGCGCCTGGAAGATTGCACACTCTATGTGACGCTGGAGCCCTGCCCCATGTGTGCGGGAGCCATTGTGCAGGCAAGAATCCCGCGGGTGGTCTTTGCCTGCCGGAATCCGAAGGCGGGGAGTGCGGGATCGGTGGTGGATCTCATGCATGTAGAGGGCTTTAATCATCAGGTGGAAGTAGAGGAAGGGCTGCTTGGAGAAGAGTGCGCAGAGCTGATGCGGAGCTTCTTTCGCGCGCTCCGGGAGGCCAGAAAAAAAGCTGTGCGGGATTGACAAAAGCGGAAGCTTCCCATTATACTGAAATTCCGCACAGCTGGGGAGACGGCGGTTCCCTGTACCTGCAGTCCGCCATAGCAGGAGTGATATCCCGCCCCGGGTGTGTGAGCTGTGGAGCAGCCCGCGGAAAGCGGTGTTGACGTGAGGGCCCCCGCGCGGCGGACCTTTGCGAACCGTGTCAGGGCAGGAATGCAGCAGCACTAAGTAAATGTGTACGGGTGATGCGGGATTACCGTCACCGAGCTTGCTGCCGCGGTAACGTTCATGGTTCCCATTCAAAGCGGGATGTGCGGATTTAAAAGATGAGAGAGAGCGGTGTGCCGGAGGGCCACCGCTTTGTCATTGCCGAAATAATCATTCTGTCGTATACTTTTATGGAATAAACGTTCCTGAGGGCTGTCGTAATCAGACCCTGCGGCGTGGGGAGATGAGATGTCAGAGCGAAAGAAGGCAAAGAAAACTGTCCGTAAAGTTGCAGAATCAGGCTGCGGGATCGGGCCCGGAGAGACAATTCGTGTCGGGCTTCTGACCAGCGGAGGAGACTGCCAGGCTCTGAATGCGACGCTGCGCGGCATCGCAAAGACGCTCTACAATCTGTATGAGAAGGCAGAGATCATAGGCTTTCTTGACGGCTACCGGGGTTTGATGTACGGGAATTTCCGTCGTATGGAGAAGAGCGATTTTTCCGGCATACTCACGAGGGGCGGAACGATGCTCGGAACAAGCCGTCAGCCCTTTAAGCAGATGTCTGTTCCGGATGAGGACGGTAATAATAGGGTAGAGCTGATGAAGGCGACCTATCGGAGGCTGAAGCTCAACTGCCTCTGTGTGCTGGGAGGGAACGGCAGTCAGAAAACCGCGAACCTTCTGCGTGAGGAGGGGCTGAATATCATTGCGCTTCCAAAGACCATAGACAATGATCTGTATGGAACGGATGAGACCTTCGGTTTTCAGAGTGCAGCGGAGGTCGCAGCAGATGCGATTGACTGTATTCACACGACGGCGGCCTCGCACGGCAGGGTCTTTATTGTGGAAGTTATGGGACACAAGGTAGGCTGGCTTACGCTCTACGCAGGCATTGCGGGCGGCGCCGACATTATCCTCATTCCGGAAATTCCCTATGATATCAATGCGGTGGTTTCCGCGCTGAAGAGGCGGGAGCAGACCGGCAGTAAGTTCTCTATTATTGCGGTGGCAGAGGGAGCCATTTCAAAGGAGCTTGCCGGACTCAGCAAAAAGGAACTAAAGAGCAGAATCGCCGACCGGAAGCACCCCTCTGTGGCCTATGAGCTCGCTGCCCGGATTTCAGAGATCACGGGACAGGAGGTGCGCGTCACCGTACCCGGGCACATGCAGCGGGGCGGAACGCCGAACCCCTACGACCGCGTGCTCTCGTCACGGCTGGGAGCGCGTGCCGCGAAGCTCATCCGGGAGGGACGCTTTGGTCGCATGGTTGTGGTGAAAAATAACGAGGTGACGAGCATACCGTTGGAGGAGTCAGCCGGGAAGTTGAAGATGGTGGATCCGAACTCTTCGCTGGTCGAGGAGGCGCGGCTTCTGGGACTTTCTTTCGGAGACAGGTAAGGAAAAGCGATGTCTTATGTGGCACTATACCGCAAATGGCGTCCCAGAACCTTTGAGGAAGTAAAGGGGCAGGACGCCATTTGCACGACTCTTAAAAATCAGATTATCTCCGGCAGAGTGGGGCATGCCTATCTCTTCTGCGGCACCCGCGGCACCGGTAAGACCAGTGTTGCCAAAATTCTGGCCAGGGCGGTGAACTGTGAGCACCCGATCAACGGGAATCCCTGTGGTGAGTGTGCGATGTGCCGCGCAATTGCAGAAGAGCAGTCCATGAATGTTCAGGAGATCGACGCGGCCTCCAATAACGGTGTCGACAATATCCGCGATATCCGAGAGCAGGTTTATCATTGATGAAGTGCACATGCTGTCCACAGGAGCCTTCAATGCACTCCTAAAGACGCTGGAGGAGCCGCCGGCTTATGTGATTTTCATTCTCGCGACCACGGAGGCGCACAAGATTCCGGTGACGGTGCTCTCCCGCTGTCAGCGCTATGATTTCCATCGCATCACGGCAGAAATCATCGCCGGGCGGCTTAAGGAGCTCACGGCAGCAGAGCAGATCCAGATCGAGGAACGCGCGATCGACTACATTGCCCGGCAGGCAGATGGGGCGATGCGTGATGCGCTGAGCCTTTTGGACGAGTGTGTGGCCTTTCATCCCGATGAGGAGCTGAGCTACGATGAGGTGCTGGAGATTCTGGGCGCGGTGGATGTTGCGACCTACGCGAAGCTCTTTTCCGCTTTGTCCGGAGGGCGGGGCGGAGAGGCGCTCTGTATATTGGACAGAGCCTTTGAGGAGGGCAGCGAGCTCAGCCAGTTTGTCAATGATTTTCTCTGGTATCTTCGAAATCTTCTTATTTTGAAGACCGCAGAACATGCGGAGGGGATGATAGACAGTTCGGGTGAGAAGCTGGAGCTCATGAAAAAAGATGCGGCAGAGGCCTCTACAGCAGTGCTGATGCGTTATATCCGGGTGCTCTCGGAGCTCTCTAACCGGCTGCGCTTCTCTTCTCAGAAGCGGGTAATGACGGAGCTCACGCTGATTCGGCTCACGGCGCCGGAAATGGACGATACAAATGATGCACTTTTGGAACGTGTCGCGGCGCTGGAGCGGGAGCTGAAGACGCTGAAGGCGGAGGGGATCCGAATGGTACAGACTGCTGCTCCGGAGACCTCCGCAGAGAAGAAACCTGCGGAACCAAAGACTATTGCTCTGCCCAAGGCGGAGTATGAGGATTTTATGGCGATACGGACCGACTGGGGCAAGATCACTGCGTCCATTGGCGGGGCCTACGGAGCGGCGCTGCAGGGGAGCTCTGTGGAGCCGGCCGGGCCGGGGGCCATGTGCATCGTTTTTCCGAATGCAGGTGTGCAGCGCTTTGGCGGACTGGATGGGGCGCTGGAGCTGCTCTCGCAATATGTGGCAGAGCATTATCAGAAGGAGATCAGCTTCCGAACCCGTGCGCGCGTGGGTATGGAGGCGGCGAACAGCTACACAGTGAGCGCAGAGGAGCTGAGGGAGATCGTGGATTTTCCGATCGAGACAGAGCGCGGCAGTTCACAGGGTTGAACAGCAGAGCATGACAAGGTAATCAAAATTCAGAAAACAGGTGGAGGCAAGGCGATATGGCAAGACACGGCGGCTTTCCGGGCGGAGGTATCCCGGGTAATATGAGCAATCTGATGAAGCAGGCACAGAAGATGCAGCGGCAGATGGCGGAGCAGGCACAGGAGTTTGAGACAAAAGAATTTACCGCGGCAGCGGGCGGCGGCGCAGTGAGCGTCACTGTCTCCGGGAAGCGTGAGCTCACAAAGGTGGAGATCGCGCCCGAGGCGGTGGATCCGGATGATGTTGAGCTGCTTCAGGATATGATCATGGCGGCGGCGAATGAGGCGCTGCGTCAGATGGAGGCAGAGAATCAGGCGATGATGGGAAAGCTGACCGGCGGACTTGGCGGAAGCCTGCCCTTTTAACGAAGTACCATGGATTATTACAGCAAACAGATCACAAAGCTGATCGAGGAGCTCTCAGCACTGCCGGGCGTTGGCAGGAAGAGTGCGCAGCGTCTGGCGTTTCATATTATTAATATGCCGGAGGAGCGGGTTTTGCAGCTGACGGAGGCAATGCGCAGTGCGAAGCAGAACATTCGTTACTGCAGGGAGTGCTGCACCCTGACGGATGATGAGCTGTGCCCAATCTGCAAGCGTCCAGCTCGAAATCATCATCAAATCATGGTGGTTGAAAACACGCGGGATCTTGCGGCTTATGAGAAGACGGGAAAGTATGAGGGCGTCTATCATGTGCTGCACGGCGCGATCTCCCCTATGCTTGGCATAGGGCCTGCGGATATACGTCTGAAGGAGCTGATGCAGAGGCTTGAGGGCGATGTCGACGAGGTGATTATAGCGACCAATTCCAGTCTTGAGGGAGAGACCACGGCGATGTATATTGCGAAGCTCGTCAAGCCGACGGGCATACGGGTGTCCAGGATTGCAAGCGGTGTGCCGGTTGGCGGCGATCTTGAGTATATTGACGAGGTGACTCTGCTGCGAGCGCTGGAGGGCAGAACCGAGCTGTAGGAGCAATGGAAAGAGGAAAATAAATGGACAAGCGTGAGTTCAGTATCAAGGCAGAGCAGATGCAGAAGCAGGCGGAGCTCGGGGACTATGCGACAGCAATGAAGATCGCAGATAAGATTGACTGGCGGAGGGTGACAAATGTGAGTCAGCTCGCCCGGGTCTCGGAGATTTATGAAAAAAACGGTGAGTACAGAGAAGCGAAAGAGATCATGCTCCTCGCCTTTGAGCGTGCACCGATGGGGCGTGGCTTGCTGGTAAAGCTTCTGGAGCTTGCGCTTAAGGACAATGACATTGCAGAGGCGGAGCGCTATTACAGAGAATTTCTGGATCTCGCGCCGGAGGATCCGCGTCAGTATGTGCTGCGCTATCAGATTCTGAGCGCAAAGGGCGCTGCTCCGGCTCAAAAGATTCCACCGCTGGAACGCTATGTGGAGCTTGAGCTGGATGAGCCATTGATGTATGAGCTGGCGGAGCTTTACCATGCAGCCGGACGCCACGAGGAGTGCGTGGAGCTCTGCGACAGAATTACTCTGCTCTTTGGAACCGGTGAGTGGGTGGAGAAGGCCATGCTGCTCAAGACGGAGAGAGAGGAGCAGCCGCTGACAGAGTACCAGCAGAATCTTCTCGATCATCGGGAGGAGTATACGGCGCGGCTCAGGGCACTTGAGGAGCGCTCAGAGCTTGCGACAGAGCCGCTGGCGCAGTCGGAAGTGGAAGTGCAGCATGAGATCCCGGAGCCGCAGGAGGGGATGGAAGAACTGCAGGCAGATACGGAGTGTGTGGCTGACGCGGTGCCGGAGACGCTCTCTGCAGAGCAGAGCGAGGAGGCGGCGGAGCGTGCGGCCAGAGCACAGCGTGAGATTGATGCAGAGATAGAGGCGCATCTCTCTCAGCTTGAAGCGGAAGAAAATGCTGTCAGAGAAGCAGAGGAGCGCGATCAGAGGCAGACAATAGCGGCACTGGCAGCGGTCAGTGCGAGCCAGAGGCGCCGTGAGGAGCAGCAGAGTGAAGAGGAGCGTCTCGCTGAGGTGGAGAGAAAGCTTGCAGCTGCGGCAGAGGCTGAAGCTGCGGAACAGAAAAAGGCAGAGGCTGAAGCAGCAGAACAGAAACAGGTAGAGACAGAAGCTGCGGCGGAGATATCTTCCGCTGCGGAAGCTGTTGAACAGCCGGCCAAGGAGGAGCATGCCGCGACAGCGGATTCGGAAAAGCCCAGCGTGGTGGACGACATTACCCGCGTTCTTCCCAAACTTCCAAAGACAGAGAATGCAGCTGCAGAGAAGGAAGCACAGGAGGCTCTTGAAGCAACCCGCATTCTCCCGGATCTGAAGCAGCGTAATACGGGAGAAGCGGCAGAGGAACAGCCCGTACCGGAGCCGGCGGAAAAAATGGAAGAGGAGAAAGCTGTAGCAGAATCTGCGAACGAAGCGGCAGAGCCCGCGGACTCTCTGCATCTGCATTACAGCTGTCTGATTCAGGGCAGGACTGAGGAAGAAGGGCTTGCAGCGGCGATACAGAAACTGAAGGAGATACACGAGGAGAGTGGGGTTCGAAATCCGGCGGCGAAGATCAGGGCGGAGAAGCTTTCCCTGCGGGGAGTGAAGGCTTCTGCTGAGAGAATCGCAGGTAAGGATCTCATCATTGAGTGCGCCGGGGATCTCTCGGAGGCCTGCGTGGCGGAGCTGCTTGAGTTGCTTATGGCGGAGGATGGCACACGTAGTGTATTGCTTGTGGACAATCCGTTGCAGCTCACGCGGCTGGTGGCGAAGTACCCGCAGCTGAAAACGGTGTTCCGGGTGGAAGCCGGGCTTTGTCATGGCGATGCCGCTGTACAGCCGGCGGAGCAGAAGAAAGCGGAAACAGGGCTGGCAGGAGCAGCGGCAGGCAGGTCTGTGCCGGAAGAGAAAACTGAGGAGACAGTGGTACAGTCTGCTCCCGAAGAAAAGCCTACGAAGAGAACGGAAGCGGTGAAGCCCGCAGAGACACATGCTGTGGCAGAGCGTTCTTATGAGGAGGAGGCGCTGGATATTGATGCTTTCGCGCACTATGCGAGCGACTATGCAAAAAAGATCGACTGTGTGATTACGGGAAAGAGTATGCTTGCGCTCTATGAGCGCATTGAGATTATGCAGGAGGATGGCATTGGCCTCACCCGGAAAAATGCCGAGGCACTGATTGAGGAGGTCGCCGACCGGGCGGAAAAGCCGCCGTTGTTAAAGCGTCTCGGCGGGTTGTTTTCACCCAAATACGATAAGGATGGAATGCTTATTTTGAAGGAGGATGATTTCATCTCCTGATGAGAAGCTGGAAAAGAGGGCTTTTGAATGTTTGAGAGCGTAAGTGCGTGGCTGGACAGCAACTGGTTTGCGCTCCTGATAGCTGTTTTTATGGTGGGGATGATGCTGTATGGTCACAGCAGAGGGTTTGTGCGGCTGGCTGTCTCTCTGACGGCATTGTTCATCACCCTTGCACTGGCGCACACGGCGCTTCCGAAGGTGACCGATTTTGTTCAGAGGCATACGGGGCTTGAGAAGGCTGTACAGGGTTATGTTCTGAAGAGCACCGGGATTGACGCACTGACGCAGGAACAGATGGACAGCCGGGAGGATCAGGAACAGATCATCGGAGGACTTCAGATTCCGGAGAATTTTCAGCGGATTTTGAGTGAGAACAACCGGCAGGAGATATGGGAACGTCTCGGGGCGGAGCAGTTCCAGCAGTATGTTGCAGAGTATCTGGGAAAGATGATCATCAATTATCTGGGCTTTGCTCTGCTTTTCCTTGCGATCTGGGTGCTTCTGCATCTCGGCCTGCGTGTGCTGGATGTCCTGACAGCGCTGCCGGTGGTGCACGGGATGAACCAGATTGCAGGGGCGCTGCTGGGCTTTGTGGAGTCTCTGATATTTGTCTGGCTTGGATTTATGATACTGGGACTTTTTGAGGGCTCGGAGACTGGATCAAAGCTCTATGAACTGGTGCAGTCCTCCGCCTGGCTCAGCTTTCTGTATCGCTACAATCTGCTTGCTTTCTTTCTTCGGGATTTGGTGAATACAATGTTGTTTTGATGATGTGCCGGAAAGGATATATCTGATCTTCGACAGGAAGCCGAGGAATCAGTCGGGCAGCTTGTTTCTGTTTGTATAGAGTTCGAGAAAGCTGTGTTCTCCGACCCTGTCCTTCCAGCCGGGAAAGGTTTCGATGCAGACGGCGTGCAGAGCGTTAAAAATGCTTTTTTCGATATCGGGATTCTCCTTCTTCAACAGAAGAAGGAGATTTTTAATTTCTTTGCGCTTGCTGAGACCGCCCTCCTCTCCCTGTGCCTCGCAGCTCTCAGTAAAGCGACAGGCACACTGGATAAATTCGAGCTGGTTATAGCGCCGCCAGGCTATGATATCTGCCTCATTAATGCAGTACATTGGGCGGATCAGTTCCATTCCGGGAAAGTTCTTGCTGTGGAGCTTCGGCATCATTCCCTGTAGCTGGGAACTGTAGAACATGGCCATCACAGTGGTTTCGATCACGTCGTTCAGATGGTGTCCCAGAGCGATCTTGTTGCAGCCGAGCTCACGCGCCTTTTTATACAGGTAACCGCGTCGCATGCGGGCGCAGAGATAACAGGGGTGCTCCGTTGCACGGTTTGCCACGTCGAAGATCTCTGTGTTGAAGATGGTGATGGGAATGTGAAGGCGTGCGGCGTTGCTCTCGATCTTAGCGCGGTTTTCTGCGTTGTAGCCGGGATCCATGACAAGGTACACAGTCTCAAAGGGGACATCGCTGTGGCGTTCCAGCTCCTGCATCAGCTTTGCGAGCAGCATGGAGTCCTTGCCTCCGGAGATACAGACTGCGACGCGGTCGCCGGCCTGTATCAGCTCATAGCGTTTCACCGCGGCAATGAAGGGGTTCCACAGTGTCTTGCGATATTTTTTGATGATGCTGCGTTCCGCAATTTGATATGGTGCAAGCTCTCGACTCATGGGAAAAAGTGCTCCGTTTCGTTTATATATTATATAGAATGGTTCGTTTCTGCTGTTTTATGAAATGTTTTATGAAAGAGATTTCTTATTCTAGCACGTTGCTTTTGGGGGCGCAAGCGGAGGAGGGGACAGACACTGCCTGCACAGTCGTCTGCTTCTCCATGCTTTTCTCAACTTTCCTGAAAAAAGAGTTGACAGCCCCGTAGAGCAGTGATAATATGTCCTAGTCGCTCCGAGCGAGGCGCGGCACAGAACCTTGAAAATCAAAGATCAGACAGTACACACAACCCTGAAAATTCTAAAAAGAATTTCAAAAGAAGAACCAAACCAAGTAAAACGGGTAAGATA
>QWCK01003999.1_pt1 | contig 17238 bp, 9 predicted proteins | sample 1972571 | NCBI WGS metagenome assembly QWCK01 (sample SAMN09866710, study PRJNA288562) | Human gut metagenome isolate term2_stool, whole genome shotgun sequencing... | isolation source: gut | host: Homo sapiens | place: USA: California
GTCAATAAGAGCGCCACCACCTCTGCTCCGGCAGAGAAGTCTACCCTCGGAGACCTCGACGCCCTCGCCGAGCTCCGCGAGAAGATGGAGGACGCTGAGACCGCTGGCGAGCAGGAGTAATCCCTCCCTCTCGGTCACAGCCCGCAAGCCCCTGAGATAAGGGCATACCATATTAATTGTACGAGGACCGTATCCCACACCGGGATGCGGTCCTCTTTTTTTTGCCTACGACCGGGCGGGTCGGACGAGTCGGACGCCCAGCCCCAGCCCTCCTCGGTCCTCCCTCCAGCTCTCTCTCCAGCCCTCCTCGGTCCTCCCTCCAGCTCTCTCTCCAGCCCTCCTCGGTCCTCCCTCCAGCTCTCTCTCCAGCCCTCCTAGGTCCTCCCTCCAGCTTTCTCTCCAGACCCCTCGGTCCTCCCACCAGCTCTCTCTCCAGCCCCCCCCCCCGGGCTCTCGCTCTCCAGCTGTCCCTCTCAGGCTCGGGTGCACCCCCGATCTGCGCTGTCCGACCCGTCCGACCCGTCCGACTTGTCCGACTCGTCCGATAAGACAGCGCGACCTCTCCGACAATATAGCGCATCAGGAGACACCCCTTGCGGGTGCCCTTTCCCTAGGCATCGGTCATCCGCAAAGCGGTGACCGATGTGCAGCACCCCACCTAACCCCCACGACTCCTTGTGGGTCGCCGATCATCCATTCCCTCTCGGCGACCCCAAGGGGTCGTGGCATATATGTTTATGCTTATACATCGGTCTTCGGCACTTCGTGCCTCGACCGATGCCTATGGAACGGGCATCCTTCGGATGCCGCATACCATTGATTTGATGGCTGCCATATACTCTGCGCCACCGGTCGTCCACCCGTCCGGCACCCCGGTCTGGAGGGGGCCGTTTTCTTTTACCGGTATTAGTGATTTCTAATACCGATATTAGAGATCACTAATATCGGTATTAGACAACTCTAATATCGGTATTAGATTTACGCCACACGCCCCCGCCCCAAATGGCACCCCTACCGGGTGCTTAGTCTGCCGCCCAGCGCGCCGCCCGGCTGAGGCACCCCGGTAGGGGTGCGTCCTTCGTGGCCCGGGTGTCGGAGGGGCGTAGCCCCGACGACCCCGGGTATACGAAGGACCCCCATCTCCCTCGACCCCACCAGAGCATCACTCGGGATGGAGGTCGCCCGGGGGAGCGACACCTCGTGAGGTCGTATATATAAAGGCGTATCACCGGTGACTCGAGGCTTTCGACACTTCGTGCCTCGACGCCTTGGCTATGAATAAGGCACTCCTCCGGGGTGCCACGAGGATCTCCCGTCTTCGACCCGCCCGATAGGAGGTGACGCCGTCCTCCTCGGCCTCCACTTTTCTTATTATTTTTATAATATACTCAGTCTATGGCTACCCTTACATAAGAGACGTCTGATCCTGTGCTTTACGGACTCTAAGACCACAGATCCCGCTCTGTGACTGACTTTAGCTACGACAGCCTTATTCTTTCAGATCCCGATTTATACTAAATCACGTCAAGAATATTATCCTGAATCACCAGAAGTGTTAACTTTAACATTTCGCCACTTTCCGCTCCACAAGCGGACTTGCCGACTTCTATCAGATTTGATTTGCAATCAAGGGATAAAAAAGTGTGTCAAGATACAAAGAAAGCCTTATCTTTGTTGCGTGAAAGAGTTCCATTGAGTTGGGGCTGAGTAATTACTCACTGATCCTCAGTCTAGAGAGACAGGATATCGATTAGTAATAGATAGGGTATCGCCTACTGAGCCATCACGGTCCACACGGACTCGGCTCGTAAGCAATGACACGCATATATATATTGTAAATAATATGAAGCAACTGAGAAAAATCGTCCTGACACTGGCGTTGCTGCTCGCAGCCGCCGTCGGTGCACAGGCACAGAAAGTGGCCCTAAAGACCAATGCCCTCCACTGGGCTGTCATGGGCTCTCCCAATGCCTCCCTCGAGTTTGCCATGGGTCCCAAGGTGACCCTCGACCTCTATGGCGGAGGCAACCTCTGGAAGTTTGAGAAGCCCCTCGAGGTGCGTCACTGGCTCGTCCAGCCGGAGCTCCGCTACTGGTTCTGCGAGGTCTTCAATGGCACCTTCTCAATGGCACCTTCATCGGTCTCCACGGTCACTACGGCCAGTACAATATCGGTGGCATCAACCTCCCCGTCGGCCGACTGAAGAACCTTAAGGACCACCGCTACGAGGGCTACTTCTACGGTGCCGGTCTCAGTCTCGGTCACCAGTGGATCCTCTCGAAGCACCTCAATCTCGAGGCCTCCCTCGGTGGCGGCTGGGCACGCACTCCCTACAAGAAGTATGAGTGCCCCGTCTGCAGTCCGCTCCTCGATGAGAGCACCTACGACTACTTCGGCCTCACCCGCGCCACGCTCTCCCTCACCTACTTCTTCAATTGATCCATGGATAGTATGAAAAAGATATTTGCCACGACACTCCTGTCGCTCCTCGCTCTCACCGCCTTCGCTGCGAAGCCGGTACGCCACCTGGATCAGATCAAGGCAACCCCGGTCGTCCATGTCGACAAGGCCGCAGGTCAGGTGAGCCTAACCATCGACCTCATCCTCGATGATCTCAAGGTGAGCAGCAACGACCTCATCATCCTCACCCCGAGAATCTCTCAGCCCGACGGCTCCTACGAGCAGGTGCTCGAGCCGGTCTATATCGTCGGTGGCACGCGCGACAGGGCGCTCAGCCGTCAGCTCTACTTCGGTCACAAGCCCGACTACTACGTCGCCGCCCGTCCGCAGAGCATCACCCGCCGGCAGAATGGTCTCCCCCAGACCGTCCGCTACAGCGCCACCATCCCCTATGACAAGGGCATGCGCGGTGCCGTCCTCTCCATCGACGAGTGGCTCACCGGCTGCGCTGACTGCGACAGAGGCACCGCCACCATGACGCTCCTCACCCCGTTTGTCAAGGCTGAGCCCTACCGACCCACCTACCACACCTCCTATATGGTACCTGTGGCAGAGAAGATCAAGAACCGCGCTGACAAGTACTCCGCCACCATCTCCTTCCGCGTGGCTAAGGACAATATCGACCGCGGCTACAAGCAAAATGCCTCCGTCCTCGACGACGTCGACAGCAAGGTCCGCTCCGTGATCGGTAATAAGGACATCACCCTCACCGGTATGACCGTGGAGGGCTGGGCCTCACCCGAGGGCAACGCCGAGTACAATAAGGCACTCTCCGAGCGCCGCGCCAAGTCCTTCGCCGACTACCTCAGCCGCACCCACGGCATTAAGCGGGCCGACATGTCCGTCACCGGTCGTGGTGAGGACTGGGCAGGTGTGGAGAAGCTCATCCGCGAGTCCGACCTCAGCTACAAGGCCGACCTCCAGAGCATCATCGACAACTACAGCGGTGACGCCCGCGACCCGAAGGTACGTGCCCTCAATGGCGGTGCCCCCTTCCGTGAGCTGGTGTCCGACGCAGGGCTCTACGCCAAGGTACGCCGTACAGACTACGCCTTCCGCTACACCGTCCGGGGCTTCAACCTCGACGAGGCACGCGAGCGGATCAAGACCAGCCCGAAGCTCCTTAGCCTCAACGAGATGTACCTCGTGGCTAATAGCTACCCTGTTGGCAGTAAGGACTTCAAGGAGGTCTTCGCCATCGCCGAGAAATACTTCCCCACCGAGCCCGCTGCGCTGACCAACGCCGCCGCAGCTGAGCTGGAGAGTGGGAATGCTACCGCCGCCCTCACCCGACTGAGTCAGGTCAAGGCTCCAACAGCCGAGACGCTCAATAACCGCGGTATCGCCCTTGCCCTCACCGGCAAGTACGACGAAGCAGAGAAGTGCTTCAGTGAGGCTGTCTCCAAGGGCGACAAGCGTGCCGCCGAGAACCTCGCCGAGCTCCACAAGCTCATCGAGAGCCTCTGATAGGGACTTTGAGCTGTCCGACTTGTCCGATAAGATTTCGACTGATATTACATTACTATATTACTAACAACAGTTTCTTTTTCACTAACTCAAAACAATTATGAGAAAAGTAACAACTACCGTTGCAGCTGCTCTCGTAGCTTTCAGCTTCGCTGCCTGCAACAAAACCAACAACAACAGCGTACCCGCCAATACTGACGGTACATACGCTCAGCTGACCTTCAAGGAGGCCAGCCTCCGTGGTGTGACCGAGGGTCAGCAGGATGCTACCGGTACTGAGGGTGAGTCAAAGATTGAGAAGGCTCTCTTCCTGACCGCTGATTTCTCCGGTAACCAGACTATGGCTGAGCTTGGTACCTTCACCGCTGGAACAAGCGAGGAAGCTACGGCTTACACCAGTGAGCCGTTCCTCTATGCAGGTACGACAGGTGATGTTAAGTCCGGCCTTATCGTCAATGGTACAGGTCGCCTGGGTGACTCTGAGAAGATCACTCTCGCTAAGGGCGGTACGACTATGGAGAAGTTCGCTAAGAATAACGGCTTCCTCATGAGCTCTAAGTCTAACGTTGACATCAACGTTAAGGATAAGGTGAAGAAGGAGGAGGTTGCTGATGGTAACAACCGCTTCCGCTACACCGTTGAGCGCGTCGCTGCTAAGCTTCAGGTCGTTGCTCCTGTTGCTGGTATCGACGTTAATGATCTCCCCTCTCCCGTCAATAGCGACGTTACCTACAAGGGTACCATTGATGACACCCGCTACGCCGTAGCAGGTGGTGCAATGACCTCTTACATCTTCGGTGACAAGGCAGGTACCCGCACTCTCGCTGGTACTGAGGATCCGTGGAAGTACACCGGCTTCGAGTCTGCTATCCACAGCGACGCTGCCACCAAAGGTAGTGGTGCTACCCTGGAGTGGCGTAAGAACATCCAGAAGGTTTCTGACCTCGTTGCCTGGACCAATGCAACTGATGCTGACTTTGCTACTCTGAACTCTCTGAAGGTCACTAACTCTGCTGAGTACAAGAGGTCCGTTGATAACGGTATCTTCTTCCTCGAGAATAGTATCAACCAGACCGGTGGCTTCCTGATGCACGACGTGGCTCACGCCAAGATCTATGCTACCTTTAACTTCAAGGCTGACCAGAAGGTCTACACCGTTGAGGGTGGTAAGGTCGTAGAGGGCAACGTCGCTAAGGTTGCTGAGGACCGCGAGGATAAGGTAGAGGTTTCCGAGGAGTGGAAGAACAAACATACGGATGCTACTGTTAATGAGGTAGATGGCAAGTATATCCTGACGATTAAGATCACTAAGGGTAGCTTCTTCGTAGGTGATCAGACCGGTAAGGTATACCTCGACCTCAGTGCTGCTCGTCTCGATGGCAACAAGACCACCCGTCTCTTCAAGAATGGTAAGATGTACTGGGAGGTTGCTGCCAACAAGCAGCCTTCTAAGGACGGTAAGTCTACCGGTTACTGCGATACTCGTCGTAACAACATCTACTCTCTCAACGTGAAGTCCATCTCTGGTCTTGGAGACAACTGGGATAACTCCGATCCTGATGATCCTAACATTCCCAAGCCCGATCCCAAGGACAATCCTGATGAGCCCGAGAAGCCGGATCCCAAGCCCGTTGATCCTATTGAGAACTACATCCAGGTAGAGGCTGTCATCCTGCAGTGGAACCTCGTTGACCGTGGTGTCGACCTGAAGTAATCAGCCAGCCTATGGCTCCCAGTGTCTCTCTCTGAGTCGCACCGGGTAAAATAGATAGCGTGGAGGCGCTTGACCGCTCCTCCACGCACCAAAGAAAGAAAAAGATAAGTAATGATGAGACGATCCAGTATAGTATCCCTCTCGGCCCTGCTGCTGATGCTCACAGCAGGATGTCAGGGGATGAGGGAAAACCCTCAGCAGGAGGCTGATACTCCGTCCTATATAGGTGTGAGCGTCCGCGTGGCCGGTGACTACAGCGGTAGCTTACGTGCTGTTACTGATAAGCAACAGAAAGAGCCGGGCATAGACAGAGAGCGGTCCGTGACCGGGGCCTCTCTCCTCCTGAGAGATTATGTGGCGATCCCCTTCTCCTTCCCCAGCGCCTCCACAATAGCCGATAGCTACGAGTCTGAGGTGAAGTCTGTCTATCCTAAGGGGGAACTCGATATGGCATTGCTCGTCAATAGCAGCGCTCTCGGCAATCTCTCCAGACCCGACTTCAGAGACGATAGGACGCTTGCGCTCTCTGATCTCCCCAAGACCTATGGCAACTCCGGTATGCTTATGACCTCCACCGTGGCTGACGGTAGCAAGAATAAGGGTACCATCTACCCCGGTAAGACGGAGGCTGAGGTGAGGGCAAAGACCTTCAACCACTTCTCATTCGATGTTGAGCGAGTGGTGGCTAAGCTACAGGTAACAATGAAAAAGGGAACAAAGCTCGAGTTGCCGATGGGCACACTCTCCCCGCTCACCTACTCCATGGCAGGATCGGCTAAGGAGACCTACCTCTTCCGCGACCATGCCGGCTCGCGTACCCTTGATGAGACCGGAGCGGATGCGATCTACAAGGACTTTAAGTCGGTCATTGATACCAAGACCGTCCCGGACAAATGGGACTCCAAGGAGGCTCACCCCTTCCTCCAGCGTGTCTCCGACAAGGAGGGTACCGACTACATCCTCGGTGGATATTTCCGCAATCCTAAGAAGGTGACTGAGGCTCCCGCCTCCCCCACCTCAATTGATGGAGGCTTCTACTTCTACGAAAACTCGATGTACGGCGGCACAAAGAAGGTAGCCTCCAAGAAGGGCGAGATCAAGTACAACCGCATCGCCTACGCCAAGATCTACACCAATCTCGATGAGATAACCGGCTGGAAACTGACAGATGACGGAAAGGATATAGAGAGAGGGACTTGGAACTCGCAGTCGAAAGTGAGAAAATACTATGTCCCGGTTCCTGAAGATTGGTTTAAGCGTATGAAGGATCTACATCCAGATTGGTGGCATAATAAGCTGGAGTTTATTTATTCTTGGGATGGTTTAGGTGGTAATTCATTTCAGATAGAGGATGCACCTAGTACCTTCTACTATTGCGAGGACGACGGAGAAATATTTGACACGGCCAGAGCCGCCTATATTTACTATAAGGGCTTCCCGAAGAACCTTCGCAAGTACGATGGTGGTCGTATGGTCTATATGATTCCGCTCAATAGGCAGCTGGATGCCACCAAGAGCTTTGTTAACTACTGCGACACGCGACGCAACAACATCTACAACCTTCGCATCGAGAAGATCTCGGGGATCGGTCGCAACTATGACCCCGTTGATCCCGATGACCCCAATGTCCCCAAGCCAGAGGAAAACCCCTTTGAGCCCCCAACGGATCCGCAGATCCCGGTAGAGCCTGCTGAATATATGATGAAGATCACCGGCACCATACTTAACTGGAACCAAGTGATCAAGAACTATGTGCTGTGGAACTAACTCGTCCTGCGAGTCACAATACTATATAGCATGATGAAACGACAAGTACACTATATCGCAGGCCTGATCGCCACGCTCCTCCTCGCCGGCTGCCACCCATGCGTCTACGAGGACCTGAGCGACTGCCCCCAGGGCGTCGACTTCGGCTTCTACGTCCGGTCCTGTGCCGTAGAGCCGAGCTATCCGTCAGAGATACGGCAGGCACGCCTCTTCGCCTTCGACGAGCAGGGACGCCTCGTGCGCGAGATCCCGGTGCCGGAGCTGAAGCTCTCCAAGGACTTCCTCCTTCGCACGGACTACTACCGCATAGGCAAGAGTGACTTCATCGTCTGGGCTGGGAGCGACCTCTCCCTCCTCGACTTCGGCTCCTTCACCCCCGGCGCCACCACCAAGGAGCAGATGATCGTCTCCCTCAAGCGTCAGGCTGAGAGCTTCGCCGGACTGATCCCTCCGATCTACATTGGACGCCCTGACAAGGGTCCTCTGACACAGGAGGATCGCTACGCCCTCGGCACCTTCTACGACCGGGTCGATATACGCCTCGATCAGATCACCAATAGACTGCGTATCACCCTCGCCGGGCTTGACCCTGAGCATAAGTACTCCGTCCGAGTAGAGGATGATAATAGTAAGTATCATGTCGATGGCACCTTTGCCCCTGACAGTCGCTTCAGCTATCTCCCCGAGGATCTCGCGATGAAGGAGCGCACCGTCACCGCCACCATCGACGTGATGCGCCTTGCCACGGGACGCCATGCCCTCCTCATCGTCACCGACACCACCGATGGTAAGGTGATCCTGCGGAAAAACCTCGTCGAGGAGCTCCTCATCTCCGAGGATGGCGATGCCAAGAGCAGACCCTACTCCCTCGAGTGCGACCACCTCTTCGACATCCGGATCGACTTTAAGCTCGACCTCGACAAGGGGAATTATGTGGCCGTCACTGCGATTATCAATAAGTGGAATGTCGTCTTCCGCGACGTGACATTGGGATAATAGACTATGACAAGTATACTACGACACAGCACCGGCTTCTTTGCCCTGATCCTCCTGACTCTCTGTGGCTGCACCGGAGTCTATGATCGGATTGCCGACTGCCCCGCAGAGGGAGATCCTCAGCTGGTGCGCATCTCCGCACAGATTATTCCTAGTCACACCCCTCTAAGGGCTGATGGCGACGTGCAGGTGGATCCCGATGGGAAGAACAAGCCCTTCGAGCCTCAGATCATCGCTGCTGAGACCTATGAGAATCGTATTGACCACGTGATGCTCTACGTGTATCGTAGAGGCGAATTGGTCAAGACCATCTTCTACCACGATCCCAACCTCACAGTCAATCTATCCAATGTTGCCGGGATGGATGTCAAGACCTTCGGTCGCTCTTCCAACCAACTCACCTTCGAGCTTGAGCTCCCAATGGGCACCTACCGATTTATCCTCCTTGCCAACGACCCTGCGGTTATCAAGGAGGCTAAGACGGGTAATATCCGAAATCCGAAGAAGATCTACGTCGGTACTACGCCCTTCGAGAGAGGCTTCCTGAGCTCATCTAAGCTTGCCTCTGCCGGCAAGGACTACACCACAGATGCTCCGCGACTCATCCCTATGGTCGGGCAGGCTATGCTGACGATACCTAAGGGGGTTGATGGGTCGACGACCGATGTCACCCCGGCGATAGACATCGAGCGCGTGATGGCACGAGTAGACTTCTACCTCACCACGGCTAAGGAGGATGGCTCAGCGTTCCTTAAGCCTGAGATGGAGAGCTATACCAGTGATACTCGAGACCATAGTGCGGGTAGACTCACCAAGGGTCTCTTCGTTGACCTCTTCGATCACGAGCTGCGTGCTGCCACCTATGAGGTGCTCCCCCACGAGGGTGAGTACACCGCCACGGGCAAGGGGATGCAGCCGGACGCCCGTCTCTTCAGCGATCGCACCCCGAGTGACTTTACCGACTTATTCAAGGACATCACCACTTACCGGAGTAAGGTCGGCACCCTGTACTCAGAGACCTTAGACCCGAGCGACACCTATAAGGGGGATGCCGGTACTAATGGAGGCTTTAAGTTTGCCAAGGTCGTAGATAAGCAGGCTGTCGTCAACGCCGGGTCTGCAACGGTGAAGTACAGTCTCTACATCCCGCCGATGGACATCGCCGGTGCAGAGGAGAAGGATATGCCCTACATCCTCATCGGAGTCAATCCTACAGGCGAGGCTGTCACCGCTACTAATGCTGATAAGGCTATGAATTACTTCCGCCTCCCCATCACCACACTCCTACCGGACAACGGAGGGGAGAGCTTCACGATCCGTCGCAACACCATCTACCAGATACACGCCCGCATGGAGGGCAAGCGCCTCATCCTCGATGACGGCATCAAGGTCTACCCTTGGCGTCGCTACGACCAGACTCTTGAGATAGATCCTGATGAAAATGAGGGCGAAAAACTTCCTGAGTGGAATAACTAAGAGCAGATGTTTATGAAGACGAATATACTTTTACTCTCAGTGCTTGCTACGGGACTCCTCATTGCCACCGGTCTTTCATCGTGCAAGAGAAGTGACGAGAATGCTCCCGTCCTTGAGCCTGAGACTACTAACTCCACTATAGGCGGTACTATAAAGCTTGATAAGCCGGTGGTCTTAGAGTTCCTCGTCAACCCGCCCCATAAGATGATCCAGCCGACCAAAGGGAGTGCATCACTCCGCGCTGTCGGTGATCTCAGTCGCACCTATACGGATACCGATAAGAGAAAAGCAACTGTCAATACTCCTAAGCGTGAAAGGGGCGAGTATCATACCGGTGACAAGGTATACGATGACTATATGTGGAGGTCTTATCTCTACCAGACCGATTGGATAAGGACACTATCTATCCCTGAGCTTCCTGATAGTGAATACAAGGTTGAGGGTGTCCTAGGCATCGATGGCAAAACCATTGATAATGTTGGCTCCCATTCTGAGCTTAACCCCGCCTACCTACCCTCTAAGGTGACGATTACCCTATATAGCATCCCCGCTAATCACATTATGACATTCATCGCCAATGGTAAGCGGTATACTGATGTATCCAAGGGGGCTTCTAATCTCAAGGATCTAAACCTCCAAAATCCCTACCTCTTGACGTCCTCCAATCAGTTTTACCTTGCGGACTGGATGAAGAACCCTGTGGATGAGTTGACTATCAATGCTGGCAGTGCAGTTTTCAGTCAAGATTATCTTCCGATGTATGCCCGTCTGTATAACGTTGATCGAGACGATACCGACCCTACTGGTAGAGGGATTAAGGGCTCAGAGACACCCTCTGGTACTGTCTCTTCCATACGGACTGTTTATCTTGAGCGTGCTGTCTCTCTTGTTACTGTTTCTTGGGACACACCGGGATCAGAGTTTCATAACTTTGTCCACAATGTAGAGTTTGGCTACTTCTGCAATGTTACCTCTGTAGTTCCCAGTAATTGGGAGGGAGTTAAGGAGCAGATAAAAGATTATAATTTTGCTTTTGTTCCCAAGGATCAAGAGCTCAATAAGCGAATCCCCTCTTACTGGCATTTTATCCATAATCGTAAGTTCACTTGGAAGGAGAAGGACTCCAGTATCAATCGTAAGGGTTATGGATTATTCTATGTCCCGGAGAATTTCCCGGATCAGAAGATCAAGCAGAATTCTATCGTGGTAATTATCTCGGAGTTTAAGGGAAATACCATAACCAAGACGAGATACAAGTATTTTGACTTGCCATATGGTGAGATGAACTCCGAGACCGGTCTAATGGAGATCAAGCGTAATACTTGGTACAACCTCCATATCAAGCTTGAGAATACAAAGGAAGGTGTCGTGCCGTACATCGTCGACACGTGGGAGGATAAGCCGGTAGACATCCCTTGGTAAGAGATTATCCGAATAGCCTATTCGCGCAGACTACACAGGACTACCTATGGCTGTCTCGCTGACGATACAATGATATAATAATGATACATACATATACTGACATGAAACCCTTTTACTCGAGATATGTCGCTTCGCTGGGGGCTCTGCTCCTGCTGGCGCTCTCCCTTGTCGGATGTCGAGACACGCTACTGGATCGCACCCAGCCGGATCCCGCCTCTCCGGAGCAGATCGGGGATGGCGACAGTGATCGACTGGATGGCGCTGTCACGGTGTCTATTGCTTACGACACCCCCGCACTCAGGACTCCCCAGACCCGCGCCCTGTCGGTGGAGCAGGAGAGTGAACTGAAGCTCGCCACCACCCGCGTAATGGTCTTCAAGAGTACCGGAGAGTATCTCAGAGATGCCAAGGTGACCAAGATCACCCCCTCAACGGATGACCCTCAGAAGGGAGAGATCACCTTTCTCGCTCTTCCTGGAGAGGGACTTACCTTTGTCGTCCTTGCCAACCTATCTGAAGAAGATAAGGTGAAGAAGGTCTCAGGGACTAAAGCTGAGGTGCTAAAGAACTTTGAGTACACCGTCACCGCCGACACAGACTTCGCCAAGACGGGACTCCCTATGTGGGGCGAGCTCGCACAGCAGACTATCGATCCCGATGTCTCCGCTGTACGGACCATCGGCACCATCCACTTGCTCCGCGCAGTGGCACGTATAGACGTCGGGCTCAATATGACTGCCAAGGGTACCAAAGGCAATGATGGAGACTTTGATGAGAAATCACAGACGCTCACCTCCGACATTGTCGACCCCGACACCGGGAAGTCCATTAAGGTCCAGTGGAGCCTATTGGAGGTGAAGCTCTACAACGCAGCCAAGAACGGACGCATTGCTCCCGATGCCGACAATTACGATCTCGATGGAGATAAGAAGCCCAAGGCCAAAAAGGTTACTCAGCCTACCACTCCCACTAAGCATGAGGAAGCCCTTACATACAAGGCGGAGAATAATCTCCTTAGGCGCACTATCTACGTCCCCGAGACGGTCAATCCGGAGCCGACCAGCGCCAGTGCCGGAGCATCGACTACCCCGGGTACTGAGAAGGTCTACCTCTCCCGCCCCTATCTGATCCTCAAGCTCTCCTACAAGCAGACTGATGGTAATGCTTCCAGGGAGACCTACTTCCGCGTTGACTTCCTCGAGAAGAACGGTAAGGAGGCTACTGCAGAGTATACCTACCTATCGCTGCTGCGTAACTTCCGCTACAAGGTCAATGTTACGAATATCGGTGGCCTCGGCTTCGACAACGAGGAGGATGCCAAGAAGGGTCCGGCTGCCAACATCATGTACAACGTCGTGGTATGGGACGAGTCTACACTCTCCAATGTCGTCTACGATGGCCAGTATATGCTCGGCGTGCAGAATGATAAGCTGCTGTTTCACAAGAATGGCGGCACCTTCTCCACCAAGGTCCAGACCTCATGGCCCGGGGGCTTTGAGGTAAAGGGACTACCTGACTGGGTCAAGTTCAAGATTGAGCCCAGCGACCCCGGTGCTACCGATGCTACCGATGAGAAGATCGTGACCTTCGAGGTGACAAAGTCCACGACGGAGCAGAGAGACTTCTCCGGAGCCTATATCCAGGCCGGTCGTATGCGGTGGAATCTCGAGATTACTCAGCTCAATACCCTTGACCTAAGGATAGAGATCTTCTCTGACCCCGAGTGTACCCAGGAGCTCCAGTACATCGAGCTCGATGAGCGAGGTAAGGATACGCCCGCCAATACGTACACGGTAGGGAAGAAGAAGTTCTACGTCAGGGTCACACCTGCCGCACGTATCTCAGCTGTAAATGATGAGACCAGGGCACCCTTTACCTTTACCGGCGCTCCTGCGGCCTCACCCTCACGACCGCCTATAGAGACAGCTAAGGAAGTCTCCGCGGGAGTCTATGAGTTTGAGGTCACCGCAGATCCTCTCAACAACCCTAAGAATCCCTTTGAGACGCGACAGAATAAGTACCACTTCATCACCGAGCAATCCGGTGAGAAGGCTGAGGCAACGCTCTCGATCAATCAGACTGAGTACAATATCGTCTTCTACGAGGACGAGGATCTTACCAATCCTATGCTAGGGGAGGGCGATGCTGCCACCTACTTCATGAATGGCACGGACAAGCAATTCTACGTCCGCAGCAACATCCCCTACATCATCTGGATGGATAATCAGATGATCGACAAGTCCGCACGGAGTGACGAGAATGCCAATGCCGATGGGTCTTCTAAGTTCGCCATCGTCACCGGGTACTATGATAAGGATGGTAAGTTCGTTAAGCTTGACTACGACTCAAGCAACACGATGAATAACTGGAGGAGCGTGAAGACAGAGGAAGCCCCCACGCCAAATGGATCTCCGCTCAAGTTTAGGGCAGCAGAGGCCGATGCCCTCAAGATCATCTATGGTCACGTGATGTGGGTCGCTTGTACCACAATGAAGTCACTGGAGTGGAAGTTCCCGCTCTACAATAAGCAGCTGGCCAATCATGATAGGGTCACTAAGATCCAGACCAATTTTGTCGCCGGCTACTTCCTCCCGGAGGCCAATTCCTATCCCATCACCTTGGGCAAGACCGGTCTGCTTATCCCTATACAGAGGAGGATCAATCACGCAGCCCGCTATTACGAGGAAAACTTTGATACCCCCTTCGGATGGGTAGACGATGATTACCAGCATAAAGATGACAAGACCGCCAAGATCGACCCATTTGAGAATTGGGAGTCCTATAAGCAGCGCAATCAGCTCAATCGCCTTGATGACGACGACGATATCTCTCTGGAGGTACTCTGGACAGACATCCGGAGCGTGACTGAGAAGGGGTCTGAGTCTGCACGCAACCCTATTAAGCAGGATGGTACTGCCCCGCTGAAGCTCTTGGTCCCGGTGGAGATAAAGGGTGAGCGATACGCCTATGTGCTGCCCGGTGATGATGGAGCTGATAACTACGGCAACCTCGTCTTCTGTGTCCGAGATAAGAGCAAGAAGAGAGTGGATAACAAGCGCACCTCGATCCTTGACTATCAAGAGCAAGGTAAGGACGTTATCCTCTGGAGCTTCCACCTGATACTCTATCGCCCGGGGGAGATCCCCACCGACAAGGGATATCAATCGGCAGTTGATCCAAAGACAATCACTTACTTACTGAGGGATAGCGCCAAGGAGCCGGAGAACTATGGCACCGACTGGCCCTACGACGTGAAGGTATGGCCCTATGCACTTGGAGCCTTTGACATCCCGCAGGAGTGGAGGAACACAGCTGGTTTTGTACAAAACAATTTAAATCTACGGGATATTAATTACAAACGAGTCGGTATGTACTACCAGTTTGGTCGTAAGGATCCATTCCCGCGCTATATCAATGCCATCGGAAGACCGACCCGGTTCGTTGGTCACGAGGGAAGGACAGTGGACTTTAAGTTCCTTAAGTCAACCACGATCTCCCTGCGAGAGTCCATCGAGTATCCGATGGTCCTTGTAGGTAATGCCGGTGGTCACCAGTGGCTGACAGAGGGAGGCAAGACGCTCAATACCAATATATCCCTCGGTGGAACCTCGTCCTTCGGCGCTTACGGCTTGTGGGGCGGTGGCTCACCGGTGGGTAATGAGTCATCGTGCTCTCAGCGAACGGACATTATGCGCGTCCTGACTAAGACGGTCTTCGATCCATGCCCCTATGGATTCCGTATCCCGATCCCCGGCTACAGCTCCACCAGGATGTTCTGGGGAAAGAATAAGGTAAACGCTGATCGAATGCGGATGAATAATGCTGTGTTTATGACAAGTGCAGGCAATACCAAGGTCTATAATACCTACAACGGAACTAAGGAGACCCTGTTTGGTGTGTGGGATGGTAACACCTCATCTGGATCGGGGCAGATCCCCTTTGCAGTTGCCACCTCGTACATTGCTCAGGCCCACTACCCGATATTTATGTTCACTTTCGGGACCGCAGCTCCGGAGGAGAGGTATCAGCATGATATCCACAGAAGCTCCCCGGTCGTTGTGAGACCCTTCAATAACGTGCAGGAGAGCGACTGGGAGAAGTACATTAGTCGCTGATCAATAGCATCGGCTTATTAGCTGACTGAGAGCAGCCCTTCATCCACGAGGATGCAGGGCTGCTCTCTCATACAGGAAGCCCCCACCCGGAGCGCTCCTCGCTGCCTCTTGCGGAAAAGGCGTCCCGAGGAAGTGCTGCAGGGATACCCCCGCCCTCGGGGTGGGGAGGAGGCTCTGTCCTATGAGATGCTTCAGGAAAGGGGTACCTGTGAGCTACGACAAAGCTTTTCCCTAAGCATCGTGATGGGGGCTCCCCACTCTGACGACTTACAGGGTGGGGAGCCTTTTTTATGCGGTCGCTCTCGGGTAAGGCTGGACTCTACCGGACGAGTCGGACAAGTCGGACGGCGCTGAGTATAGACCTGCCCCTCCCTCCCAGGCTCTCTCTCCTCGGCTCTCTCCCTCCGGCTCTCCCTCCTCGGCTCTCCCTCCTCGGCAGGTGTGGTGGCACTCGGTCTGCGCTGCCTGGCTCCCCTCTCCGGCTCTCCCCTCCCCCCAGCCCTCCCTCTCCGGCTCTCCCTCCAGCTCCCCTCTCCGGGCGGTATGGTAGCGCTCGGTCTGCGCTGTCCGACTCGTCCGACTCGTCCGACTCGTCCGACTCGTCCGATAAGACAGCGCGCTCTCTATCTTGTGAGATATTTCGGTACCTTTGGGCTATGACAAAGCCTTTCCTTAAGCAGCGCGGGGGCTATCGTAGTCTGAAGGTCTATCGGGTGACCACCCTGATCTACGACCTGACCTACCACTTTGCCCATACCTACCTCTCTTGCGGTGACCGAACCATTGATCAGATGGTGCAGGCGGCACGCTCCGGGAAGCAGAATATCGCCGAGGGAAGCGCCGCTGGTACCCACTCCTCGGAGACTGAGATCAGGCTCACCGATGTCGCTAAGGCGAGCTTAGAGGAGCTTATGGTGGACTATGAGGACTACCTAAGGACAAGAGAGCTCACCGAGTGGGGTCCCGGTCACCCGCGCTATGATAGGCTGCGTGCCTATGCTCGGAGTGAAGGAGTCTACAGCGACTGCCCGAAGATCTTTGAGCAGATGAGCGATGAGGAGCTTGCCAACCTTGCCATCACCCTGATCCATCAGGCGACCTATATGCTGCGTCGCTTGGTGGAGCGCCAGCAAGAGATGTTCCTTGAGGGTGGTGGCATCCGTGAGCAGATGAGCCGCGCCCGCCGAGATTACCGCTCCTCAGATGAGCAGTAGCCGGAGGCTGGGCAAGGCTGGACTCTATCGGACGAGTGCGCTATCCTATCGGACGAGTCGGACAAGTCGGACAAGTCGGACGGCGCTGAGTATAGACCTACAGCTCCCTCCCAGGCTCTCTCTCCCCGGCCCCCTCCCCGGCCTCTCTCCTCGGCTCCCTCCTCGGCTCTCTCTCCGGCTCTCCCCCGCCCCGGCTCTCCCCCTCCGGCTCTCCCCCTCCGGCTCTCACTCCAGCTCCCCTCTCCGGGCGGTGTGGTGGCACTCGGTCTGCGCTGTCCGACTCGTCCGACCCGTCCGACGTGTCCGACTCGTCCGATAAGACAGCGCGCTCGTCCGACCCGTCCGACTCGTCCGATAAGACAGCGCGCTCGTCCGACCCGTCCGACTCGTCCGATAAGACAGCGCGCTCGTCCGACCCGTCCGACCTGTCCGATAAGACAGCGCGCGCTCGTCCGACTATGTAGGTCTGAACTTCTGTCTATCTTTGTCAATAGAAACAATAAGCCAAGAGACTATGACGGAGACAATGACTGAGACAGGCGAGGCGAGGAAGAAGTGGTACAGGCAGGAGTGGTTTTACGTACTCCTGTCGCTGGTGCTCTTTGTG
>QWCK01004722.1_pt1 | contig 17232 bp, 9 predicted proteins | sample 1972571 | NCBI WGS metagenome assembly QWCK01 (sample SAMN09866710, study PRJNA288562) | Human gut metagenome isolate term2_stool, whole genome shotgun sequencing... | isolation source: gut | host: Homo sapiens | place: USA: California
GACCGCAAGCGGTCGCTTCCTCCGTCACCTGCACTCGTCTTATTGCACAACAACGAGACGAGTAACCCTTTGTATCACAGCGTGACGAGTAACCCTTTGTAGGGACGCACGGTCTGTGCGTCCGTTGCGTCAAAGGTTACAGCGTCGTGGTATTAACGGGGACGGACGCTCAGACCGAGCGTCCCTGCAGGGCGCCGTATCACTCCGACAGCTCCGATCCATTCCGATACACTCCGATTCCTCCAGCTAACAGCCAACAGCCAATCGCCAACAGCCAATCCCCATTTACATCTCTTTACGGGGAAATTCGTCCGATTCCCTCCTTTCTCGAATATCCACGTGGAAAATCTCAAATCTCCACGTGGGCGTCAAAAAATTCCTCCGAAGTTTCATTTGATTCCTCCGAAGTTTCATTTCATTCTTCCGAAGTTTTATTTCGCGCCCACGTGGAGGATTTTCCTTCCCCACGTGGGGGTTTCGAAATATCCACGTGGAAATCGATTTTCCCCGACACAGCGCCGTACCGATATGTAGTCAACCCTAAATTATTGTTGCGGGCTGGCGTTGGATTTGCTCTGCTTTTTAGTCGTTGACTGCTGGCTGTTGTCACTAGCCACACTAGAGGCTCTAGAAGCACTAGCCCCTCCGATTCCTCTCACCTCTAATCGCTAACTTCTAGTTTCTAGTCTGTTAAATACCGAGATTGGCAAAAGAGATACCGAAAATGTCAACTCATTATAAGAATATGTGGCGTACCTTTGCTCGTGAAGAATATCAACTTTATAACTAATCAAACCAATTCAACTATGAAGAAGTTTATTTATGCAACGTTGGCTCTCGCCGCAGTGCTGCTCTTCGCAAGCTGCAAGAACGACAAGAACCAACCAAAGAATGAGGCAGGCGATGCCTATATCTCATTCACGTTTAACCTCCCACAGGGTGGTACAAGAGCTGGTGTGGATGGTAAGGCCGCTGGCGACTTCTACGATGGTACTGCTGATGAGCAGGCTATTCAGAAGGTCCGTGTCGTACTCTTCGACCCGAGTAGCGAGGTGGTTAAGTACGCCTTTGACTACAACATCACCGCTACTGGTGGCGCTGCCGCTACTGGTGAAATCGCAGGTACTGCTACAGCTGCTAAGTTCACAACCAAGGCTAAGCAAGTCGTAACCCAAGACTATAAGATGCTGGCTATCCTCAACGGAACAGCTGAGGTCTTGGCTGCTACTGCCGAGGGTAAGTACCTCAAGGATGCTCAGGCTGTTCTCACGTCTGATGTTGCTACGCTGTCAGGTGCTGGCAAGGCTATCATGATGTCTAACGATCGTGGCCTCGTCGATGTTAAGTCTACGAGCATGAAGGAGAAAGACACAGAGGCAGAGGCTACTCCTGTTACAGTCAACGTAGATCGTATCCTCGCTAAGGTATTCGTAGGTGGTACCCCAGAGTGTAAGAATGGTAAGCTGACCAACATCAAGTGGCAGCTCAACACGACCAATACGAAGACCTTTATCTATCGTCAGTTCGGCAAGATTGCGGCCACGGACTTCCCAGATGAGACTGCTACAGATGCTAGCACACGCTTCAACCGCTACGCTAAGGATCCTAACTATTCTGGCGCATTCAATGCTGCAGACTTCACCTACCTAGATGGTACACCTGCTCTAACTGGTACCATGGGCTTTGAGGATGAAAATGGTCAGTACTGCCTAGAGAACACGATGGATGCTGCCTCTCAGAAGGTTCAGCAGACCACCTCATTCATCCTCAGTGGTACTTGGACACCTGAAAAACATGACGGTATCACCTTCACAGAGGGTGAGACTTGGTATGACTGGAAGGGCTGGAGCTTTACAAAGGCTAAGATGGTTGAGTACAAGGCTGCCATCGATGAGGCTACTAACACCAAGCCTGAGATCAATGGTACGCCTGCAGGCTTCAAGGCTGCTCTCAAGGCTGCGCTTGCTAGTATGACTGTTGATGCTCAGGGTGATGTTACTGCTTCTGGCACGTTCGGAGAAATCGTAGCTTACAAGAATGGTGCTTGCTACTACCAGACGAACCTAATCCGTCACTTCAACGATGCTCAGTCTGGCAAGGAGATGGGTTATGGTCGCTACGGTGTAGTACGTAACAACATCTACAAGATCAACATCAAGGAGATTAAGCACGTAGGTACTCCTACCATCACAAACGATAAGGACAACCCCGGGAATGATGACCCAAGTATGTCATACATCTCCTTCGACATTAACGTCAATCCTTGGATCGTTCGTACACAGGATATCTCTCTATAATCCTCCCTTACTGCTCCTTGCCAGCAGTCTAAAGTAACGGCATTATCCTATGAGGGGTTGAATGTTCCCCTCATAGGAACTATTCACATAAAAGAGGGCTAAAGCCCCACGTTGACTATGGTACCACATACGTTATCTCGATCGAGACTATTATTATATATAGGAGTCATGCTCCTGCTGAGCTGGAGCTTCGTCTCTTGTGACAAGTGCATCTATGAGGATCTCTCCACCTGTCCTCTCCGTGTGCAGCTACGCTACGATTACAATATGCAGTACGTAGATCGCTGGCATCGCGAGGCCGAGGATGTGCATCTCTACATCTTCGACGAGGCGGGGCACTTTGTCTCGGATATGATCGATGCGGCTGCGCCTTACAAGGAGCAGCAGACCTTCGAGCTACAGCTTGCCCCGGGCAACTACACCATCATGGCACTCTGTGGCCACCGTATGGGGACTCTCTATGAGCAGAGCAAGCTACAGGTCGGCACCTCGACCATGAAGGATCTGCTCGTACAGATCTCGAGAGCTGAGGACAAGCGGATCGCCGCCGAGCTGCCACCACTACTCTATGGCGTCTCCAAGGATGTCCAGGTGCTGGGCGATGGCAGCCGTCTCATCGTCGTGCCGATGGCTAAGTGGACCAACAAGATCCGCCTCGTCATGCAGGACCTCTCTGAGGGCGGCAAGTCCAACATCAAGCTCGACAACTACGACTTTAAGATCACCGCTCCCAACGGCCGCTACAACGGTGCTGGCGAGGTGCTCACCGACGACGTCCTCACCTACACCCCGTACTATGCTGAGCAGGTCAAGGGAACGGGCGGTATCGCCGTCGAGCTCAACACGCTCCGCCTGCTGACCAACCAAGATCAGCGACTCATCATCACGGAGCGCGCTACCGGCAAGGAGTTGCTCAACGTGGATCTGCTATCGCTACTGCTACAGACGAAGTTCTACGCAAACAATAAGCTCTCCGATCAGGAGTTCCTCGATCGTGAGGATCGCTATGCTATCATTTTCGCCTTCGATGGTCGCCCCGTGACACAGGAGACTTTCCTAGCGGTCGGCGTATGGATCAATGGCTGGCTCATCCGTGAGCAAGACCATAATATATAGTGTGTCTAACCTCTCGAGCTACAAAGCCATGACGAAATGCAATCTATATAGCATACAAGGAGGCCCCCGCACGATCCTTGCGTGGCTGCTCTCCGCGATGCTCCTGCTGACGGGGCTGACCAGCTGCGTATACGATGACCCCTCCGCCTGCCCTCCTGAGCAGGGGGACTTCTACCTGTCGATGAGTGTGGCTCCGCAGTCCACCTTCCGTCAGGGTACGGATCCTCTGCCTGAGCCTGAGCTACAGGCGAAGCTCACCGCTGCGGAGAATAAGGTCAAGTCTGTGCGTGTCCTCATCTTCGACCACGCTACGGGGCACTGTCTGGTCAACCAAGTCTTAGGAAGCTATACACAGCCAGCAACCGATGGCACGCCTTGGAGCCATCCTGTCCTTATCCCTGGAGATGTAAAGAGCTTTGACTTCTACTTCGTTGCCAATGAGGCTTCGAAGACTTACAAACTGACGACAGCCCTGCAGGGTGTCACCGAGCGTATACAGCTCTACATGCTTCCCGGACTGACGCAGATCCCCTGGCAGCCGGAGTTCCTCCCTAAGCTAGCGGAGGGTGGTAGCGGTGAGGAGGACCTCATCCCGATGACCGCTATCTGTCCCAACGTCACTCTCGATGATATCAAGCAAATGCTCGGTCAGGGCACCAAGGCGGATCCCTACCGCTTCCTTGCAAAGAACGGAAAGCGTCGCCCCGTACGGCTGACTCGTGTTCTAGCTCGTGTCGATATTACGATCCCAAGTGTGATCGCCAACAAAGTGCTGGGCGACCCCAAGTCGGATCAGGTGCTCGTGCTGGACTATATAGATGACTTTGAGATGGCACTGTACAATGTGCCACGCTATTTCGCCCTCTTCGCCTCTCGTTACTACGACGAGAACCAGTGGACCACCTCGCTCTACAGTCCTATCAGCAATAACTACTACACCAATCCTCAGGACGGACAGTACTGCTACTATATAGAGCGGGACAAGGACAAGGTGCAGCGCAATATGGCTAGCACTGTAAGCACCGGTCACGCTATCGGCGAGCTTAGCTGTTCTGACTACTACACAACAATCTACGTGCCAGAGTTCATCCGCCAGACGAATGTCGAAGCCGAGAAAACGCCCGACCAGCTGGCAGCGATGCAGCTCAGGCTCACCTTCAAGGTCAATGGTTGGGACCCCAAGCGCCGCACTGGCTATCAGTTTGGCCGGCACCCGATCAAAGACAGATTTGACGATCGTGTCTCGGAAGAGACAGGTCAGCTCGCTGCAAACAATAAGGACGTGAGCATCTACTCCGTCATCCGCAATACGTGGTACAGAATCAAGATTACACAGCGAGAAGACCTCTAGTCGCGTGCCTCGACACTTCTCACTTTTTCCCTTTACACATCCTATGTCTCATACGCTATGAAACGATATAGATACATCACCCTCTCCCTCCTTCTCCTCCTCCTGTCGCTCTCCGCGCTCTCCGCGCAGAATCATACTTACACCCTACAGGACCAAGGGGGGCGCTACGAGTTCGAGGTAGAGACGACCCCCTCATACTGTGAGAACCAGGGTACACTATCTGTCAGACTAGTCAAAGCTCTAGCTGCTACTTCGCCTCAGCTCAATCAGATAAAGGAGGTGAAGTACAACATCAAGGACAAGGAGGGTCACTCCTATACCAAGGTTGATGACAACAACTACTATTTGCCAGCTTCTACTCCAGATGCAGCACTATTGGTACAGAGTCTACCAGGGCGAGAGGATTACGAGATCTATGTTAAGATCACGATGTGGGATAACCTGAACAAGGAACCCATTAAGACGCAACTCGACGGGAAGATAGTTGTCGAGAACAAGTATGTGCCACTCGTCTTGAAGAAGGCGGAGTTTGACCCGTACAAGCTATCGTGCAGACCGTACGGAGGTTTTGATATCGTCGTACAGGGCAGTGAGGAGCGTCCGCCCGTCTTGACATTTGAGGACAACGGCACCCCCGCTACCTTTACGGGAGCTAAGACGATGCAACCCACTAGAAAGGAGATCAAGGATGGTGACTTGCTCTACCACTTTGAGTACAATGGCTCGCTGCCACAGGGTACCTACAAGTATCGCTTCACCAATGATTGTAAGAGTACCATAGCGAAGTCGTTCACCATCTATGGTCCTAAGCCCGACCTCCCCACAGTGCCTGAAGATTTAAAGATGCGCTTTGGCATCTACGTTATGGATGCTGGGGGGTGTGGAACTGGTATCTCCCAGTTTGGTGTTAGCTCTTCCAGTAAGGATGTCCTGAATAAGCTTTTTGAGTCAATCAACATGGGCTATAAGGGCGACCCGAACAAACCATACCCTCAGTATGTGGACTCCTTCCCCTCTACCTTCATCAAGAACTATGAGGTAGCTGTCATTACTCAGCGAGAGTATGAGGAGCTCAAGAAGGGAGCTCTCAATGTTGACAACCTCCTCTGGAGTGATCAGACAGGGTCGCCTACCAAGATAGAGAAAGGAAATATAAACATCTCTTACAAGTTGCCTCAAGAGATATCTCTCCAAGATCCTGACGCGAAAAAGGCATTCCCGGGAGCCTTGCTAATACGTATCAAGCGACCCAATACGGGGTGTAATGATTACATCACCATCCCCATTACAGTGGACTTGGCCTTCCACAAGAATCTCTTTCAGATCCTTGAGACAGAGAGTACGTTAGACTGCTCGATAGGTCAGATTGTATGGTTCCAAGGGTGGAATTTCTGTTCCTTGCACTTCAACTACTATGAGCTACCAGCGGGAGCTAATGAGCCAGCACCAGGAGCACAGCCTGTACATACCTCAGAGGACTTTGGTCCAGCGGTCTCTACGCTAGTAGACAAGCGCTATACTTTCGAGAAGTTTGACGCTAACAAGCGTTACTATGTCGAGATTGAAGGTACGGATCTCTATGGCAATCCCATCACGCCCAAGCCAAACTTGATTATAGAACCTACGAACAAACCGCCAATCGAGAACCGTCTCTATGATTTCTACATGCTCTATGTCAGTCTTCCTGATCTGGAAGGGGCGTTTGCAGATTGGTATCCATATGGAACTGGAGCGGTTAGGGATCCAATCCTATTAGGGCCTGCGGGACGCATTTATATGTTGGCTTGGCCTGGTGGAAGAGGTGAATCTCTCAATGCGCTTGCGGGTATGGATGTTACCCTAGTTAAGGCTCCAGAGGGATATGAAGACTTCTGCCGTACAAGAGAGAAATATTACTATCGTAAGCCTGATGAGAGCAATAGTGCCAATCCTTACGGAGGTGGCATGATACGCCTCGGGGAGACGGTGAAGATATCTACAAACTTTACTGCGCCTTCGAAGGAGGTGCATGGAAATTACTTTTATCCATTTAAGTTCCTTTATAAGCTGGGTAAGGATGGAGAGCGTGTGGTTTATCCATACGCTCGAAATAAGGAAGATGACCCTTCGGCAGTCGATCTTAATCTGTTGGATAGCAACCCCTCTAGTGGTGAGATAAAAAAGTATATGGAGGAGCATCCGATGCCTCGGGGTATCTATAGCTTTAAGTTTGAGCATCCTTGTCAGCCTGGGGAGTCTTTCTATATAGATATTGATCTCAACTCTCCAGACTTTAAGCCGATACTTACAGAGCCGATCAAGCCAGTCGTGGACTACTCCTCTTGTAGTGAAGTGCGCGTCTATCCCTTTGCTGATGGTCGTCTAGACTATGGCGTAGACAAGAAGGACCGCCCTCGTAACTTGGTCTTCCGAGTGAAGGGGCTAACAAAGGAGGATAAGGAGCTTTACTTCTTTCCTAAGGATGCTACAGGCAAGGCGATAGATCATACCAAGTTTTATATCCCCATCAAGAGGGAAGACTTGCCACGTACGATTAGTTTTAAGTATTTCTATCTAAGCCCAAATGGCCAGTGGATTGGTCATGAGTCACATCATAAAACTAAGACTGTAGATCGTACAGCCACTGATGTCGCTGTGCAGGCGGATAGCCTAGAAAGGAACCCTGATGGCTACAGTGGTGACTTTTACTTGCCTATCAAGGAGTACAATCCAAACAATGACCAAGAGGACTGGGGTAAGGATGGTCGGTATAAATATTCAAGCGGAAAATATGCTACTTCGTATAGGTGGGAGACCTATCCATTCAATCCAGATGACGTTGTTAAGGTAGATGTGGCGACAAAGACTCCCGAGCCCTCATATAGCCGTCCTACCTATGTGGGGTATCGCTGCTCCAAGAAGACAGGATATATGGAGTTTAAGCTGATCAACATCCCGAACGGAACAGGTACCGTGACTCTTAAGGACGGCACCACTGTCATCAAGAGCGCAGATATCTCAACTCTGAGAGACATGATGGTCAAATGGGATCTCGAGGCAACGTCAGGCAGTGAACTCAAGAAAGAGTACACGCTAGAGATTGAGACCACCAATTGTCCTGAGGAGGGCGAAAATACGCAGAAGAACTTCTTCAAGGTGTATCTCCTAGACACCTCTGAAGGTATCGAGGTGACGATCTTGCCACGTAGGGGTGTCTGCCCTGGAGAGAAGGTGACCCTAACTGCGACTAATCTGGGCGTCTCTGACGGGAGCTACACGTGGGAGATTACGAAGGCTGGCGAACCGTCCAAGACACTTACGGGGCGTACTGTCACATGTGAGGTGGCAGCTCCTCGTGTAGTCAACGGAGAGGTGCAGTATAACACCTACACCCTGTCCGTTGACGGAACTAAGTGTGGTCAGCTTGAGAGTACGGGTATCATCCCGGTCTCTCCAGACGAGCTTTGGTGGAAGCCAGATCTTAATGGTCTGGGAGGTGGTACCTTGCCTGGTAATCCGGGTGAGGAAGAGACGCCCACCGATCCAGATCAAGCCCCCTCAGACGCTAAGTACTGTGACTGGCATAACCCGGGCAACTGGGCATTCCTCCACGAGGGGAAGTTTTACCCAGCCAAGGCGGTGCCTACGCGCTGTACCAATGTACATATCATGAGTCTGTCTCAGTTCGATATAACGACTGCACAGGGTACGTTCCGAGCACAGCCGGATCTAGCTAAGGATGTGACCCCGCGTGACCTTTACGGCGAGCCGACCTGTATCGATATCACCTTCCACTCGGGAGCGTATGTCTACAACATCCAGCAGCTCAACTACCGACGGGCTATGGTACGCTACAACTTTGGCGTAGCTAACGGCACAGGCACAGGCTATGACAGTGACATGCGTATCTATACCACTGAAGATTGCAACACCGATGAGTGGATGTATGGTCGTGACGAGCTTAACCTGCTGGCAGCTCCGCTCCACGACATCTATGCGGGCGACTACAGCTTCAGCGCCTCGCCCTACACCTATCAGCTCGGCTTCAAGGCGGAGCGTGCGGGTAAGAGTATGGAGGCTTCGTTTGACCCCAGCGCCTTCAACGATCCCTCGCCACTACAGTCTATCTCGATGGCGGGCAATAATAACTGCATCGCTCTGGTCGTAGCTAGAGATGCTCAGGGCTTCAACCGCAAGGGTAGCACGAAGTCTGTCATCACGCAGCGTCATGGAATCTTGGAGCTGCCTTACTTCGACAGACCCGACATAGCGAACTCCTTCTACCATCAGACTTACGATGCTAGCACGGGGCAGACTCGCTTCCAGTACTTCGATGGCAAGGCAAAGCGCTTCCGTGGTTACTACTCGTATGCTCAGCGCAGCAAGATGGCTTACCGCTTTATCTTTGAGGATCCCGCGACGCAGCGTATCTCTAAGCTCGCTGGCGGTACCGAGGGTTACACGATGGAGGTGAGCGCCACTGCTGCTGGTCAGGAGGTGATGGTGGGCAATCCATTTATGACACCGCTCAAGGCCGATGAGTTCCTAAAGGCTAATGAAAGTATCATAGAGCCTCATATCATACGACTAGTGGATTGTAGGGTGACGACCTATGAACCTAAGCTAACGCTAGCTGGTTCGGTCTCTACCTACTACTCAGGTATAACAACTCCGAAGCTATTGGTAGGTTCGCTCGAAGCCTTTGTGGTTAAGCTTAAGTCTGGTGTCGGACCGAAGGCGCAGCTCGTCTTCCCAACGACTGCTCTCGACTCATACGCTAAGCTACATCCACAGAGCACTAGCAGCCTACGTAGTACGAGCGGTGACGCTACGGCGGAGACTGCACGCTACCTATCGCTGACGCTACAGAGCCTCCTCGGCAAGGATCGCACGCTAGTCGCTTATGGCTACGAGTCTGGCTCGGTCGATAAAATGCTCCTAAGCACGGAGAGTCGCTATCCCTCGATCGCTATCATTGATCCTGCGGATGGTCTCCATAAGGATCTCTATGCCGACGATGCGGCTACGGGTCACTACGAGCTAGCTACACAGGTCTCCGAACCAATCGATGTGACGCTCTCGCTCGCTGGTAGTGTGATGGGACACGTCGTGACGGCTCGTCTGATAGACCACAAGAGCGGTCTGGAGCATGACCTGACGGGTGGTAAGAGTTGCCAGATCAAGCTCTTCCCCGATGATACCGAGGGTCGTCTCGAGCTACGTGTGGACGGCGACTTTACGTCGGTCGCTCCGATGGCTGAGCCTACAGATGAGCTACAGGCGCAGTACAGCGAGGGTATGCTGACTGTCCGCACGGCACAGGAGATGTCGTCCTTACGGCTTGTACAGGGTGATGGTATCACGGTCTACACGCAGTCGCTACCTGGACTGACGGAGTACAGCGAGCGTATCCTCCTCTCGTCAGGTAGCTACGTCGTTGAGGCGATCGGCACGGACGGTGTCGCACGCCGTGCGACGCTCGTCGTGAAATAGCGGTTGGCGGCTGGCCGTTGGCTGTTGGCTGTTGGCTATTAGCTGTTGGCAGTTGATTAAAGGTTAGTAGTTAGAGGCACTGGTACTCGTAGGAGTATCAGTGCCTCTCGTCTTTTTTAGAAGGTATCGGAGTGATCGGAGTGATCGGAGTGGATCGGAGCTGTCGGAGCTACCGGAGCTATCGGAGAGCTAGGGACACTAGTAGCACTAGTGCCAACAGCTAATCGCCAACGGCCAATAGCCAATAGCTAACGGTCAAAGAAGCTTAGGAAGTTTGAGAGAATAGTTCCGAATCAGTCTATTTTATATCAAACTATTGCTATTGCGTACTAAATAAATAATTACTACCTTTGCTCGCGACAGGTTCGAGGTCGTACTGATTCTGGTTCGATTCGTGCAAAAACAGCTTATATTCATGACTAACATAAACTCAAAAACAATGAACCACCGACTACTTATTGCTGCGCTACTAGCACTCCTCGGGATGGCTATTTATGCGCCGCTATCAGCTCAAAGTGCTGCTGAAGAAAACATCATTACCTTGAAGCTTACAGAGCTGCCAACCAATGATGACGATGAGCCTATACCCCTCAAATTAGCCGTACAGGGCGAGGGCGAGATAACCTTTGAGGGGCTTTCGGAGGCTTATGCAGCCGATCGTACTTCTTACACACCTACGGGGCTGGAGATTAAGATCCATGGAGCAGTCACCTCAATGAAATGCGAGTATGTTAGCGTACTCTCTGCCGTAGATATCACTGGCTCAAAAACGATCGAGGAGCTTAGCGTCAGAAACAGTAGCTTGACAGATCTACAGGCTAAGAATGTCACCTCTCTTAAAGAGCTAAGCTGTGCCTACAGCTCCCTACCCGCACTAGACCTAACGGGCTGTACAGGGCTAAAGAAACTCGCAGGCAACGCCAATATGAAGTTGCAGCGTGTCACCCTGGCAGGGTGTACAGCACTCGAGGTGGTGGAGCTACAAAATAGTGGTGTCACGGATCTAGACGTAACGGGTCTGGTCAATCTGAAGAGCCTCAATGTAGCTCGCAACCCTGTGAAGGAGCTTAACCTAAAGGGGATGAGCCAGCTCACCACACTAGACTGTATGCAGGCAGAGGTCACTGCGCTAGATCTCTCAGACTGTGTCGCTCTAGAGGACCTTACGGCCAGCTCTTGTCTTAAGCTTGCTACGGTAAAGCTCCCTAAGTCAGACAAGCTGCAGTACATCTACCTACAGGAGTCTCAGATAGAGGAGATAGATCTATCAGGTCATGCTGGACTTGTTCAGGTCTACCTAGAGCGCTGTAAGAAGCTTACCAAGGTGACCGCGGCCAATTGCCCGAACCTGAAGCTACTCAGCTTGCACCTCTGTGCACTCCCCGCAGAGGCTACACTAGCCCTTGTAGAGGATCTAGCAGATCATGGTGCTGACTACAATGCGATGGCACCTGCCTACAAGATCTTTGCTCTTGGCACCAAGGTCACATATCAGGAGGGCAACGTATGGACTCCCAAGGCTGCTAGTGTAGCTAGACGCAAGGGGTGGGCACTATTTAGCAAGAATGAGGATGAGTATGCGGAGCCTACAGCTATCTTCGAGTATGCTAAGGTTACTATCGAAGAGACCGAACACGGGACGATAGCTCTAGAGGGCTATGACAAGGAGGACTGGCCCTATCTGCCACAAGGTGAGACCTACAAGGTGGTCGCTACGCCTGAGGCTGGCTACGAGCTAAAGGAGCTCAAGTTCAATGACGATGATATCCTAGAGGATCTAGAGTTCCAGCTCTTTGGGGATAGCAAGCTCACGGCTACCTTTGCAAAGGGTGGCTCAGTATCAGCTTACGAGTACTACCTGACGAAGGTGGAGCCTACGGTCGCCACAGCTACTGTCTACACCTACGGCTATGACGAAAACAAGAAGTGGGTATCTCGCACCGCTATGAAGGGCAATGGAGTTGTCACCTCTCGCCACGATATACGATATGATGAGACGGGACGTATCTCAGACATTGACATCACGCTAGCCTATGACAATGGTGAGTCTAGTATGCATACGCACTATACTTACGATGATCAGGGGCGTATAGTAAGACGCCAGATGAAGCTCTTCGATAATGATATGGCTGACACTAAGATCGGTTACCGCCCCGATGGTCAGATAGACTACTGGGCAGAGATCAGCGCTCAGGTGATGAATGACTACATCTACAACGACGAGGGACAGCTCATCGAGGAGCATTTTGGCGAGGCTACGGGAGCAGATACAGATCACCCCACAGTCTCGACCCCCACAGGCAAGATCTTCTACAGCTATAACGATAAGGGACAGAAGTCAGAGGTCAAGTATACTTCTATACAGAGTAACTGGCTCTACCTAAAGGGTGAGCAGTACACATGGGATGAGCAGGGACTGATGTCTAGCGTCAAGGCGATGAACTATACGTACGATCAGGGTGAGACCGATCCTGAGAAGGGTAAGCCTAATCCCTTCTTCGAGCTACGCTATCAGTACGACGACAAGGCTACAACTAAGGTCTTCTGGCCTATGCTCCCTATCACAGAGGAAAACGGTGGCTTCGGCGAGTTTAGCTATGACCTCAAGGGTTACTGCACGAAGGCTGAGTACTGGAAGTATGATTATGGTAAGCTGAGCCACACCTTCGACTTTATCTACGTCTTTGAGGCTTCTCCACTTCACCTTCAGGAGCTAGTAGACAGAGGCACCACAACGGTACAGTACGCTTACGGCACGATCACTGCTGAGGGCGCAGCCCTTGAGGGGCTTCAGGTATACGACACCACGGGTCAGCTACTCCGTGACTACCGCACAGCTCCTTGCCAGCGCATCGATATGGGCGTCTCTGAGCTACCTGACGGACTATCATAAGGCGAGGACTCATGACTATGCTCATGGGCCTCGCCCTATGCTCTTTACAGAGCTATGCGGCTTCTCGTATCCTATTTACCACGGTTCTGCCTGTAGGGTCGACGATCACACTCACCATCTCTGCCGATGGCGCAGTAACGGCCCAAGGGCTATCTGGGGCTATTCTCGCGGATGGTCAGGCACACAGCTACACCATTGAGAGCACTGAGGTGAAGCTCTCAGGAGCCATCACAGCGATCACACTCTCGCACCAAAAGCTCTCAGCACTGGACGTACGTCAGGCTAAAGAGCTGGTGGAGCTACGCTGTGACAATAACAACCTCACCGAGCTAAACATCGCTTACTCCAAGGCACTCCAGCGTCTCGATTGTACCTACAACCAGCTGGAGCGTCTCGACATACCTACTGCATCGCCCCTCAAGGAGCTACGCCTCAAGGGCAACTACGTCAAGAGCCTAAGCCTGGACCGATGCCCTGACCTAGAGATACTAGACTACTCGGACAACTACTACCCCTCAGCAGTAGATCTGAGCAAGTGTACGAAGCTACAGCAGCTAGATGTGGCGAAAAACAAGATTCGCTCGCTAGACTTAACGCAAAACGGAGCTCTGCGCTCTTTGGCATGTGGTGACAACGAGATCACTGCGCTAGATGTAGCGCACCTAGCTTCACTGGAGCGACTCTCTGCATCCAACTGCTCAGTCCTTGAGACGCTGACGCTGGGAGAGCACCCTAACTTGCTCGTTCTAGACATCTACGGCACGAAGGTGCAGAGCCTTGATCTAGCTCAGTATCCTCTACTCGAGGAGCTCTCATGTGCTTATGCCAAGCTCACGAGCCTAGATCTCTCGCACAGCAAGCAGCTACGCAGGCTGAGCTGTAGCAAGAACCCCTTTAAGGGTCTTGACGTGTCACACTGCCCACTACTTGAAGAGCTTAGCTGTGGAGACCTCGAGATAGCTTCGATAGACCTGAGCAACAATCCTAAGCTCATCTCCCTGCAGATGGGACACAACAATCTCTCGCAGATAGATCTATCGGCGCAAAAAGAGCTTAAGAGGCTACACCTCTTTTACAACAACATCAGCTCCCTCGATCTCTCTGTACAGACACATCTGGAGGAGCTACTATGCAACAACAATCGCATCGCAGACATAACACTTCCGACCAACGCTCCACTGCGACAGCTGGATGTCTACGACAATCAGATCAAGGAGCCGCAGATGGCTCTGATCGTTGACAAGCTGCCCGATCGTACGGGGATGACTAGAGGACTCTTTAAGGTGGTCAATACACCCAGTACCCTAGAGGGCAATGTATGCCCCAAAGCTCTTGTGGATCAGGCGTTAGGTAAGTATTGGCGTGTGGTGGACTATGCAGACTTTGCCGACTTTGGCAAGGGGCTTGACTACCGCGGTTCTGATGCTCCAGAGATGGGCGAGGGGGTGATCAAGCTCACCTTTGACAAGGCGGGTAGCACCATACAGATCACCCACTGGGGGCTAGGCCTGATCGAGTCTACCGGCACGACCAAGCCTCTCAGCAACTCAAAGGAGCCTGTCACCTACACCCTAGAGGGTACAGAGCTAATCCTCCATGGCGACGTCTACAGACTGATCGTCAGCGGAGCCGCTATCAAGGGGATAGAGCTTACCAAGGCTCACTACCTACACGAGCTGGAGCTACACGACTATCAGCCAGCCTCTATCCAGCTGACCGACCTACCACACCTCGTGACACTCAGACTACACGACAATGAGCTCACAGAGATCCAGCTGAGTGGTATGCCGCTGCTGAACCTGCTCTCCTGTTACGGCAATAAGCTGACCGCCGAGGCGGGTAAGAAGATCATCGCTAGCCTGCCCAAGCGTCTTGAAGAGGAGCGGGCGACGATCCTTTGGCTCAATAGTCAGGGTGAGGGTGCTGACAACGCTTTCCAAGAGGAGCTCCTTTACCTTGCTCACGCACAGGGCTGGGAGATGAGCGACTACCTAGGAGGTACTAGTGGCGACAATGGGGCACCTATTGGCTTCCCAATAGCAAATGAGCCTCTCCCCGTACCTGCGACTGAAGCGTCTCTGCGGGTGAGCGTGGCTCTAGACATGCTGCACATCACAGCTACAGCAGACACCCCGATCGCGCTCTATGATATGACGGGTCAGCTACTGCTGCAGGCTCAGTCTGACGCCGAGGGACTATGCGACATACCGCTAGTCGCCCTCACGGAGGGACTCTACATCGTTGCTACGCCGGCTGAGTCGGTCAAGTGTCTCATTCCTTAAGAGGACTCATGCTTCAATAGAGACTGTTGCAACAGTCTCCAATAGCATAGGGGAACGTAGACTGTTCATAGCAGTTTATAAAAACAGAGGCTCGTCCCAATTGGGGCGAGCCTCTACGCTTGATATCTGTCGGTCTCTTTACTTGTCAAAGAAAGGCTCGAGGATGATCATGAGATTCTCCATAAAGAAGCGTACCGAGATGGCTAGCAGGATGACGCCAAAGAACTTACGTAGGATGTAGATCCCGCCCTTACCAAGCCACTTCTCTAGTAGCGACACCGTCCGTAGCATGAGGTAGATACAGACGACGTTGAGGAGGATAGCGACGAAAAGCGTCGAGGTCGCCGTCCCAGAGGACTTCATCGTCAGGATCGCTGTAAAGGAGGCAGCACCCGCAAAGAGCGGGAAGACGAGCGGCACGATATCGGCATTGCCCGAGGGATCATCGTCTTGAAAGACTTGTATGCCGAAGATCATCTCGACAGCTAGCACGAAGAGGACGATCGAACCCGCCACAGCAAAGGACGAGACATCCACCCCAAAGAAGCCTAGTAGCGGCTCTCCGATGAAGAGGAAGGCGATGAACATAAGGCACGAGATGATGGCTACCTTGCTGGGGTGAAAGACTTTACCCTTCTCCTTGAGACTCAGCGCGATCGGGATAGCTCCGATGATGTCTATAGAGACAAAGAGGATCATAAAGGTCGCGAAGAAGCTCGACAGTGTGAAGTGTGCGAAGTCGGCTAGGATACTATTCCAAAGATTTTCCATAATAGATTTATCGTCTAACGGTGACTAAGGGGAAAGCTTTCATCTGCAAAGTTACAAAATCGCCTCCCAACCCTCCAAATGAGGCTCTACAAGGGTTAGAGATTAGAAGTTAGAGGTTAGAAGTTAGAAGTTAGATGGCTCCGATAGCTCCGATGGCTCAGATCACTCCGATAACTCCGATAACTCTAGCCAACAGCCAACAGCCAACCGCCAAAAACAACGGACGCACCGATGGTCTGAGTCCAATCGGTGCGTCCGGTAGTTACAGCGATGATCTATTTGAGACTGTTGACTTTTGCAACAGTCTCTATTTACTTGCCTTGCTTGGCGACGCGCTCTTGGTCGGCGATGAAGGCTGCGAGACCGCTATCGGTGAGCGGGTGCTTGAGCAGTCCGAGGATAGCCTTGAGCGGGCAGGTGGCTACGTCTGCACCGACGCGCATGCAGTCGATGATATGCTGCGTGTGACGGATGCTAGCGGCTAGGACCTGCGTATTAAAGCCGTAGGTCTCGAAGGTCTCTACGATGTCGGCTATGAGCGAGACACCATCCGAGCTGATGTCGTCGAGACGACCCACAAAGGGAGAGACATAGGTAGCTCCCGCCTTAGCAGCTAGGACAGCCTGACCGAGGTTGAAGATGAGCGTACAGTTGGTCCGTATGCCCTCCTTGGTGAGCTGGCAGATGGTCTTGATACCGTCTTCGGTGCAGGGGACCTTGACCACGATGTTTTTGTGTAGAGCAGCTAGCTCGCGAGCCTCGGGGAGCATCTGCTCGTAGGTGGTGCTGAGCACCTCGGCACTGACGTCTCCGTCTACGATATTGCAGATCTTGAGGTAGTGCTCACGGCAGGCAGCATCGCCAGCGATGCCTTCCTTAGCCATCAGTGAGGGGTTTGTTGTGACGCCATCGAGGACACCGAGCGCTTCGGCTGTGCGGATATCATCGAGGTTGGCTGTATCGATAAAAAACTTCATAAAGGGGTATATGTTGAAAGGTAAATTCTATTCGTGCGAACCCTCAGAGTATTTCTCAGGATTCATAAACCAG
>QWCK01003462.1_pt1 | contig 17224 bp, 15 predicted proteins | sample 1972571 | NCBI WGS metagenome assembly QWCK01 (sample SAMN09866710, study PRJNA288562) | Human gut metagenome isolate term2_stool, whole genome shotgun sequencing... | isolation source: gut | host: Homo sapiens | place: USA: California
CTGGAGATGAAGAATGTGAAGTTTATCGGAGTGCACTTCCACAGCGGTTCGCAGATATTGGATATGGGTGATTTCGTGGCTCTTTGCAATCGTGTGAATGAACTGCAAGATAAGTTGGAGGCACGCCGCATCCGTATCGAGCACGTCAACGTAGGTGGCGGACTGGGCATTGATTATAAGCATCCCAACCGTCAGGCGGTACCTGATTTCAAAGACTATTTTTCGACTTATGCTGAGCATTTGAAGCTGCGTTCTTATCAAACGCTCCATTTTGAACTGGGGCGTGCCATAACGGGGCAGTGTGGTTCACTTATCTCGCAGGTGCTTTATGTAAAACAGGGAGCAAACAAAAAATTTGCTATCCTTGATGCCGGTATGACGGATTTGATTCGTCCTGCATTGTATCAGGCTTATCATAAGATAGAAAATATCACTTCAGAAGATACAGTTGAAACTTATGATGTGGTAGGTCCTATTTGTGAGTCATCGGATGTATTCGGGAAAGCGATAGATTTGAATAAGGTGAAGCGCGGAGATCTGATAGCGTTGCGTTCTGCAGGTGCCTATGGTGAGATTATGGCTTCAAGCTATAATTGCCGCGAGTTGCCGAAGGGGTATACTTCGGACGAGTTGGTATAAAGACTTAATCTTTTCATGATTCAGCCACATTAGGTTGGAGATTAGAGGAAAAAGCTATCTTTATTGTCATAACATTAAAAGAATAAACATGTTTGTTATAAGTTTTGATATGACTGGTCCGATTCTACGGACATTGTAAAAAATGCGTAAGAACTCCTAAAAGTATAAACTATATATATGAAGCGTGCACATCATCCTTTTGATGATTGTACGCTTTCATTTTTATTTCCTATCCTCACTTTCTTTACTTTGTATTCACAAACATTACGCCTTTGATTTCTGTTTTCAGGAGTTATTTTGTAGTGTGCAACTTTCAACCCAAAAGTTATGAATACAGAAAGATTTGAGAAAGATGAAGGCGGTATGGACCTTGCGTTATATATGGCGCAGGTTATCATTATTATATTAAGGAAGAACGGAGATATCAAAAGTCTTCGCCCGGTTTTAAAGATGTGCTTGCAAATACACCTTCTATTCCTAAATCAGCTTTTTTAGCCTGCATATCTTCTGTTACTTCTTTCAATTTTGCAAAATTATTTATTTCGTCAACAGATTTTACCTTTGCCCCATCTAATCCAATGTATTTTTGCATTAAAGCATCGTTGTAAATTATTCCGTAGCCTTCAACTACATAAGGGATACCAAATACTCCTTCGCCGTCTTTAACCGCTAATTCTTTATCTAATAAATGCGAATAAATTTCTGAGTCTTTTAAATCAAGTGTGTAATCCTTCCAGCTTTGATACCCAACAGGTCCATTAATTTGGAAAAGTGTAGGTGCATCTGATTTTGTCATTTCTGATTTAAGTGTAGTCTCATAAGTACCGCTTGCCGCAGTTACAACCTTTACAGGTACGCCTGTTTCTTCAGTATATGTTTTTGCAACATCGTTCCATATAGTTTCAACCTCCGGTTTAAAGTTAAGATAATATACACTTCCCTTGCCCGCATCAGCAGCGGCGTCCTTTTTTTCAGGAGCAGTAGTATTTCCTCCTCCACAAGCCGTTAGTGCTAGCATAGTAGCCGCACTTAAAAATGCCAAAACTGTTTTTTTGAACCTCATAAACATCCTCCTAATATTTAACCGCATTATGTTAACGTTAACATAAACGCTATATTAATTTTCGGTAACGTTACCGATATAATAAATATATATTAATATATTTTTACAAAATGGTCAATAGTTATTTGAAAACATTTTCATTTTTCAAATTTTCACGCTAATGTCACTCATTTTATAAACTAATGTAACTGTCCAATATATATAAACCCAACTCTATTTTAAATTACATATCTGTAATAAATACTATATCAAAAGTTATTTTAGAATTTATGACTCCTTTACTAATTTTCCACTCATATGCTCAATTTCCACTTCAAAACAAGCTACTCTTTTTAAAGACCTTTCTAAAGCTCCTTTTACAAATTCTTCATCATCAGTAAATTTATCACTTAGTTTTTTCAATACGTCAATAATGATATCTATATCTACAATTTCTTTTGCTTTCCCAAATATTATTACACTTTTTATATGAAGTGGCCATTCACCTTCTATTAGATAGCCTTCATCATATGTGCAATAACAAACCTTGTTGCATTTTTTTATTGCATCTATTTTATGTCCTTCTTTTGCACAGTGAAAGTATAATTTATTTTTTTCTTCGTCATAGTAATGGTCTATAGGTATGCCATAAGGATATCCATCATCACCTATTACAGATAAAACCCCGCGTTTTTGCAATTTTAATAAACTTATACAGTCCTCATTGGAAATTTGCTGATTTATTCTTCTCATTTCTCTAAACATCAGTTTGCTCCTTTAATTTCTTTAATATGAATATTTTTTAATTTACCCTGATTTTTTAAATATATTTACTGTAAATTTATAAGCCAATTTTTATCAATCAACCATGACTTGACATTTTGAAATATTTAAAGTAAAATTTATTAAAGCTATAAAAGGAAGAGTAAAAAAAATATAGGTTCACAGAGAAATTACTGATTGGTGAGAGGTAATGGCTGAAGATTTTTTTGAAAATCACCCTTTTGCTGAGATTTTGAAACAACTTACGTTGTCTAGATTTCTCCGTTTGTCTTGACGTTACCAAGAGGTGCTTTATTTAGCACACACTTGTCGGTGGTATAGCGAATTTTCGTCCTGCAATAGCAGGGCTTTTTTATTATATGCCGGCAAATCAGTTCGATTTTTATTTGGTATCACAAATAAATACATTGTGATATTTTTAAAAATATATAATTTAGGAGGAAAAAAGTTGAAGTTTGAAAGTCTTTATGACGGTAAAGTAAGTGAAAACGAAGAAAAAGTAATAAAACGTCATCAAGAAATGGATTTGCTCAAAAAAAGCATAGAAAGTAGACCTGAAAATAATCCATTTATATTCTATGAAGGACCACCTACTGCAAACGGCAAACCCGGCATACACCACGTTATAGCACGTACTCTAAAAGACTCAGTATGTAAATACAAAACCATGAAAGGCTATAGAGTCCTTAGAAAAGCCGGCTGGGATACACATGGATTACCGGTAGAAATAGAAGTAGAAAAAAAATTAGACTTACATTCAAAGCACGACATAGAAAAATACGGTATAGAGCCTTTCAACAAAAAATGCAGAGAATCTGTATTTGAATACGAAGGTATGTGGAGACGTATGACCACTCGTATGGGATACCTTATAGACCTTGATGACCCATATATAACACTGGACAACGACTATATAGAAACAGAGTGGTGGATATTAGACAAAATGTTCAAGGACAATATGATATACGAAGGACACAAGGTACTTCCATATTGCCCAAGATGCGGAACAGGTCTAGCATCTCACGAAGTAGCACAAGGCTACAAAATAGTTAAGACAAATACATTGGTAGCAAAATTCAAGAAAAAAGGCACTCAAAACGAATATTTCTTGGCATGGACAACCACACCTTGGACACTTGCGTCTAACGTAGGTCTGACAGTATCTCCAACAGAAACTTATGTAAAAGCTGAGCAAAACGGAGAAATATATTACTTAAGCAAAACCCTAGCACCTTCAGTATTAAAGGAAAACTACACCATACTTGAAGAGATGCCCGGTACTGCACTAGAATATCAAGAGTACGAACAGCTAATGCCATTTGTAAACGTAAAAGAAAAAGCATTTTTCATCATGCTAGGAGACTTCGTCACTACACAAGACGGTACAGGTATAGTACACACTGCACCAGCCTTTGGTGAAGACGACTACAATGTGTCAAGAAAATACAATATGCCGGTAATAAAACCGGTAGACGATGAAGGAAAGTACACTGCTACACCTTGGGAAGGCAGATTTGTAATGGACGATGATTTGCAAGTAGATATCATAAAATACCTTGCAAGCGAAAATAAAATCTACTCCAAAGAGAAATTAGAACATAACTACCCACACTGCTGGAGATGTGGCACACCGCTTATCTATTATGCAAGACCAAGCTACTATATAGAAACCACAAAATATCAAGACACTTTGATAAATGCAAATAATACCGTAAACTGGTTTCCGGCATATGTCGGCGAAAAAAGATTTGGAAACTGGCTAGAAAATCTTAAAGACTGGGCAATATCAAGGTCAAGATACTGGGGTACTCCGCTTAACATATGGGTATGCGATGAATGCGGTCACAAAGAATCCATCGGCTCAAGAAAAGAATTAGTAGAAAAAGCAAATGAAAAAATAGATGAAAATATTGAGCTGCACAGACCTTACGTTGACAATGTTACCCTTACCTGCCCTGAATGCGCCAAGACAATGCACAGAGTAAAAGACGTAATAGACTGCTGGTTTGACTCAGGCTCTATGCCTTACGCACAGCTACACTATCCGTTTGAAAATGCAGACAAATTCCCCGAAAGATTTCCGGCTGACTTTATCTGCGAAGGCATAGACCAAACTAGAGGCTGGTTCTATTCACTGCTTTCAATATCAGCATATATCATGGGCAAGTCACCTTATAAAAACGTACTTGTAAATGACCTTATCCTTGACAAAGACGGCAAAAAAATGAGCAAGTCAAAAGGAAATACACTTGACCCATTTGAATTATTTGATGATTATGGTGCAGACGCATTGAGATGGTACTTATTATATGTATCACCGGCTTGGAATCCTACAAGATTTGACATAGACGGACTAAAAGAAGTAAACAGCAAATTCTTTGGCACACTCAAAAACATCTACAACTTCTTTATACTTTATGCCAACACAGACGATGTAGATATCAAAAACATTACCTCACCATATGAAACAAGACCTGAGCTTGATAAATGGCTATTATCCAAATACAACAACCTAGTTAAATACTGCACACAGCAAATGGAAGTCTACGACATGAACAAGACAGTCAAAGCTATCCAAGACTTCTTAAACGACATATTCTCCAACTGGTATATCAGACGTAGCAGGAGAAGATTTTGGACAGGAGAAATTACAGATGATAAAAAATCAGTTTATCTTACAACCTACGAAGTCCTTGTCGGTATAACTAGACTTATAGCTCCATATGTACCATTTATATCTGACGAAATGTATACAAAATTAACCGGAGAAGACTCTGTCCATCTAGCTACCTATCCGGAATTTAACGAAAAACTGGTAGACATGGCACTTGAAAACAAGATGGATACAGTTAAAAACCTAGTAAAACTAGGACGTGCCGCTAGAGAAGAAGCAAAAATAAAAGTTAGACAGGCACTCAACAAGGTAATGATAGACAGCAAGCTAAAAGATGTAATATCAGACCTTGCTCCACTTATCACAGAAGAACTAAACGTTAAAAATCTTGAATTTGTATCAGATGTCACAAGCTTTATGGATTATGAAATAAGACCAAACTTCACTACCCTAGGCAAAAAACTTGGAGCTAAACTAAAACCACTTGGTGCATATCTAAAAGCTTCTGATACAAAGAAATTGGTTACAAAATTAGAAAGTGACGGCAAAATATATATAGAGCTTAACGGAGAAAATACCACTTTAGAAAAAGACGATTTCTTAATCACTGTCAAAGCAAAAGAAGGCTATGACGTAGGCTCTGAAAACGGGCTATTTATCATCATAGACGACAAACTAACCAATGAACTTATAGCAGAAGGCTATGCAAGAGAATTTATCTCAAAAATACAACAAATGAGAAAAAATAATGACTACGAAATGATGGACAACATCAACATATGCGTAGCCTGCGACCCTACAGTTTTAGATGCTTTGCAAAAATATGACTCATTCATAAAAGACGAAACACTTGCCACTACAATAAACTACGGCTCACATGACCACAAGAACTCTAAAAAAGAAAACCTAAATGGATATGAGGCAGATATATTTGTAGAAAAAAACAATAAATAATATTTACAGATATAAGTTTAAAAGCTTGATTAGAATAAACTAATCAAGCTTTTTTGACGTATAATTTATTTTAATATTGACTTTTCTTTTATGACATTCATTTCTATTTTTAAGCTGTCTACCAATGCTTTTTTGCTCATAGGCTCAACTATTCCACTTGTGCCTATTATAGATATGCCACCTATAATGCCCAAATGTGAATTAAAAGTTCTCTTTGCTATTTCTTCTCCCTCAGGCACTTCAATTAACACGTCTACACCTTTTTCGCAAGAAAAATCTTCTAAGAGCTGATTTACATTATTTGTAATCATTTTTCTTGGCATTGAGTTTATAGCAGCTCCACCTACCGGACAATCCAAGCCCTTTTTGGTAACTGTTCACACTCCTTTACCGCCGTCTATATTGATGTTGCCATCGTTGTTAAACTTTACACTGGAATAAACCAATATTCCATTGGTCACGTACGGGTCGTCTCCGCTAAACTTTTTTACACAGCAAGTCGCAATGCCAGCTTTTAGCTCACAGCTTTGCAAAGCTATTTCCAGCTTTTTGCCCTTTGGTAAATCGACTGAGACACTATCTAGCTTTTCATCGGTTAACAGCATAATAGTAGCAGCCTTTGACGCAGCAGTTGCACAAGTGCCGGTTGTAAATCCAAGCCTCAATTTTTTTCCGTCTTTTATGATAAATTCGTCCATATCAACTCACTATAACTTAATTATAAAAATTTTTTTATCAACGAAAAAAGCCTGCATTTTCTATACAAAAAATGTAGGCTTGAAAGCAAAGTTAATAGAATAACTTTGCATGACTAACCTGTATATTATTTTTCGATGGAAAATAATATTACAATTTACCAAATTAATGTAAAAAATAATATTTTTCGGACGATAAAATAAATATAGGATTATCCGAATAAAATTTTTTAAATTAGAAATCTTTCATTTTTATTTACAAGGGAGTGGCAAAAGTGAACGTTTCATTTATTAACAATACATATATGAATTACTCTAGGTCAAAGTTAAACGGCAATTTAATAGGTATAAAACAAAACGACCAAGAGGATAAAAGAAAAACTCTTTCTGCTGAGACTCTAAGAGGTCTTTCTGAGCTACAAATAAAAAACGAAGTCACTAAAAACTATTATGAAAATAGTTTTGTTAAAAATAAAGACGAACAAAATCAACCAAATACACCTCTACAACAAGCTCTAGAGCAAATGAAAAAATCTCAGGAGGCTCAAGACGAGCATGAAAAACAAGAAAAAATTTCTAAAAAAATCGCTCGTGGAGAGGCTACTCCTGAGGAAGAGGCATATTTGGCAGAAAAAAATCCTGAGCTTCATCAAAAAGCAACTATAGCCAAGAAAAATACTCAAGAGGTCAAAAACGCTCTTAAAAAGGCTAGGACTAAGCAAGAGGCACAAAGTATAATATCTACTGCAAAGACATTGGCACTATCTGTATTAGAAAAAGATATGACGCTTGGCGAGCTAATGATGGAAGGAATAAATAAGGTTGAAAAGGATTTTAGAAAAGAAAATCCTAAATTAAAGGACGACACTATGTTAGACGAATTTAAAACTTTTACAATAGACAAGGTGAGAGCAAAAGCAATTCAAAGATACAAAAACAATATGAATACTTATATGGGATAATATTTATAAAATAATAGACCTGTTTGCTAAAAAGCAAAACAGGTCATTTTTTACATAAAAACTGCCGGAAATTAATCTCCGGCAGTTTTTTTATTCACTATTTATTACTTCTTCTCCAAATTTTATTCTTTTCTGCTTGTTTAATAAGTTCTTCTCTAAAATCAGGGTGAGCTATGCCTATTAATTTTTCAGCTCTTTGCCAAGCTGACAAGCCCTTTAGATTTACTTTACCGTATTCTGTTACTACAAAATGTGTATTAGCCCTTGTAGCTGTCGCAATTGAACCCTCTTTAAGTGTAGGAATTATTCTTGATACTAGGCTACCATCTTTATTTTTCATCGTGGAGGATAAGCATATAAAGCTTTTGCCGCCTTTAGATAGATATGCACCAAGTACAAAGTCAAGCTGTCCGCCTGCTCCGCTTATGTGTTTTAAGCCTGATGTTTCTGAGCTTACTTGACCAAATAAATCTATGTCTACCGCATTATTTATGGACATAAAATTATCTATAGAAGATATTACTCTTACGTCATTTGTGTAATCAACAGGTGCAGACATAAGCTGTGGATTGTTATTCATAAAATCATACATTTTTTGGCTACCAAATCCAAACGCATATGTTTGTCTAAATCTGTCTCTACTTTTCTTAGCTCCGGTAATCTTACCTTTTTCAGTCATATCTACAAAGGCGTCAACATACATCTCTGTATGAACACCAAGGTCTTTTAAGTCAGAGTCAGCTATTACTGAGCCTACTGCATTTGGCATACCACCTATACCTAATTGTAAGCAAGCTCCGTTTGGTATTTCTTCAACTATCAAGTTCGCTACTTTTATATCTATATCACTAAATCCACCTGACTCTATTGCAGGTACCGGTGTATTTGAGCCTTCAATTATATGGTCTACATCAGAAATATGAACATAAGCCTCTGTGCCTCCAAGACAAACCGGCATAGTCGTATTTACTTCAACTATTACTTTCTTACTCTTTTCAACTACTGCCATCATATGAGATGCGTTAGGTCCAAAATTGAAATATCCGAACTTATCCATAGGAGCAACTTGGAACACCGCAATATCCACATCTACATTTTCTCTGTACCATCTTGGTAATTCTGAATATCTTAGTGGATTATAAAAAGCATTTCCCGTGGCTATCATTTTTCTTTCTATACCGGATGCGTGCCAAGAATTCCATGTAAAGTGTTCGCCATTTGGGTCTGCTTTAAAAAATTCCGGTTGCCATAAAAATATTCCGCCTCTAATATTTACGTCTTTTAGTTCGTTAACTCTTTTAGCAAGTGCAGCGTCAAAGTCTCTTGCCATTGCATTTGACCAGCCATAGTCGACCCAATCTCCTGAATTAACAAGTTTCGCAGCATTTTCAGCAGTTATTAATTTTTCTTGATATTCTTTTGTAAAATCCATAAATCCCCCAAAATTCATCTAAATTTAAATTTATTTATTAATTAAATCTATCTATACCAAGAGATTTTTATTGACAAAACACATATAAAATAATATAATAGACAAGTAAATTTTAAGAAAATATGCCGAAATGGCGAAATTGGCAGACGCACTGGACTCAAAATCCAGCGATGGCAACATCATGTGGGTTCAAGTCCCACTTTCGGCACCACAACATATTTTTTGACTAATGACCATACTTTGGATATTAGTCATTTTTTTATTTACTGCTAATCATAGTCGTAAATAAATACAAAATTTAATTATCCCTTATAATATAAAAAGTAAGTTTGTTAAACTTACTTTTTTATTTTCTTGGCAAATTATATATACCCTATTTTAGTTTTAAAAACGTTTTTTTGAAAAAATAAAAAATTATGATAATTTAGCAAGCCCTTCTTCTAAAAGGTTCATTAAATCATCCATAGCTTCTTTTTCATCTTCTCCATCTGCTTTTAAGACAATTTCATCTCCATTACCTACAGATAGAGCCATTACACCCATAATGGATTTTGCATTTACAGTAGAATTTTCTTTTGATATCAAAATATTCGACTTATACTTATTAGCATGCTGAATAAAAATAGCAGCCGGTCTAGCGTGTAATCCCATATCATTTGTGATTTTTAACTCTTTTTTTATCATCTCTATTTTCCCTCCTTACGCAAAGTTTCTGCAATTTTTTCTATTTTTTTTAGTCTATAATTAATGCCGGACTTACTAATAGGCGTTGACAACTTAGACGCAAGCTCTTGCAAGCTATCTTCTTCATTTTCTATCCTAAGCATCGCTACTTCTCTTAAATCCTCCGGCAAATAATCAATGGATTTTTTTTCTAGTATATATTCAATAGACTGTTTTTGTCTAAAAAATGTCTTTGCAATTTTTTCTATGTTGGCAGTTTCGCAGTTTACAACTCTATTTACGTTGTTTCTAACCTGCTTTTTTATCCTTATGTCCTCAAATTTAAACATATTTGAATGTGCACCGACATAATTTAAAAAATCAGATATGCTCTCACTTTCCTTGACATAAATTATATATGAGTCATTACGCTCTAATACATTTGAACGTATGCCTAATTTATTGAGCAACCTGCTAAAGCTATTTGCATAGCCTAAATAGCCTGTAACAAACTCAAGGTGATAAAACTTTTCCGGATTTGAAAGCGAGCCTGAGGCTAGATACGCTCCTCTTAAAAATGCCTTACACCTGTTTTCACCGGCTATAAGCGATTTTTCGATATATTCATTTATTGATGCCGTCTGTTTTTCACTAGAAATTATATATAATTTTTTTAGAATATCATTTGCACTTTTGTTTGAATTATACCTCAAGAGGTATATTTTTTTTCTAGAAAAATTATAGTTTTTCTTTTGATATAACTCCAAAGACTCAGAAAAAACTTCTTTAAATTCATGCACAATTGCTCTTGCGACACCAGCATTTTCAGTTACATAATAAAAGGTTACCTTATTATTCCCTATAAATACTATTTTGCCACAAAAAATAAGTGATGCACTTAAAAAAGATATAGACTCTTCCTTGCTCTGCAATTTTAGATTTAAAAGTTCATCTCTGACATCGTTTGAAAATGCCATATTTTTCTCACTTCATATTTATTAGAAATTTATTAATATAAGCTGTCTATATTAATAATTTTTAATTCACCACCCAAAGATATTCCTTAGGTGGTGAATTATGGTTAATCCTATAATGCTTCTGCACTTACTACAAATTTTTGTATTTCCGGGTCAATCTCACTTTCAACTAATGTAGCTGAAATAATTATATCGACATTTGAGTCTTTTGTGAGCTTATCCAATTCATTTAGAAATACATGAAGATTTTCTGTATTGTTTTGAACTATCTTGAATAGACCATCAATATATATATATTGAATGTCGTAATTTGCTGATAATAAACCGCAGACAAAAGTATACAGTGCATCATAATTTTTTATACGCATATTTTCCATAGAGATAAATCTTACTCCAACCTCTAGACTATGCATGTGCTTATCAGTATCTTCGATATAAATTAATGTGCCTTTAATTTCATTGGAACGCTTATTGGCATCTTCTATCATTAATTTTGTCTTACCGCTACCTGCACCGCCTAATATTAGTTTTACCATATTGTCCTCCTTGGGTTATCAAATATAACTTATATGATTATTATAACATATTTATATCTAAAAACAATGTAAAATTTTCGTTTTCCCACGATTTTAGTTCTAACTTAATCTGCTGCTACTACTTTTTCTATAACGTCTTCTTCTCCTCCTTCTCCTGTCACGCCTAATTTTAGCGATTATTGCTAAGAGAATGATAAGAGTAACCACCGCTATAACTATATTTTTTAGAGTTAGATAATCGGGCAAATGCCTCAAAACTTGTTTTACAAAAGTTAAGGTGAAAATTGATTCTACATCATTTAAAGCAACTACATCGTAGCTTGTCTGTTTGTCTCCTATTTTTATTATTATAGTGCCAATCTTTTGACCTTTTTTTATAGGGAGCTTGATTTTGTCTATAGTAGTATTTTTTTCATAGGATAATTTACTACCCTTTTTTATCACTTGGTAAACATCTGTATCTATTGCATAGTCTAAGCTTTTTTGTATGCTAAAGGATATATCCTTTTTTCCAATGGACTCTCCTTTTGCTAATATTTTTTTTGTTTCGTAATTGTCAAACCCATAATCTAAAATTATCCTGCTGTCCTTATACATTTCAAAGCCTGAGGCTTTATATACAGCACAAATAAATCTAACTCCATCTTTATATGCTGAGCTTATTAGACAGTTGCCGGCCTCTAAGGTGTATCCAGTTTTTACTCCCTCAATTATATCGTACTTTATAGGTATGTACTGGTCTTTGTATATAATTTTGGAATTGCTCCACAAGAACCTGTTTGTAGAATAATACGACCTTTTTTCCGGTGTCTGAGCAGTTTCATGTAAGCTAATACCCGGCATCTTTACTATTCTTCTGAACTCTTCTATTTTCATGGCATCACAAGCTATTCTCGCCATATCTCTTGCAGTGCTGTAGTGGTTGTCATCGTGTAGGCCATGGGGATTTACAAAGTGAGTGTTTGTGCAACCAAGCTTTGCCACTGTTTCATTCATCATATCTATATACTTGTTTATATCGCCTCCGCTCATTTCCAAGCCTAATAGATAGGCTGCATCATTGGCTGAATGGACAAGTAGTGCCTCTAAATACTCTCTTACTGTAAATGTTTCTCCCGGCAATAAATACATTGAGCTGCCATCTACATATGGAAAATCCTGCGGTACAGTGATGGACTTGTCTAAGTCCAAATTTTCCAGTGCAAGTAATGCTGTCACAACCTTCGTTGTTGACGCAGGGTAAATTTTTTTGTCACCATTTTTTTCATAAAGTATTTCTCCTGATTCCGGCTCTATCAATACAGCTGAGTAACATGACAGGCTGTCAGGATTTGGTGGCTCAGTTTGTGCTGATATGGGCAAAACCATTAGCAAAAAAATTATTACACTCAAGTATATTTTATTAACATATCTCATTTTGCAAGCTCCTAAATTATGCTTAAACTAACCAACATTATCTGAATTGTCCTGCTGCTGAATTTGCAGCTTAGGCAATTCATCAAGTGAGTTAATCCCCATATATTTTAAAAAAACATCGGTAGTGCTATATAATGTAGGTCTGCCTATCTTATCAAGCTTTCCGACTTCTTTTATAAGACCTGTTTCCAGCAATTTTGATACCGCATAATCACTTTTTACACCCTTTATTTTTTCTACATAGGCTTTTGTAGTCGGCTGATTATAAGCTATTATTGCCAAGGTTTCCATTACGGATTGAGTAAGGCTTTTTTTCTTTACCGGCTCAAGTATTTTGCTCAAATACTCATAATTTTCCGACTTTGTGACTATCTGATATTTCCCGTCTACACAAGATAGCTGTAGTCCGCTACTTTTACTTTCATACTTAGACTTTAACAGTGCTAATAAATCTTCTACATCTTGATAGTCAATTTGGATTTTGTTTTCGTTAAAAAATCTTTTTATTTCCAGTATATCAATTAAATCAGAAAATGTAAAAAGAAAGGACTCAAGTAGTGATAGTAAAATATCTTCGTCATACAAAAATCCGTTTGGAATTACACTTTGCTCCATATTGTCACCATGTCTTTCTTTTTTCTAAGGTGATTGTTTCAAAATTGCTTTGTTGCTCAATTTTTAATTCGTCCTGTTTGACAAGGGCAAGCACTCCAAGCATTGATACAACTTTTTCATCGCAGGTTTTTTCTACTACAATATCATCAAAATGGCACTTGAGCTTTTTTTGTACGTATTTTGATATATACTTTATCTTGTCAGGCAACGACTTTTGAACTCTTATAAATCTTGGCTTTCCAAGTGCTTTTACCGGTCTCATTATTTGAGCACAAGTCATCAAATTTTCCAGCGTGACCTTAGAAAAATCAATCTCTTCTCTGTAATAAATTTCCTGAGGAAGTCTCTCATAATATGGATAATCGCTGTCATAAAGCTCAAATAAATTTGCCGTAATCTCTTTGTATTTTGCATACTCCTTGAGCATTTGCTCTAGGTCTACTTCGTCCTCTTCATAGGGTAAATTCAGCATATAATTTGATTTTATCCTAATTAGTCTTCCCGCTATGTATACAAAATCACTCACTAAATCGTTGTCGCTTTCTTTTAGGGAGTTCACATATGCTATGAACTCCTGTGTAATTTTAGTAAGTGATATTTGCGATATATCAAGCTTGTTTTTTTGTATTAGCTCCAAGAGGACGTCAAGTGGTCCTTTGTAGCTGTCTGTTACAAGTTGAAACATTTTTTCTCCAATTAGTCGATGATTATTGGTAAAATCATTGGGTCTCTTTTTGTCTTTTCAAACAAATAATATTTAAGATTTTCTTTTACTGCATTTTTTATTTGCACTCTATCTATGTTATTTTTGCTTATACATTGTTTCACTGTTTCTACTGTGAGTGCTTTGATTTCGTCCATTAGTTTTTCTGACTCTCTTACATAGACAAACCCTCTTGATATTATTTCTATCTTATCTTGAATATTTTCTGTTTCATCAATTGGTATTACGATTACTATTAAGCCGTCTTCTGACAGGTGTTTTCTATCTCTTAGCACTATATTCCCTACGTCACCTACTCCAAGACCGTCAACCATGATGCTGCCGGCTTGAATTCTATTGCCTAGCTGTGCAATATCTCTATCTATTTCTAGTGTGTCTCCGTTATACATAAGGAATATATTTTCTGATGGTATGCCAAGCTTTTCAGCCATTTTTTTGTGCTGTATAAGATGTCTTCTTTCACCGTGGATTGGTACAAAATATTTTGGTTTAACCAGTGACAGCATCAGCTTTAACTCTTCTTGTCTAGCGTGACCTGAAACGTGGATTTCAGATATGGAGTCGTATATTACCTTTGCTCCTCTTTCAAACAGAGCATTTATAACTCTTGATACCAGTTTCTCATTCCCCGGGATTGGATGGGCGGAAAATATTACTACATCTCCGTCTTTAATTTCTACTTGCCTATGCTCCATCTTTGACATTCTTGTAAGTGCGGCTAATGGCTCTCCTTGTGAGCCTGTTGTGATTATCACAAGCTCATTATCTTGATATTTATTTATATCTCTAAGGTCAATATATGTGCCCTCAGGGATGTTTATATATTTAAATTCTGATGCCACTGCTAGGATATTTGCAAGCGACCTGCCGCTAACTGCTACTTTTCTGCCATTTTTGTATGCTGCATCAATTATTTGCTGAAGTCTGTGTACGTTTGATGCAAATGTGGCTACAAATATTCTATTTTCTGTTTCTGCTTGGAATATGTTGCTTAGTGTTGTACCTACTGCTGACTCACTTTCTGTATAGCCAGGCAATTCCACGTTTGTGCTTTCTCCAAGCATACATATTACACCTTTGCTACCGATTTGTGCAATAGATGTAAGGTCAACTCTGTTTTTATCTATTGGTGTAAAATCTATCTTGAAGTCACCTGTATGGAAAATTATGCCTTGGTCTGTATGCAGTGCAATTGAGCAAGAGTCAGGTATGGAGTGGTTTACTCTTATGAATTCGGCATCAAATGCTCCAAGAGAAATTTTTTGTCTTGGCTGTATTTCATGTAAATCCACTCCTGATAGGTTGTGCTCTTTTATTTTTAGCTTGATTAGTCCAAGAGTAAATTTCATCGTATAGATTGGAACGTTTATTTTCTTTAACAGATAAGGTATAGCACCTATGTGGTCTTCGTGTCCATGAGTTACCAACAAGGCTTTTATTTTGTCCTTATTTTTTACAAGGTAGCTCACATCAGGTATTACTATATCTATACCTAGCATTTCGTCCTCAGGAAAAATTAGTCCGCAGTCTATTATGACAATGTCACCCTTGTATTCAATCATTGTCATGTTTTTACCTATCTCATTTAATCCTCCGAGTAAGCTAATTTTAATTTTTTGATTTCTTTTTGCCATAATTTTATTTTAATAAATTGATTATTAAAATCTCCTTTCGCTTTTAATAGTATAAAATAATTTTCTTTAGTTTTTATTAATCTTGTCTCTAAGCCCCAAACGGAACAACAATTAACCTGTAATATAAAATTCAAATATGATATAATTTTAAATACAAATATCCATATCCTTTAGGAGAGATACATGAAATCCGTAACACACGCCACAATCGGTATGACAACATATGTAAATTATATTATTTTAACCAAGCAAAGCTTTGATATCGTAGATATACCCATATGTCTAGCCTTCAGCGTCTTACCAGACATAGATGTGCATAGCTCCAAAATATCACAAATTATAAGAAAAGCTCCGCTAAAATTTATTCAAATTGCTTTATTCTCACTAGTTACCCTAGCTCTTTTATATGCAGTATTTATAAAAAGACTGCTCCCTGAGCAAGCTTTAATAATTGTTCCCGTAATGGTACTTTTGTTAAGATTTTCTTCTAAAAATAAAACCCTAAAAAAAGTATCATTGACCTTGGCATTTTTATTTATCTATTATATTTTTTCAAAATATACCCATGTAAAAACAGCTAAAAATATATTTTTACTGCTTGCGATTTTGCCGTTTTTTTCCCATAGAGGTTTTTCTCATAGCATACTTGCCTTGGTGCTAGTCGCTTTATGCTTATCTCCTCTAAAAAATGATACAAATCTCATCAAATATTATTATGTAGCTGTAATTTCTTTTTTTTCACATATATTTTTAGGAGATATATTTACTAAAGAGGGCGTAATGCTTTTTTACCCAATTTCTAAGTCTAAAATATCCTTTAATGTAATAAAAAGTAAAGCTCTATATAAAAAGATAGATTACATCTATCTTTTAATTTATCTTTCAATCACGCTGTTTATCATTTACGCAATCTATTTTAATTCAAGTTATAATTAATCTATATACCCAGTTTATTTTTAATCAAAAAAAATTATACCATAATCTTTTCATATATTCAAATACAAAAACAGTTTACAAGTAATCAATATTTTGTAATTTGATATCCTATCTTGGGTATATCTACACAAACTAAAGTTAAAACTAATTTAGGAGGAGCGATGAAATTTAATCATTATATATTTGACTTTGACGGTACTTTGGCTGACTCTGAACACACTACCATGCTTTTATGGGAAAAATTACTTCATGAATATGGTATGAACATAGAAATAAGTGCACTACGAAACGATGACATACTGAATTTATAGTCAAAATCAAAATATATACTACAAAAAACACCCAAAGGCTGAGAAAATTTAATCTCTGTCACTTTTTGGTTTTTTTCTAAAATTTATTACCGATATATTTTTGGGTATAAAATAAAAAATATTTTTTTACCTTATTAATTTCACAAGAGGACACATAAATGAGGATGAATTTCCACCAAAAGTTGCCCATACCAAAGGATATAAAACAGCAGTATCCGGTAACTGAGCAAATGGCAAATGTAAAAAAACAAAGAGATATAGAACTGAAAAACATATTTGAAGGAAAATCTA
>QWCK01003465.1_pt1 | contig 17212 bp, 12 predicted proteins | sample 1972571 | NCBI WGS metagenome assembly QWCK01 (sample SAMN09866710, study PRJNA288562) | Human gut metagenome isolate term2_stool, whole genome shotgun sequencing... | isolation source: gut | host: Homo sapiens | place: USA: California
TGGTGAAAGGGTCGGCCTTGGCCAATACCCGCTGGGTGCGCTGATTGGTATCGGCACCGTATTTGTTCTCGAAATAAACCGTATGGCGACTGGGATAGCACAAAATGTCTATACCCAGACTGCGCAGCTTTTCCACTTCGGGCAACTGTCCCTGTCCTACTTTGGTTACCAACTTGTAACTCAGTTTGTCGGGTAGCTGACTGATGCCCCGCGACATATAGAAAGATGTGCCTCCGGCCATGCAGACCGTGCCCTTGGATGTTATGATTTTGTCTCGGGTAATGTGCCCGATGCTACAAATATCTATCATGGAATGAAAGTCTTAGAATGCAAAGGTAATCATTTCTTTGCATATAAGACTTTGAAAATCTAATATTGAGCACGGAATATTTTTATCCCCCATCTGTCCGTGGTCCTTGTTTTGTATGTTTTGCGATGGGTTTCTTATGGCATGGGCAGCAGTCCTTCCCAGCGCACATCCCAGTCAACAAATCGATTTTAGGGGAGGATGTCCATGCCACCGTGCAGGGCTGTCTCGACAGCATGGTGTAGATGTTAGTCAATGTTACAGGCTAACGGCGATAATTACCGAGATGCAGTTGGTGTAGGCAAATGGAGAGCGGGCAAGCCAAGTCGGCCTCACTCCCGATGGAATGAGGCCGACCAGATATTATCATGACTTAGGTTCGCATGGCTCTCATGGCATTGATCACAGCCAGAACCATGACTCCCACGTCGCCAAACACGGCTATTCCCATCGCCCATGAGGCAAGCAAGCCGGTGGCAACGAGCAAAAGAATGATCACCTTGACGCCGATAGCAAACCATGCATTCTGCTTGGCGATGCCTATGGTGCGGCGTGCTATGCGAATGGCTTGGGCTATTTTCGAGGGTTTGTCATCCATCAGCACCACGTCGGCAGCCTCTATGGCGGCATCGCTTCCCAGTCCTCCCATCGCAATACCCACGTCTGCTAAGGCAAGAACAGGCGCATCGTTGATGCCGTCGCCAACAAAAGCAAGCTTGCTTTCGGCTGCTCCCTCTCGTGAGAATTGTTTCACATAGTCCACCTTATCAGTGGGCATCAACTCACAGTGGACCTCATCGATTCCGAGTTTTCCCGCTACAAACCGTCCCACTTCCTCGCGGTCGCCGGTGAGCATCACGGTCTTTTCAACGCCCAGCTGCTTCAACCGGCTGACAGACTCGGCTGCATCCGGTTTGATTTGGTCGGAGATGACGATATGTCCGGCATATGTCCCGTCAACCGCCACATGAACGATGGTACCCACGTGCTCCTTGCACAGACTGCAATTGGACAGCGTTACCCCCATGTTTTCCATCATTTTCTCATTGCCCACGCACACGTTCTTATCATTGACCAGGGCCTGAACTCCCTGTCCGGCCACTTCCTTGACATTCTCTATTGTGCAGTCGTCTTGCTCATTGGGGTAGGCCAAGCGCAATGCGGCGGCAATGGGATGGGTGGAGAAACGCTCTACATGGGCGGCAAGGTGCAGTAGTTGGTTTTTATCCAGCATGTCGGGATGCACGGCATCAACGACAAATACACCCTGTGTCAGGGTGCCCGTCTTGTCGAACACCACTGTCGAGGTCTTGGCCAACGCATCCATGTAATTGCCGCCCTTGATGAGAATGCCCTTGGACGAGGCTCCGCCAATGCCCGCAAAGAACGTTAGAGGAATCGAAATGACCAGGGCACACGGACAGCTCACCACCAAGAAGGTAAGTGCACGATAGAGCCATGTGGGGAAGGCCGTGCCGTAGCTGGAGGCAAAGAAGGGTGGAATGAGGGCAATGGCCAATGCCAGAAATACGACGATAGGGGTGTAGACACGCGCAAACTTGGTAATGAAGGTCTCACTTTCCGATTTGTTTCCCGACGACTCCTCAACCAACCGGATGATTTTTGCGGCCGTGGACTCACCGAAGGCCTTGTCCACTTTCACTTTGAGCATGCCCGAAAGGTTGATGCATCCGGATATCACCTCGTCGCCTATCGCCACGTCTCTCGGCACGCTTTCGCCGGTAAGGGCTACGGTGTTGAGGCTCGAAGCGCCTTCAATCACCTTTCCATCAAGTGGGATTTTCTCTCCTGGCTTCACCCACACGGTCTCGCCCACCTTGACTTGTTCGGGAGATACCACCACCGTTGTATCCCCGCGCTCCACATTGGCCGTGTCAGGACGGATGTCCATGAGCTTGGCAATCGACTTGCGGCTCCTGTCTTCGGCATAGCTCTCGAAGAGTTCGCCCACTTGGAAGAATAACATCACAAATACCGCTTCGGCAAACTGAGGCTCGGTATCGGGCAGAAAGCCGATGCCCAGTGCACCAATCGTGGCCACTGCCATGAGGAAATTCTCGTCGAAAGGGTCACCTTCCATAATACCCTCGGCGGCTTCGCCCAATACGTCGTAGCTCACGAGGAGATAGGGGACGAGAAAAACGACCAGCTGTACGACCGTTGGCAGCTGCGTGTTTCGGGTCACCAGAAAAGCGATGAGCAGCAGCACGGCTGCCGCAATAATTCTTAATAGTTTTTTGTTCATATCCTTATGTAAACTTGATTCCGTTTGCAAAGATACGAATAAAAGGTTGCAACTCGGTTGCAAAGATGCCTGTTGGGCTGAACGATCAGGTGCGAGGGAAGCTACATGGAGATGATTTCCCACACAGCAACGAGGTGACAGACAGAGCCGGCCAGCACGAAGAAATGGAAAACGGTATGCATATATCGCTGTTTGTGTAGCGTGTAGAACATCGCACCTGTGATATACATCACACCCTCGGCTATGAGCCAGGCCACGATAGAGAAGTCGACCGAATTCAAAAGCGGCTTGAAGGCCACAAGAACAGAAAGTCCCATTCCCACGAAAGTGATGGTTTCGAGATTGCTGTGGTCTTTCAGTTTGTAGAAAGAAGAACAGGTACCCACGATGGCACAGAGCCAAACGAAGGTGAAAAGTCCCCATCCCCAAAGTCCCTCATTGCGCAGGGCCACCAGCGTGATAGGGGCATACGACCCCGCGATGTGCCAGTAGATGGCAGCATGATCGAGCTTCCTGACTTTCATTTTCCACGCGGAGGAGAAAGGCAGAGCATGGTAGACGGTGGAAGAAACATAGCTGCTCAGCATGCCCAGCATGTAGAGTGCGACGCCGAACGTTGCCCAGGGCTGGTGAGTCAGTATCGTGTGACGCAGGAAAAAGACCCCACACACGATGCCCAACAGAATGCCCGTGGCGTGGCTCCAAGCATTCCAGGATTCTTCCCGTGCGGTATAAAATGCTTTTTGTTCCATGATACTTGTTGCTATGATGACAATATGTTCAGTGGTGGGATCCTGTCAATAATCACCGTGAGTTTAATAGCTTTGATGTGTGTGACGTCTTTATGGAGCCTACTTAGAACGAATAGCCAATGCCTAAGTAAGGATAGATGGTCTTCGCACGATTAATCTTGGGATCTTTGTCTCCCATTTCGTTGGTTCTGTCGAGCCCCATGCCGGGGCTTAATCCGGCCCGGAGCATCCAGCCCATAGATGATTGGAAGCGATAGCCTATATCGATGAAACCAAAAGAGCCAGACTCTTGTGACTCAACGATGTGTGAACTTCTGTCCGTACTGGTGCATTGGTATAGTCCGTAGCATACGCCGATACCCAATTCCAAATAGTGTTGTTTCCCCCCTATCAGGTAGTTCACGGCCACGGGAAAGCTCCAGCCGGTGGTTTTGTCGGGAGCCGAGGGTAAGAAGTCTGGGCTCCTGGAGTAGGTATAGGCTACTCCGATGCGTCCGCCCCATCGGGTGTGGTCGTTGAAGCGAGAGTCATAATGCACCCCCGCAGTGGTGGACGCGCCGCCGGCCTCCACATAAACATGTTGTGCCCGTAAGCTCATGCATGAAAAAATGAGGAGTGTGGATAGGAAAATATGTCGCAACTTCATCGTTTGGGAATTTGATATACAAATGTAGGTGTTTTTGTTGAAACAAGCAATATTATGTTGAAAAAACAAAAGGACAGACTCGCAAAATGCAGATATGGAGACATTGGAAAATCATGGCAATAAAATAGGTGATATCAGGTCTGGCGATGTGCACATTTCATGTTGAGCACTGAGCCAAACAATCAAGCAGTACGGCATTCCTCTGACCGCGTTTTAATATTTTTTAATGATACTAAAATGGTTCCTTCATCATGATATTCAGTATTTTTGACTATCTTTGCTATAGGGTGTTCGGGTGGTAGCCCTTGTGCCCTATGGGAAACATGATTTTACATTTATATATTCTATACTTTTTATGTTGACATTCACCACAGAAAATATATTCCTTCTCGGTTCTTTCCTCGTCTTGGTTAGCATCTTCATTAGCAAGACGGGATATCGGTTTGGCATCCCCACCCTGTTGCTCTTCCTGTTTACAGGTATGTTTTTCGGAGACGAAGGCTTGGGTCTGCACTTCGACAGCCCCAAGGATGCACAGTTTATAGGCATGATGGCCTTGAGCGTCATTCTCTTTACCGGAGGAATGGACACCAAGTATAAGGATATCAAGCCCATTGTGGGGCCAGGCGTGATACTCGCCACGTTGGGTGTGGTGCTCACAACTGCATTCACCGGTTTGTTCATCTATGGAATCTCGCGGTGGTCGGCCATGGATGTTGGACTTTCGTTGGTGGTGTCAATGCTGCTTGCCGCCACCATGTCGTCCACCGACTCTGCCTCTGTATTCAATCTCCTCCGAACTCAGGAAATAGGACTGAAGCACAACCTGAGACCTGTGCTGGAGCTGGAGAGCGGCAGCAACGACCCCATGGCTTATATGCTCACCATTGCGTTGGTCGAGATCGTTAGGTCAACTACGGATTTCTCTTTCGGCGGTCTTATGTTTAATTTGGCCGAGCAGTTTGTCCTGGGAATGGCTCTCGGATACGCCGCAGGGAGGCTGACCGTGCTGCTCATCAATCGCATCAACCTGCCCAATGCCGCCCTCTATCCCGTACTGTTGCTGAGTATGGTGTTCATCACTTTTACATCGACCGATTTGCTGCATGGCAACGGCTACTTAGCCGTTTATATCGCAGGACTTGTGGTGGGCAATAGTCGCCTGTCTTATCGACGCGAGATGAGCACGTTTCTCGATGGACTGACCTGGTTGTTGCAAATCGTGTTGTTCCTTACCCTGGGGTTGTTGGTCAATCCCTCGGAGATGATGGGCGTGAGCCTTGTGGCTCTTGCGGTGGGCGTATTCATGATTTTGGTGGCGCGCCCGCTGAGTGTTTTCCTCTGCCTGCTGCCCTTCCGCAAGATTCCTACACGCGGCAAGGTGTTTGTCTCGTGGGTTGGTCTGCGTGGGGCTGTTCCCATTATTTTTGCAACTTACCCCTTGCTCAGTGGGGTAGAGGGAGCCAACATCCTTTTCAACATCGTGTTTTTCATCACCCTCGTGTCGCTCATCGTACAGGGCAGTACCATTAGTTTTGTGGCGCGGAAGCTGCATCTTGATATGCCTGTCGAGAAAACGGGCAATGAGTTTGGCGTGGAGATTCCCGAGGAACTGGGTCCAAACCTCAACGAGGTGGTGCTCACCCAGGGCATGTTGACCAATGGCAACCTCCTGTCGCAGATGGATATTCCCAAAGGCACCTTGGTCATGATGGTGAAACGAGGCAAGACGATTCTCGTACCCAATGGTCAGTTGCCCATGGAGGAGGGTGATATATTGCTCTGTCTGACCAATAGTGAAGAGGATGGAAAATAAGCAGGCCGGGCAGGTCAGGCTGCTCGGAATGTCAAATTTAGTTCACTGTAAAAGTGACTTCTTTTTTCGTCATTATAGCTTTTGGAAAACTTCTTTTTGTCTTTTTTAACTATTTGTTATTCCCATAAACATCATGCCGACCAGCTCAAAAAAGTTATCGGCTTGCCATTATAGCCTAATGGCATCATGGTTGAGCCTTAGTCTGCATGCGACAAAGCTTTTGTCGCCCTGCGATTAGAGCTTAACCCCACTGCCATTCGATATGCTTTCGCAAGCTGTTCTGTTCGAGACATTTTTGCTAAAAACCAGTTTTCTTCTTAAATCGCTGTCTGTCAGCACATTAAAAAATAGGCTCAAATTTCTCGTATTTGCGCCCGCCGGTTTTTATTTTTAGAATACGCGAAATATAGGGAGCATGTTGTCAAGAAATTTCCGTATAATAAGATAAGGAGTAAAGAAATTGTGTCGACTTCTGCCCACGCTATTTACCCATACGGTCAGAAATCGGGATAGCTTGATTTGACTTTGCGAGCGGCGATACATTCCATCTCGACCAACCGACCTGGTTTGCAGATGTGTGCGTTAACCAAAACATAAGGTACACGGTGTTCTGTTTTCTTTTGAAGAAACTGTCGCACGACATGGAAGTCTGACGCATCGCGAATGGCACAGGTCAGCACTTGCAGGTCGTTCATCTCACAATCAGCCTCATTGATCAGAGCCTCGATATTTTGCCACACTCGCATGCACTGTCCGAGAATGTCGCCTTGGCTCACAATATTACCGTCGCGATCCGTGCTGCCCGTTCCCGAGATAAATACGTGGCGACGGTCGCCGTAGTCAATGCGGGCACCACGTTCAAAGCTCATGCCGTCGGCTGCTTGGCAGAGGTGTTCGGGCGCATGGAGATATCGCATTTGGCCTTGGCGAAGTCCGCACACCGCGTAGCTGTCCATCTGGCAGAGTATTTGGTTGTCGGCCGGCCTACTGCCAATGCCGGTGCTGACGGTGAAGTGGGTATGGCGGTTCATGCCCTGCGTATAGAACACATCGTTGCGAGCCTTCACCATATCCTTGTAGTCCCGTTCTATGTCATTGACATAAAACCATGTGCGAACACAGTTGTCGCGCAGCGTGCAACCCTCATTCATGAGTTGCATTACATAGTCGTTGAGCAGCAGTTTGGTTTGTGCGGAGCAGGTTTTGGCTTGTGCAGTGTTGTTGGCGCTCCACAGATGGCGGTAACTGCCGTGTTCCACCTCATATAGACCGAAGGTGTTGGCCTTGGTGTTGATATGGGTCATGAGGTAACACCACAGTGCCACCTGGGTGCCATTGGCAGGTGGCTGCTCGATGACAGACAGCTCATAGTCGGGCGAAGTCAGCTCGTAATTCATCAGCATAGCTGTTTGATTGGCAGCGTCGCTGATGAAATAGCGCTTGAACACAGGACTGGCCTTGATTTGTTGACGAACGATCTCAAAGGCGGCACACAGATGCCGGAGTTGCTCGGCATAGTTCATGTGGCATGCTTTGTCGTCGATACACAGTGTGAGGTGGTACTCGTCAACGTCGGTTCCGGCGGTAAATTTAGCTAAACGGACGTTCACGCAACCGAGGATTTGATAGGGTATGATGTGTGACATGTGGTACTTGGTTTACAGTTTCTTCAGTGCAAAGCACTCTGTTTCCACGAGCCAGCCCGGCCTGCACACAGATGCGAGCACGATGATATAGGGTGTGTCGGGAAACTTTTGGGCGAACATGTCGGATACGGTCTTGTAGTCGGCTGTATCGCGAAGGTAAACCGTCATCTCTGCCACGTCGTCAAAGGTGCATCCCCCTTCTGCCAACAGGGCGCGGATGTTTTCCCACATGCGATGCACCTGCCTGCGAATGTTGCCCACGTGCATAATGTTGCCCTTGTTGTCAATGCTGGCCGTTCCGGATATAAACACCTTGCGCCGTCCTGCGAAGTCTATGTAAGATCCTCGCTCAAAGCGCACACCATAGTCGGATGTGCGGTTCAGGTGGTCGAGAGCGTATAGATGGTGCACCTCGTTGGGCTTGATGCCCTTGATGGCGTAGGCGTTCATCATGCACAGTGTCCGATGGTCGGCACATCGACCGCCAATGCCTGTTGAGGCGATGAAGTGAGTGTTGTCGGTAAGATGCTCGGTGTCGAAAACGGCATTGCGTCCTCTCACCACACCGTTGTAGTGGTTGTCGATGTCGTTGACATACAGCCACGTGCGCAGACAGTTGTCGGCCAAGGTGCAGTCCCAGTTGCGCAGATACCGGGCATAGGTGGTCATGATGTCAAATGTTTGGTCGAAAGCGTTGTCGCCCACAGCTGTGAGCTGTGCCGACCATAGCTCGGTGTAGCCATTGTGCGACACGGAAAATAGGTTGTCTCCTATCTTGTGGTTCTCTGTTCCGGTCATCAGATAGATCCATAGTCCCAGTTTTGCGCCGTGGAGTGGTGGTTGCTGCACGTAGGACACGGCACAATTTTCCTCACCGGTTATCTGTTGGAGTGCCTCCACCTGATTGGCTGCGTCGCTGAGATAATAGCGTTTGAACACGGGGAAGGCAGCGTTTAGTTTGTCCAATTTGCCGTTGAAATTGCTTGTTCGTATCTTTTCGCAGCTGTCGGTCACTGCCTGTGCTTGCTCCTCAAAAGAGCGTTCGGGATTGATACAGGTGAGCATGCCAAGGTATTCGTGCACACCATGCCCCCCGTTAAAGGCGAAAAGTCGGACAGACACGTCGTTGATGATTATGTTTAGCTTCTTGTTTTCCATAATGATAGTTGTTTTATGCGTATGCGTGCATGCCTCCCAGAAAATAGTTCACGCCAAAGAAGGTCATGAGAACGCAGAGAAATGCACAAGTGATATAGATATTGAAATGCTTGTTGTGACGAGCGAAGGCCAACGACTGCCGGTGCAACGGCACAGCGTAGACCATGAGGGTGATGAGCGCCCAGGTCTCTTTGGGATCCCAACTCCAATATCTTCCCCAACTGACATTGGCCCATATGGCTCCGAGAAAAATGCCTATGGCCAGCAGAAAAACAGATGGATAGAGCATGACCCGGTTGAGCGTGGTGACCTGATCGATGAGCGCGCACCGCTGCTCCGATGATTTTTCGCGCATGAGCCATAAGGCGAACGCACCTTGTATGGCCATGAGTGCCAGCAGCGCATAGGCCGCCATGATGACGCTGACGTGTATGCTGAGTAGGGGAGAGTGGAGCACGGGCATGAGCGGTGTGATTTGGGGGTTCATCGAGCCTAAATGGCTCACGAGAAGGGTGAAGCCCGATAATAGGAACCCGAAAGGTAAAAGGTAGGGGAACCGACGGTGCATCGTCAGGGTGATAGCCATGAGCAGAATAGCCATGAGCAGCATGGTTTCGTAGCCATTGCTCAACGGCACACGTCCCCCCACGTACCAACGCAGGGCGTATACGAGCAGGGCAAACGTGAATGATGCGCCAAAGACACCTACACTGGCAACTTGTGCTATGCGCCTCGCACGCTGCCAACGCTCGAAGGAGATGTTGGCCATGAAGAGAAAGAAGCTGAAGAAGCCCATGGCAAGGTTGACGATAAAGAGTATCTTGGTGGCTGGAATCTTGTTGTAGACAATCTCTGCTTCTACGCAGGCATCGCTGAGGTGGGGCGATGAGGGGGCGATGGGAGTGAAAAGCGTGTTGCTCGTGAGCATGAGTATGAGTCCGGCTTTCTCGTCAAGTTCTCTGATGGCCTTGCCCATGGCATCATGTTTTTGTTCTTCATGCACCATTGGCATGAGTTTGTATTTGCCATCGGCACTGAAAAGTTCTTCCATGGCGGCGTACTCACTCGTTATGCCAAGCCGCTTGCGTAGCGGAGCGTGCTTGATCTGGATAAAGTGCTGGCTCTTCCAAACCTCTGGTCGTGCTATCCAACCGTAGAGTACCTGTTCGGCCGACAGCCCTTTGTAACTGTGTCGGCCATATATTTTTTGTAGAAAATCGGTGGCCACGGTGTTGAGAGGTGCCACCCTGTCGTTGTAAACCACCTGGTAACGTGCCACCTTTTTGGCTTTTTCGGCATTGATGGTCGGTATATCTGCGGCATGAGCGGTGAGCATGGGCATGGCCAAGACAAAAAGGAGTGCGCCACGGCGCAATGTGGGTGAGGCAAGAAGACGGCGAAACGTCTCCTTGCGGGAGATGAGGGTGAGTATCATGCTCAATGCCAACAGCAGATACCCGGTATAGGTAACGGCCGTGCCCCAAGGATCGTGGTTGACGCTCAGGGTGGTGCCTTTGTGGTCAGGGTCGAACCCTTCTTGATAAAAACGATAGCCGTGAAGTCGCAAAATGTTGTTCATCGAGATCTTGGCGTTGACTATTTTACTGTCGTTGGGACTTTGGCAAGACACTGTGCTGACAAAATCGGAGGGTGCGTTAGTGCCTGGATAGTATTCGATTTGAAAAGATTTGAGCGTCAACGAGAATGGCAACTGTAGCATTTGCTTGGTTGTTTGCTCTAAATAAGTGTTCTCGGCGGCACCCACGCGCAGATGTATCTTGCCCTCTTTGCCAGTAAAAAATGTGATAACGGAACCAATGAGGATAATGACAAATGCGCCGTGGAGCATGAAAATGGGGAGTCGACGGTTAAGTTTACGGTTGATGATATATATCACGGACAGGAGGGTCAGCATGCCCCACAAGGCGCAAAACCATAGTGTGTGATATATGTGCTGTGCCACAAACGCCGTGCCGTGTTGCTGTTCCATATAGGTGGCAAAGGCCATCAGAACAATAAGTGCAACAAACAAAGTCGCTATGGCATACTTGATAATTTTCATTGATATGGTGTTGAGTCCTATGCCAACATAGTTGTTGGATAGAAATAAGAGAACAGCAAGTAGGATTGGCCGTTACAACCAATCCTTCTCGATGCTTTTACTGGGTTTCGCCAGATGCAATCCAGTCGTTGATGAGCTGAAGGATATACTTTTCAGTGCGTTCCTTGTTGCCCATATCGGTGTGGTCTTGCTTCCACGAGCGGGATATGTCAGAGTTCAGCACTTGGTACAACAGGCTGTTGTCCTTGTCGCCAGGGGTCACTCTTTTCATTTGTGGCACCTTTACGGACTCATGGTTCATTAATGAGGCGTAGCTGTGTCCATCGGTAAGGTCGAGACCACCGGCAGGCTTCGAGGCATTGTGGCATGACGAACACACGCCATTGAAAATGCCAACCTGAATGGCATTGAACATGCTTGCGTCTACCTTGTCAACGTGCAGGCGTATGGTGTCGTGGCCTGTGGCGTTGGAAATGTCTTTCGACACGAACTTCATGACGCGCTGCCGCAGACGATTGAGCACACAAATTTGTATCACGTCAATGTCCGAGCTTAGTCCCGACAGCACCAATGACATGTTGCCTTTGGCGTCGGTGGTGACCACTTTAGATATTTCGGCATAGGGAGCCGCGGTCGAATTGGCTTTGCTTGAGAAACCTGCCACTGCGACATCATAATCCAAGGGCCAGCTTTTCAGTCCGGCAATGTTGCCCTCTATCTTGATCACGCGGCCTTGTTCGCTGTCGGGGGCTATTTCCTCAATGCTGCCAGAGTCGCAACTTGCAAGGAACGCCAAGGCTAACACAGGTAAAAATCTATAGATCAAATGATTCATCTCGTTCAACACTTAGAAAGCATATTGCATCATAATCATGGCAGAATGGGTGGCCAGGCCAAGGTTGTCAAGGTCTCGGTCGGCCTGGGTGTCGTGCCCCCAACGGCCTGTGTATTGATACATGGCGGAGAGTTTGATATTGGTTTGGGGTATAAAATAGTTGCAAACCACGCCCGGAGAGTTCAGGCTGCCGTCTTTGCGGGTGCCATTTCGGTCCATCCAGTCGTAGCGGACACCTAATTGCCATGATTTGTTGAGGAAATAAGCCAACTGTGCGTAGCCTCCCAAATAGTTGAACTTATCGTCTATTTTCATACGCTTGGTGAACCCCACGTGCATGTAATATCCCTCGGCGGCCATAGACCAAGAACCGCTTAGCAGTGCAAGCTCCACTCCTGTGCGAAAGTCGTTGGTCGATTCGTTCTCTGCCTCGTTGTTATAATTGACGGAAAGCCCCACTAAGTATTTTGTGCCTAAATCCAAAAGGTTGGGGTTTCCCTGACTCATCGGCATGGGACCGTTGCCTTGGAAAGTGACGCGTGCGGCGTAGAGCAGTGACGGAAGGTGGTTGTCGTCACTGAAACCCTTGGTTGCCGTGTTGACGTTGCCGCCCGTTCCATTGAAGATACCCAGTTCATAACCCCATTTATTAGCGATTAAGCCGTGCATCTTGACACCCAAATCCCAACCTGTGTTAATAGAGGGATTAACGGCATTCAGGCTGTAGGGCAATATCGACGTGCAGGTGAGCGACAAAGGCATGGTAGGGAACAGGGTCTCGCCAAGGGTGGTTAGGAATGCTCCTGCAAACGGAGTTTTCTGCTTTCCCACACGGAAGCGCAGTGCCTTGGAGGGCGCATAATCTATCCATGCCTGTTGCAGCAGTGCGCCTCCCTTGGCCGCCGCATTGACGCAAACGTTATAATCGATCTTTCCGAAGGCCTTGCCGGTGAAGCCGATGATACCGAATGGTATGGCAAAACCAGAGTTGGCAACGTTGTCTTGGTTATAAGCCTTGTCAAGACCCTCGTCTGGATAGTAGTTGAACGCAAGTGTCGTCTGTAGCATTAAATAAGGTTTGAGGATAAATTTCCCATCTTTGGAAGCCAAGGAGAAGCCTCTGTTGTCAGCAATGGGGAGCACACCATTTTCCCGATCATAGGTGACGTCACGTTGTTTTTCGATGTTTTCGTCAATGTTTTCAGCTGTGGTGTTCACCTCTGTGGACGTTTTTTTGTAGTTGTTCAGAACGACATCCTTGTCTGTTTGTTCTGCAAAAGCCACAGAACTAAGTCCTGCTGCAATGATAGCAGCGTAAGCGCGATATAGCTTCATGTTATATTTAATATTTTATTTTGTTTCTACGGTAAAGTTGATTACAGACTCCAGAGGAATCTAATGAGTTTGGCACGATCTTGCTTGGAGAAATGTGCGAACTTCTGTTTGCTGGCCTGTGCCTCGCCTCCGTGCCACATGATGGCCTCGGTGAAGTTGCGGGCGCGACCGTCATGCAGGAAATAGGTGTGACCGTTGACAAGCAGTTGCAGTCCGATGCCCCACAAAGGAGTGGTTCGCCACTCGTTACCTCTTGCCAATCCACTCACCATATGGTCGTTGAGTCCTACGCCCATAATCTCCGATCCCATGTCGTGAAGCAAGAAATCAGAGTAGGGATGTACCGCCTGACGCCCTCCTAACCATGGCAATGACATGCCCCCAAGCAGGGTTACACCACGTTTGTTGGTGTGCAATGTGGTGACATGACACAGGTGGCAACCTGCCTTGTAGAACAGTTTTTCACCGGCTTTTACATCCGGGTCGTTGACATCACGTCGCGCAGGCACTGCCAACGCATGTAGATAAAGGTCTACAGCCTCCATGTCCTTGTTGCTTACGTCGAGTTTATGATAAGCCATACCCATCATAGCACCCTCGCTCATCTGTTTCTGTCCACGGCAAATCTCCTCCGGGAAGCGACTGTTGGTCATACCCATGTCTGATGAATAGCCCAACTCCACCGTGAGGTCGGCGTGGTGCGACTTGTTACCGCCAACGCCAATCTGGCTCACCCCTCGCTCGGAAATGATGTTACATCTGCCGCTGATGCCCCATTCGGGATAGTTGCTTCTGGCTGCCAGCTGCCTGATCTCTTCGCGATCGAGTGCCATGATAACTCCTTGGCCGACATGACGGAGGGGCACACGCACAGAGATGAAGAGGTCTTCAGGTTTGATGCTGTCCGCATACCATTTGGTAATGCGATATTTGGGATAGCAGAGCGTGTATTTCTCGCCATCCGGAAACTGGTAGGTGGCGGAGTCAATGTCAAAGTGAAGCTCTCCCTCTGGTGTCACACCATAGATGGTGTTGTCGTGGATGACACGACCATAATTGGGGAAGAACGCTCCGTTTTTCTTCGTGATGTAGCACAACATGGACGTGAAGCCATATTCGCCAGTGGCCTTGTCGCTGCCGTTTTTAAAGGCCATCCAATAGGAAGGCTGTGTTCGGCCAGCGTTACGATGGCAGCTTCCACAGCAATAACCCACGAAAACAGGCCCACGGCCGCCACCCTCGCCATTGTAATTGCTGCTTGCCACATTGTCATAAAGACGGTCGCCCTCGTTGAAAAGCGTCTCGTAGCGACCCCTAACCCAGTCTGACGCCTCGTCGTAGGAGTAGGCAGAGCGAGAGAATTCGGTCGATGTGCCAGCCGACAGAGCATAGCCATCGGGCACCTCTATGTCTTGCACGCGTAGTTGCTCGCCTTCTTCCTCGCAGGCAGTCAGTGATAATGCGGCGAGAAGAATGAATGAATACTTGTAAAAACACATCATAATGACATCTTTTTTCACGGTTGTCTTAAACGCTTAAATACGGAGTGCCAAGTTTGGTGCTTGACAACTCCGTCCATGATCAAAATGTTTTTCTAAATAGATTATTTAATTTTGCGGGGCTTACCATTCTTGAAAATTAAGAACTCAATGGTGTGATAGCCGCGCAATGACTGTGCACTGCTGATGGCTTCGGCTTTCTTCTTTTCTTCCGGAGACAGCTGGCTGCTACCGTTATCGCCTTCTTCATCCTCGACGAAATCACCGCTCCAGTTGAGCTTGTTCCAGTCTTCGGATTTCAAAATGTTCTCGATACCATCGATGTCCAGTGGCCATGTGTCCATGTTGGGGTCAAGACCTTTATCGGCTACCGGTCCAAAGAGGTAAGCCTCAGACGATTCCCATGGCTGGCGTGCCTTGATCCAAGCCTCGCAACAAGCCTTGAAGCCCTCGTTCGAAGGTTTGGCTTGGAATGCCAGGATTTTTTGATACAGCTCCTTGTTATATTTCTTCAGGTCGCTATAGGTGGGTACGATAACCTCATCCACTACGTGAGAGACGATGGGATCGAGTCCTTTATGGTCGTTTTTATTCTTGTCAAGGAACGATTGCATGTCTTTGGCAAGTACATCATTCAGCTCTGCGGCAGCGTCTGCGGCAGCTTTTGTCTCGCTGCTGTTGATGTGGTTACGGAAGGGTTGTGGAATATTGTCGATAGCTTTTATAGCTTTGTCAATGGCTTGGGCCACTTTTTTGTTGAGCGCAGGGTCGTTCTTTTCCACATAGGCATAGAGCGAATTTGCGTGAGCTTTGCTCAACTTGCTGAAACTCTTGTCATAAACTCCATAGTAACCATTGCGAATGGACAGGATGTTGTTCATGTAGTCCAACCGTGAGTGCCAGCTATACCAAGACTCAACGGCATAGAGACCAGCTTTCATATTGGCCTTGTTGGGCCATTTCTCGGTGTATTTTCGATATGGGGAGCCTATTTTTTCGGAGCCTACCTCGTCGGCAATGTGATCCATATAGGTTACCAACAGAGCCAAACAGTCATAGGCTGAGTTCAACTTCAAGGCCTCGCTCTTGTGCTCTTTGAACAGCTCGGCGTAGGATTTGCCACCATTGTAGCTTTTGGTCCAGTCGTCGTAGAGTGCGTTAGCGTCGTCTACCAGCAACTTGCCAACCACTGCCATGTAGTTGCCCCAGGCTTTTTGGTTTTGCTCGTTGTACTCAATGATGTCTTCAGCATTGATTTCTTCAATGATCTTTTTTTCTTGTTCTTTGGTAAAGGTGCCAACTTCCGGCGTGTCAGAGTCACAGCTACTGAAGGCCAAGCCTACGGCGAGGGCACCAAGAATGAATACGTTTTTTTTCATTTCTTATAATATTTACATGAGTTAGATTACAAGTTTCTACGCTCCTTTGTGACGTTGCTTTATGGGAATGGTGGTTAAAATTTTATTTCTTGGCAAAATAAAGGGCATATGCCACACCTATGCGGAACTCGTTCTCCGAGTTGTATTTGCCCTTCCCAAACACTGCATGTGTGCCCATTTGGCGTGTGGCATAGTCGGCTTTCACGACCAAGCAGGGTAGGGGCTTCCAGTTCAGACCACATGCCCACATGCTAACTTGTGTGCGTGGGTCGGCCACTGTGCCCATAACGGTAGTCTCCTGTGGGTTGTAATAGTCATAGTGTGCGTATGGATAGATGTTTGGCAACTTGGTGCCAGGGAAAAACGATGCTATGTTCACGCCCACCTCGGCACTGTAGGTGAGGGCGTGCGAGCCCATGCCACGCTTGCGTGTGCCATAAGGGGAGCCTGCTGACACCGCGGTGCCGTTGATTTCGCTTGTCTGAGACACGTGACCGTGTACCACATTGGCACGTGCCGTGACATACTTGTTGATGTACTGTGCGTCAAACGAATAGATGAACACGTTGATTGGATTCATGTTGTTATAGTTCAAGAACTTCTCAGTGTTCTTGCCACTGTTAGGATTGAAAAAGGCACTGAACCCCATGCGCAGACCTGGCAAGCCGTTCCAATCGAGACGAGCCGTATAGGCGGGAGCCGTGAAGTTATCAAATTCGAAGGCGCCCTGCTTGCCCTTCCTCACCCAATTGTATTTACCGAAACCGTCAGGATTGAGGCCGGCGGTCATCAATAATTGGTAGTTGAAAGAGGCAAGCCCCCTGCCGAAACCACCAAAAAACTCCAACCCCGTCTCGTGCCAAGTTGATGGCAACAATGTTCGCTCACCTTCGGGACGCGTAGGTGTGAAGAAAAACAGTGGCTCGTGGTGTGCATTGGTAAGTCCCAACGGTATGATAAGGTGCCCTACGCGTACGTTAAAGGCTGGGTGGATGAGTCGGGTGATGTGGAATTGCTCCAAAGCCACCTCGCCACCTTTTTCTATTTCGTTTTCATATTCGCCATTTTCCGCGCCCGAACCAGATTCTATCTCATAGGCCATGCCCACGCCACCCGACTCGAATTCTATCTCCGCGCCAAGAATCCATTTGTCCGACAGCTTGTAATCGCCCGACAGAACAAAACGTGGTATGGAGATTTCGCTGTGCTTCAATCGTGCATTGCCGTTGCCTGCACCCGTGAAACGGTTCAGTCCATAATCTTTGAATTGGGTTAAGATCTCCCCATAGCCTCCTATGCGGTATTTATGATAAGCAGTGTCTTGCACCGTGGGAGGAACAGAGGCCGTGGCCATAGCACTCATCCCGCATAGTGCACAGGAGAGAAATACTGTTTTATTCATTTTTATCTTCATACTTTTTGTTGGTCGTTGAACGAGTGCAAAGTTATGTATGAAGTCTTCTTTACGCAATACCCAAAAAACATGACTTTTATCACCAGTTGAATACCAA
>QWCK01003467.1_pt1 | contig 17206 bp, 20 predicted proteins | sample 1972571 | NCBI WGS metagenome assembly QWCK01 (sample SAMN09866710, study PRJNA288562) | Human gut metagenome isolate term2_stool, whole genome shotgun sequencing... | isolation source: gut | host: Homo sapiens | place: USA: California
GAGGGAAAAGAACTATCTAACAAGCTGGAGCTTAAAAAGAACCAATTAGCAGAATTAGACAGAAGCTATGAACAGTTATATGAAGATAGGTTAGAGGGAAATATAACCGAAAGAAACTTCAATCTAATGAATGTGAGCATATCTAAAAAACAAGACAAGTTAATCGAGGAAATCAAAGTCTTAGAGGGCGATATAGAAGTGTCTTTTGAAACTGAAGATAACTACAAGAAATTCATGGATAATATTAGCAAGTACGCTAAGATAAAATCGCTAAACAGATATATCCTAAATCAAGTTATAGATAAAATATATGTCTATGACAAGGAAGAAATAGACGGTCAAATAAGCCAAAAAGTTGAAATTCACTACAAGTTTATAGGTAAATTAAATTGACCACTTCGGACTACTCACCAGATCTTGAACAAAGAGCCGGAAGAATTATAAGACAAGGAAATGAAAATAAAAAAGTTGAAATATATAGATATGTAACTAAGGGAACTTTGGATAGTTTTTTGTGGCAAACGTTGGAAAATAAACAAAGGTATATTTCTCAAGTTATGACCTCAAGAACTCCTGAGAGAAGTATGGAAGATTGTGATGAGGTTACTCTGGATTATGCAACCATTAAAGGCATAGCCAACGGTAATCCTTTAATCGAAGAAAAGTTTAGGCTTGAGACAGAAGTAGCAAAGCTTAAAACTTATGAAACAGCGTATAGAAACAACTTGTATCAGTATGAGGATAATTTAAAAATTCAGTATCCAAAGAAAGAAGCTATTATTAAAAAGAAAATCTCTGACTTGACCGCTGATATTGAAAGAAGAATAGATTGCAATAATGAAGATAAAAAATTTATAGGAATGCAATTTGAAAATTCTTTTACTGATAAAAAAGATATTGCGTCTGAGGTTTTAATGAAGAACATATCTAAAATAGAGCATAGTATAAAGGCTGACCCTGTTAAACTGTGCGATTATAGAGGTTTTGAAATATATGGAAAATATGAGCCTTTAGTCGGTGGAGAATTTAAAAGCTGTCACCAATTTATAGTTAAAGGAAGCGGAAGCTATATAGGAGAATTATCCGATTCGGGATATGGCAATATAGTTAGAATAGACAATGTTATAAACAATTTGACTTCTAAATTGGAAGAAGCTAAATCTGCTCTTATTGACTTAAATAATCAGAAAAACAACGCTTTAGAAGAAATCAATAAGCCTTTTACTTATAAGAAAGAATTAGAGGAAAAGGTGAATAGGCTTAATGAGGTTAATAAGGAAATTGAAATTAAGACTGAGGGCGAACCGGGCGAACCACAGCAAGATTCAGAAAAAGACGAAAAAAATAAATCTTTAGTAAATGATATGGAAACTCTTAGAGAAAAAGCTAAAGAGTATAACCTGGAAAGAGTTTCGCTAGAAAAGAAAGAAAAAGCAAATGAGTTATAGAAAGGGGACAATTATGACAGAAAAAGAATATAGGGAACTTTGTATAGAGCTTGATAAAATAGATCAAGCTCTTTTAAATAAGCAAAATATAGACAAGAATGAACTTTTATATTTAAGATTGCATATTGCTAATTATTTAAATATGTATTTTGGTGATTATGGAAATAGATTAATATTCGATGATCCTCCAATAGTTTTTATGGCACTTAAATATGCTGAGAATATAGAAACCAACGTTTTCTTAAACCTGGATGACTTTACACTTAATAAAGAAGTAGATAATGAGATTGTGGCAATAGAAAAGTTTGAATCGGTTAAGGATATAAATGAAAAGCTTTTTAATAGAAATGTCAACCCTGACTTGTTGTTATCCTATCCGTTTGACCCGCTTGATTTAGATGAAGATTATGATGGAATAATCGCAAGATATGACCTAGATGATAGAGATAATAAGGTGCAATCTTATTTTCCAGATAAGAGCCTAAGATATGAAATGGAACAATACCAGGAAGAAGCTGTAAAAAAAAATCAAAATTTAGATAAAGAAAAAGACAGAAATCAAGATTTAGAAATATAAGGAGAGGTAATATGGATTTTAGAACATACGATGAAACTGAGAAGTTCACAAATGAAGTTATTCAAAATAATTATAGTGATTTTATCAAAGCGTTGGTGTCAGCAGAAAAGGGCATAACCGACAGGGATAAACTGGATAAAGTGTATCAGATGTTTTTAGATGATGACGATGTAGGCTCTTTTTTAAATGATAAATTCGATGACTATGTTTCTCAATTGGAGATTAACGCTTCTGAGCGAAAAGAACCTAAAAAATCATTAGTTTCAGAGCTTAAAGAAATTAAAAAATCTGCGACTAATAAAGAACACAATGCTTTTAAAAACAATATTGAAATAGAGTAGGTGACTTAATGAATAAATTATTGGAATATTTTAAAAAGGACAATTTTAAAGAATTGGAAGAATATATTTCAACACACCCTGACGAGCCGGAAGTGATTGAATTAAAAGCTGTTATAAAAGAATATACGGAGCAGAATGATGAAAAATAAAAACTTATACGAAGTATTTGACTGTTCAAATAAATATGAATTGATAGAAAAATTAAAGAATAATGATGAGTCTGTGAGAGATTTACAATCTTTTATAAAGTATTCAACATTATGTAGTAGGGGAGATAGAATCAAGTTTGACGGAGTTAAGGCTTTAGCTAAGTATGTTCCGGCTCTATATCAAAAAGGGAAAGATGTAAATGTTTTCTTCTTAGATAATTTGAATTCATTGCTTCAAGCCGGTTCGTATGACTATTCTGAACTTAAGGACTTATATAAAGACGGTATAACATCTGGAGCTTTAGGTTTTATATTTTGTTTTAATGAATTTTACAAACAAAGTGAAATCAAAAATATGATTTTAAATCTTAAAACTATCGGACTTGAACCTATAGATAGTTTTTATTATGATGAAGCTAAAGACCTTGGGGGAAGTATAAGGGCTTCGGGTATGGAAGTTGACAATTTCGATGTTGAAAACGTTGGATTAAGTTCAATCGGCAGTAAAATAAGTGTTAGCGAAGAACCATATTTATATTATATTCCGCTTGAAACTGAAGATTTTTCGAAATATAATGATTATTCCGAATTTATTAAAACTTATACAGCTGAAGAAATTAAAGGGTTAAATGTTATTAAAGATCTCGATAAAATCAGAGAGTTATTAATCTCTAGAACAAAATTTGACGGAATAGAATCTTTGGGGGTTATATCTGTAGATGGTAAATATAATATTATATCTGATGACCTCGTAAGTATAGGGACTGTCAATCAAACACTTGGAATGCCGAACGATATTTTAAGAAATATGATGAAAAATAAAAATGTTAAAAAGGGAATTTTATATCATAATCATCCGAGCGGTAACAGCACACCGTCAGGTAACGATCTGGGGCTTACAGAAAGGGTTGGTAAAGCTTTTGATATACTAGACTTGGAATTAATAGACCATTTTGTAATAGGCGATGAGCTAACTTCCATTTATGATTATAAATATGATTTAGATAATTCTAATCATAGATATAGAGAAGCATTTCAAAATTTAAAAAATAAGAAAACTTCATCCCTGGTAAGCGAATTAACCGAATACAAAGAAAAACTCGAAAAAGAAAACAAAAACTTACTTAAAAAGATAAAAAACAAAGCTAAGGAAGTAGATTTATAGAAACTATACAAAAACATAGCCCTTAAACGCTGATTAGAGAGGTTAAAATGAAGAACAGGTATAATTGTATTAAACGAGCATACAACCTCATTAAAAGCAGAATAAAGGCTATATATTATGTTTTTATAAATTGATAGAAAAATATTGTTTATAAGAGTTAATTTATGATTAAAGAAAGAATAAATGATTTTCTTATCGAGTTGGAAGTTCCAAAGGTGAATGATTATACTATCTTATCTTTAAACTGTGACGACAAAAGAATTAATGTATATATTTTGCCGAAAGAAAATAAATATGTAATTAATGTAGACGGTGAAGATAAATATGTGGAAAAATATCAGAGTGAGAATGAGCTTTATGAGTTAAAGCTAAAAGACCTAACTATTGATGATATAATAAAAGATATTTTAGAAGTTCTTTATACAGACGAAATTGTAGACGGAGGAATTTCACAAGATATAATAAACTATAAAAAGTTTTTAACTGAAATATCTAACGATGAAAAACTTAATATTAAAAAAAATTGGCTCTCGAGGTAATGTTCGAGAGCTTTTTTTATTACATAATTACTATAAACTTTTTTCTCTATTTTTATCTATTTCAGGTTCTTCTATTTGCATAAACGCTTCCAGGTCGGCTTTCATTTGTTTTAATTCTTTAATTTGATTTCTACTATTTTCAAGGCTATTGTTAATATTTAATAACTCCTTTTCAAGTTCTTCAATTTTACCTTTAAGCTCATTTAAATCAATCTCTCTTTCTTCTTTCGTGATTGATTGATAGGCTTTATTATAATCCTCGATTTCTTTTCTATACTTATTATAATACTTTGAATTAGGGTTTTTCTTGTACTCCATAGTGTATTTTTTATTTTTGGATAAAATTCTTTTTTGTTTTAAAATAAATTTATACTGATTTAGATCTAAATTATAATCATTAACTTTCTTATACATATCATTATTCAATTCAACCTTATTACTTATTACTTCGTTTAAATCTTCTATATTATTAATATTATATTTTTTCATTTGAACAATAACATTGCTTATATTTTCTATATTTTGTGAAACTGCCCAAGATTTTAATGCTTCATTTTCTATAAATTTCTTTTCTTTTATTGTGTTTATAATTTTTGTCCTGGTAGATGTATTTCTAAATTTTTCATTTTTTATTCTGTTATTATTAATGCGTTCTTTTATTTTTTCTCTAGTATAATTACTGCCGATTGTACTGCCACGAGTCTGTCTTTCCTGACCGTCTTTTGAAAGACAAAATGAAATATGTTTATATTCACTTCCTGATTTGTTTATATCTTTTATGTCTAGATTTTTACTTTTACAATATTCTAAAAATTCTTCCCAGGTTTCTGAATTCCTAATACCTGTATCTATTATTTTCTTAATTCTATATTTCCAACTTACTCCACGATTAATAGCATACTTTTCATTTGAGGTTTTAGTCCAATCGCTTTTTATCCTTTTCTTATAATCTTTGCCTTTGATATTAATTATATATTCATCATTATTTAAGCTTGTTTCAGCATTAATTTCTTTATTTGTTTTTTCAATAACTGATAGACCATACTCTCTACAGATTTCATCGCTGGCTTTTTTAAAACTTTTATATAAAGCAATTTGATTTTTAAAAGCTCTGCCAGTTTCCATAGAAACTGAATTTATTATTATATGGTTGTGAAGATGTTTTTTATCCTGGTGTGTTGCAATTATGCATTGGTAATCTTCGCCGAATGCTTTTTCAATCGTTTTCTTTCCTAATAAATTTACTTCTTCAGCAGAAATATTTTCAAATTCCGGGAAGCTTTGTATCAAGTGGTAGCCAAAATTTTCTAACTTTAAGGATGCCATATTTCTAATTAATGCAAACTCTTGTTCGGCTAATTCTACCGAGCAATTTATAGTATCTACATAATTTTCATCAACAACTTTTTTTCTATCGGTTACATAATCGATGACTTTACTTAAAGCTATTGCACCTTTGATACGAATTGATTTTGTAGTTGCCATACTTCATCAAGCCTCCTTTTTAAATCTTCTATAGTGTCAAGACTTATTTCTTTTTCTGTGTTTGCCAACCTAACTGCCTGGTTAATATTGTTTCCGATTTTTTGAATTTGTCGGTTCATTTCCATAATAGGGGAGAAATCTACAACAAAAACCTTTGACTCAAAAATTGTTTTTCTAATAAAAGCTTCCTGGTATTTCATTCCTGAAGCCTGGAACTTTTCTTGTAAAAGTTTATACTCATCATCGGTTAATCTTACTAAAACTTGTTTGTTTCTGGTTCTTTTACCTTTCACATTATTCTTCCTTTCTATGATATCTTATGGGGGTCTTAGGGGTTTACCCCTAACCAGCTCTTATGCTTTGGATATAGGCTAAGTCATTAATAATTTTAAATTAAATTATTTTTGACTGTGATAAATTTTAGCATTTAATATTTTTTCATTATGAAATTTTGAAAAATATTTTATGCTTCTCACATTTTATGGGAGAATAAAAAATTTATAAAATAAAAAATTAGTTTTTTATTTTGCTTGATTTGGATATCCAAAGCATATGCTGGCGTAATCTAATAGCTTCTTTTAGATTACTTATAAATCGTTGCCCTTGCTTCGATTTATAATAGCAAACACTCTAAATCGCTTATAATAAATTTCATCTTAAAATTCGATTTAAGGGTTTGCGTTTAATGAGAGAAAATAATTATAGTCTGATAAAATTAGTTTCTCTCGTCTACTGAACAAAATTGAAAATAGGGAATAGAGTATGTGTATTTTTTTAATAACAGTGGGGTGATGTGCCTACTTCAGTCAGAAAAAATTCAAAAATTCAGACAATGTATAATTGTATAAATTTATAGAGTTCTTCCGAATCTATCATATTCTTTTCTCTTTTCGGGGTCTTTTAAAACATTGTAAGCTTCATTAAGAAGTTTTGTTATTTCTGTTGAATTTGTCGATTCGCTATTTAAATCAGGATGATATTTTAGCATTTCTTTTTTATATGCAATTTTTATTTCTTCCTGAGTTGCGTTCCTTGAAACATTTAAGATTGCATAATAATCTTTTATTTTTTCGGAATCGACTTTGCGATTATTCTGATTTTCGTTTGAAAAAGAATCTCTATCTTGATAATTATAGCCTTGAGATTTTTCATAACGTCTGCTAAATTCTTCTTCCTTTTTTCTATTGGCTTCATATTCTTCATATTCTCTTTCTTTTTCTTCTTCGGCCATTCTGTTAAGAATTTCATCTTTTTCTGCTTGTCTTTTTGAAGATAAAACTTCTGTATCGTTCCACATTATATTTTTATAATGAATAATTCTGTGTATAAAGATTATGATTGATAGGATCAATAAGACTGCAATCCAAAAAATAAGATTGATGGTTGGATTGGAAAAATCTGCCGGAAGTACAACACCTGTTTCCCTTGTTCCAAAATAAATTATTTCAGCTTTTGTAAAATCTTTAAACAGAACTCTTAAAATACTTTTTCTCCATACCTCGACCCAAATATCTATAAGGAAGAGGGCGATTATAATTGAAATAATAAAGCTTGTGATTTTATATAGAACTTCTGAATGATTCCATATAGATTTTATGAAAAACCAATAAATCGAAACAGCTATTGATGCAACAATTGCACCTATTGCCATTTTTGTTAATCCTGTTAAGTTTTCAGGCTTCCAAAAAAATTGAACAGCGGAAAACACAATAAAGAACAAAGCCACCTTATCTAACTTATGCAAATATTTTTTTGCTAGATAAATTGTAATAATGCAAATTACGAGACTAGCAATTTCACCAACGGTTAACATAATTTTACCTCCTAAAAAATTTTTTATTTTATTTTATTCCCAATATGAAGTATTCACTCCATATTGCTTTTCTATTTTTTTTGCAAGAGCGTTATCAACTAATCCTTTTCCATAAAATAATTTTTTAAATTCATATGGTCTTAAATTCATTTCGATTCTAAATTGTTTTAACGTTATATTTTTTTCTGCGAGTAATTCTCTTAATTTTTTATTATCGCCACGATCTTCTAAATCATAAGTAGGTTTTTTTTCATCTGCTTTATAATTAGGAGAAGGGGTGTAAGTGTTATTTGAATAATCAAAACTTTTTATTTTATCATCAATTAATGTTTCAATTAAATTAGAAATAGTTCTGTTTTCTAATTCAGCTATTTGTCTAATCTTTTCTTTTTTATTACTATTTAATCTTATATATATTGTTTCGTCTTTAATATTCATACTATTATCCTCCTTATTTATATACTTGTTTACATATTTCATTTTTTCTCCTTACTTTTATAAGCTCTGTGGTGAACTACTCCCACTTCAAAACCTATTAGATTTTAAGTGGTGGGTAGTTGACTACTAATGTTTACTAGATGTGGCAGTCTATTATTGTTAGATAATAGTCTTTATATTTCTCAACATCTAATATTTTAAAATAATTTTCAGAAAATTCCCTCTCCTCATTAAGATTATCATTACTCATACCAAACAATCCCATTTGCCCTGGTTCGTACCAAGTGCTACCATTTTCTGGTGTCAGTATCGCATATGTTCTAAATTCCATTACTGATTTTACAAAGTTTTCTTTTGTTTTGTATCTATCAAGAAGATACTCTTTATCATAAAAGATAAATAACTCATGATTATCTTGATGTTTGCCCTCAACAACTTTTTCCCAAAGCATTTCATTATATTTTTTATCTTCTGGGCTGGCATAATTAAAATCTATATCTTTAATTTTAGCAACATTTGCACGTATGACAGGATCAGTCTCTTTTTCTCTTTTTAAAGTTATAAGACCATTCCATCTTCCGCCTTCTACATACCAATCCCATTTAGGATCTGGGCTGCTTGTTGATAAAAATTCTTCATCTGGGCCAATTAAATTGTCTTCTTCTAAATCTTTTAAGTTTCTACCATACCAATATTGTGCAAATTCTTCATAAACCTCCTCATCTGAAAGTTTTAAATCTTTTTCACATTTTGATATCGCATATAGTAAATCTATTTTTCTTTTAAAATTTGCACTCTCTAAAGCTTCTTTTAAGTTTTTTAAACTTTCTTCCTTGTCATTTCTAAATTTTAAAATAGCTTCTTCTTTTGTAAATTCAGTATAAGGACTGACACTTAAACAATCCTCATATTTTCCTAACATCATCCCTACATCAGCAGGGTTTTTACTGATTACTGCTACACTATAATGACTCATTCTAATTTCCTCCTTATAAAATAAATTTTTAACTGACTACTCTGCACACATGAATGTGGCAGCTTTCTTTTTTAAAAGTTTTGGTAATTTTATATTCTTTTATTTTGCTCTCTGGTTCCAGAAGGTTATTTTTGTAGTATTCTACAATTTCTTGATTTGTCAACTTGTTTGCATATTTCGTTTTTTCTCCTTTCTTTTTTATTACTATTTAATCTTATATATATTGTTTCGTCTTTAATATTCATACTATTATCCTCGTTATTTATATTATACCCATTTGTACTATTAATATCAATACAAAATGATAAAAATATTCACTGTAACCGTTTTGTAATGATATGATAATATAATGAGAATACGGTAGCAAACAGGTAGCAGACATTTTTTTGCGAATATAGTATTAGCAACATTTATAGTTGTCAGGGGTACAACCTCTTTCCCGCACCAGAATAAAAAACCATCGTTTTAAACGGTGGTTTTTTTATTAGTTATAATATTTTAAAATACATATAATTTGATTTTTATGCTTGTAATTAATATAATAAGGTGAATAGTATTTTATTTTAGGAGGAGTGTTATGATTTATATTATGAGACATGGAACCACGCCCTACAACAAGGAGGGAAGGCTACAGGGTCAAAGAGATATTCCTCTTAGTGAAGAGGGGATAAACCAAGCGAAAGAAGCTGCTATAAGGCTTAAAGATATACATTTCGACGAGATATATTCGTCTGATTTGATGAGAGCACACAAGACTGCGGAAATCATTGCACGCTTTCACGACACGGGAGGCGTCATTAACGATAGGCGACTTCGTGAAATAGGTCTCGGAACTTGGGAAGGTAAGACTTATGATTATTTGAGAAATAATGAACCTGATTATGTGCTTTTTTACAATTCGCCACAGCTTTATAAGGGAGATATTCCTGAAAAATATTCAGACGTTCTGAAAAGACTTAATGATTTTTTCAATGAACTTGACCATGACAAGGATATTTTAGTTGTGAGTCACGGTTTTGTGATTTATCATCTGCTTAAAGATATTCACAATTATGAGCCGATTGTTCCGATTGATAATTGCGAAGTTATAAAATATGATTTTAAAAATAATACATTTGAAAGAAATTTTATGAGGTAATTATGTTTTTATTTAGAAATGCAAATTTAAAGGGTTGTATTGTCGACATTTTATGTGAAGGTGGAAGGATTTTTAAGATTGAAGAAAATATAGAGAACTTTTATAATGTTCCGGAGTATGACGTAGAAAAAAGAGTCGTGCTTCCAAGCTTGATTGACGGGCATGTTCATGTGACCGGCGGAGGTGGAGAAGGCGGCTTTACAACCATGGTTCCACCGATAAAGTTTGAAAAGATTATAAGGGCAGGTGTAACAACTTTGGTTGGACTTCTTGGAACTGACTGCACTACACGTTCTGTTCAAAATCTTATTCAAAAGGTGAGAGAACTTTCGGAATATAATATAAGAACTTATGCTTTGACCGGGGCTTATGACTATCCATCGCCGACAATAACGGGAACTGTTAGAGGGGACATAGTTTTTATAAATGAGATTATCGGTTCAAAGATTGCAATTTCAGATCACAGGTCAAGCTATCTTGATAAACATGAGCTTTTAAGATTAGCCAGCGAATGCTTTTTAGGTGGATTAATTTCCGGAAAAGTGGGCGAGCTGCATATGCACACTGGCAGGCTCGGAAAAAGACAACTTAAAGATGTTTTTGAGATTCTTGAGGAATCGGAAATTCCTATTAAAGTTTTTAGACCTACGCACTGCGGCAATTTGGTCGACGATGCAATAAAGTTTATTAATATGGGCGGATATGCTGACTTTACCGCAGGCGAAGAAACTCCTGAGATTTTGGATTATGTAATGAAAAAAGCGCCACTTGAAAGAATTACTCTTTCAAGTGATTCAAACGGAAGCATTCCTATTTGGAATGACAAAAAAGAGGTTGTTCGAGTTGAGGCTGCGGAGATTTCGGGACTTTATGAAAATATAAAGACGCTCGTTAAAGATTTTAATGTCGACATTGATATCGCACAAAGACTTGTTTCGAAAAATGTTTCCGAAGCTCTTCAAATTTCAAATATAACGGGCGAGATTAGAGAAGGACTTTCGTGTGATTTTATTTCAATTGACGAGGATTTAAATATCATTGACGTTGTGAGCAAGGGAATTATAGAGTTAAAACAAAATGAGATAACAAGAAAATTGAATTTTCAAAATTTTTAACGAAAAAATCCTTAATCCGATTTGACGGATTAAGGATTTTTATTATTGATTCATTTCATCTTCAGTTAAAAATGCTTTTATGCCGAGTGGAAATTCTTCTAGTGCAAGATCTTTCACTGCTTTCGCATATTGCCTTATTTCAAATTGGCTGTGCGAATCCATTCTTTGCTTTATAAAGTGTGCAACAGATTGAAGGGAAGCTGTCCAATACCATCCGACATACATTCCGTATGCAGGAAGGAAAAGACGTGCTTCTTCGGCACAAATTCCGTCTTCCATTGCTTTTTCATAAAGGTCCACACCTTCGTTTATATATTTTTTTAATTTTTCTGTGTATTCTTTGCCGAGTTCTGCTGAAACAGGTTCTTTAGAACCTTGTTTGTTGTTGTCCGGTTTTCCTCTCCATTCGTTTTCATTTGGGATATAAAAAGTCGGTTCTTGTGTTATATATCTTCTTGAACTTTCGTTCCATGCGTTCATTGTATCTTGGCATCCTTCGAGATGTGAAGAGCCTATAATATATTTCCACCATTGCCTTGCAACCATTAAAGGTGCAAAAATTTCAAATTGAAGCATTGCGTGTCTAAATGGAGAAGTATGATCATTTTTTGCAAGAAAAGCGATTAATTTTTCGTCTTTTTCTGTCATTTCAATGCTTTCTTTGGCATAACTTGCTCTAGCAGCATTGACGATTGTAAGGTCTGAGCCCATTTTATCAACAAGTCTTACATAGCCTTTATCTAGTATTTTTTTCAAATTTATTCCCCCTTTCATTTATATTTAATTATATCATATAACCATAATTATTTAAATATGTTTTTTACTTTAATTTGTTCGAGAAATGGGGTATAATTAAATTATAGGTTGAGGTGTTTTATGAGGGTTATTGCCGTTAATATAATTTTTAGATTATACGAAGTTTATAGTTTGAAAGAAAAAAGAAGCATAAAAAGGAAAGTAATCGAAAGACTTAAAAATAAGTTTAATATTTCGATTGCCGAAACAGGAAATATGGATTCTCTTTCAACCCTTGAAATAGGATTTTCAGCTGTTTCAAATGATTATAGACACCTTGAAGAAATTTATCAAAATGTGATTAATTTTATAGAATCTAATTTTATGCTTGAGATTGTGGATGTTCAGAAGGAGTTTTTGTGAGAAAGAGATATATTTTAAATAAAAAAGAAATTGAAGAAGTTTCTGAAATTCTTATGGCTTATCATCACGATGCTCATTGCGAACTTGTGCATGAATCGCCATACGAGCTTTTGATTGCAACAATCCTTTCGGCACAGTGTACGGATGTTCGTGTTAATATTATTACAAAAGAACTTTTTAAAGTAGCTGACACGCCTGAAAAAATGCTTGAGCTCGGACTTGCTGATTTGAAAAAGTATATAAAGAGTGCGGGATTTTTTAATATGAAAGGCAAAAACATAATTGAAGCTACTCGAATCATTGTGGATAAGTTTGGAGGCAATGTTCCGAACAATATGAATGATTTGGTTTCTCTTCCTGGCGTTGGAAGAAAGACCGCAAATGTGGTTTTATCAAATTGTTTTGATGTTCCGGGGATTGCAGTCGACACGCACGTGTTTAGAGTTTCAAATAGAATTGGATTTTCAAATGAAAAAACGGTAGAAAAAACAGAAATGGTTTTGATGAAAAAATTGCCGGAAGAAATTTGGACGCAGATGCACCATGTACTTATTTTTCATGGAAGACGGATTTGTTATTCAAGAAATCCAAACTGCAATGAATGTCCGGTAAATGAATATTGTTTGTACAAAAAAAGGGAGGAATTATGAACTTTACATTTAATGACAGATCAGAAATCGCGAAAGACTACAAATGGAATTTAGAGAGTGTTTATGAAAATGAAGAGCTTCTCGAAGAAGCTATGAAAGAGTTTGAATCAGGCCTTTCAGAGCTAAGAGAATATAAGGGAAAACTTATGGATAGCGCTGAGACACTTTACTCTTATTTGACTAGAAAAGACGAGCTTGAAATGATTTTGACAAAAATCCACACATATATTTCAAATCGTTTCAACGAAAACAATAGAGATTCTAAGTATCAAGCTCTTGACGGAAGACTTGAAGGGCTTTATTCAAAATACAGCCAAGCTGTCAGCTTTGAAAATCCTGAACTTTTAAAATATACAAAAACAGATTTCGAAAAGTTTTTTGATGAAGAAAATGGACTAAAGATTTACGAAAAATATTTGGATGATATTTTGAAATTTAAGCCACACACCTTGAGCGAAAAAGAAGAAAATATGATGTCCACATTGAGTCCTGTTTTCAATTCATCTGAAAAATCGTTCAGCATGCTTACAGTCGCGGATATGGGTTTCCCAAGTGTAAATATAAACGGAAAAGATGTTGAAATCACACAAGGAAATTTTGTTCCACTTCTCGAAAATGAAACGAGAGATATCAAGGAAGAAGTTTATAAGAAATTTTATGGAGAGTTTGAAAAACATATAAATACTCTAGCTTCAACTCTTGAAGGAACAGTAAAGTCAAATGCGACTGTTGCAAGACTCAGAAATTTTGATACTGCAAGAGAAGCGGCACTTTTCAACAACGCTATTCCAATAAGCGTGTATGACAAACTCACAGAGACAGTTATAAACAATTTACCTGCACTTCATGAATATATGTCCATAAGAAAAAAAGCACTTGGTCTTGACAAGATGTATATGTATGATATCTATTCAAATCTTGTAAATGATGTTGATTTATCTTTTACATTTGAAGAAGGTAGGGATTTAGTTTTAGAAGCATTAAAACCACTGGGAGAAGAATATATTGCAAACTTGAAGAAGGGCTTTGAAGACAGATGGTGCGACGTTTATGAAACACCTGGTAAGCGTGGAGGAGCATATTCAAGCGGTGGATATGGAACTATGCCGTTTGTATTATTGAACTTCCATGGGACACTTGACAATGTGTTCACAATTGCTCATGAAATGGGTCACTCGATGCACACATTCAATTCGTGCAAAAATCAACCGTATGTATATAGCGGATATTCGATTTTCGTTGCTGAAGTTGCATCGACAATGAATGAAAGTATGTTAACATATTATCTTTTGAAAAAGTGGACCGATAAGAACTTAAGAAAATATGTAATTAATCATTTCTTGGATACAATAAAGGGCACGCTATTCAGACAAACACAATTTGCTATATTTGAAGATATGATTTATAAAGAATTCGAGAATAACGGCTCTCTTACAGCAGATTTCTTGAATGAAGAATATGGTAAATTGAACGAAAAGTTCTATGGACCGGAAATGGAAAAGGACGAAATTATAAAATATGAATGGTCGAGAATTCCTCATTTCTATTATAATTTCTATGTATATCAATACGCAACGGGAATATCTGCAGCATTAAGTTTTGCAAAGAGGATTATGGAAGGCGGAGAAAAGGAAAGGGATTTATATCTTCAATTCTTAAAATCCGGTTCTTCAATGGACCCTATCGACGTTCTAAAAAGAGCAGGAGTCGATATGAATAGTCCGCAACCTATTGAAGATGCAATTCAAATGTTTAAGGAATTTTTGGAAGAATTTAAAACACTAATATAAATATAAGGAGCAAAAATGGACGGAGCTAGATTTTTGAGTTCCATAAAGGACACAGTTTTAAATTTCAAATTTAATAATGTTATCGATATCCTTATAATTGCTGTCATTATTTATAATACCTATAAATTGGTAAAGCAAACAAGAGCGGAACAACTTGCAAAAGGGCTTGTTGTTCTTCTCATCGTTACAAAACTTTCCGGATGGTTCAAGCTATACACTCTAAGATGGCTATTGGATTGGGTTTTGGGAGCAGGACTTATTGCACTTGTAGTTATTTTCCAACCGGAAATAAGACGTGCTTTTGAATTTATAGGAAGATCACAATTTATAGGTTCGAAATTTAGAACTTTGGAAGATGGACAAGTTAACCCGGTCGTTGAAGAAATTGTACAGGCATGTGCATCTCTTTCAAGACAAAAAATTGGGGCGCTTATTGTAATTCAACGAAAGACAGGTTTGGGAGAGGTAATAGAAACGGGTACTGAGATAGAAGGTTATGTTTCTATGGGACTTTTAATAAATATATTTATTCCAAACACTCCATTGCATGATGGCGCTGTAATTATAGACAAAGAAATTATCAAAGCAGCTGCATGTTTTCTTCCAATAACCGATAACAATAGGTTGTCGAAAGATTTGGGAACAAGACACAGAGCAGCTCTTGGTATAAGTGAAAAAAGTGACGCATTCGTAGTGGTTGTTTCAGAGGAAACAGGCGGTATTTCAACTTGTGAATCGGGCGAAATTTCGAGATATTTGGATGAAGATACTTTGAGAAAGAAATTGACAGATATTTATAATCCTAAGCCTGAAGAAGGTGGAATATTGAATAAATTTATAAATGAATTTAAATCGGAGGACTCAAAGGAGAAAAACGTTACAACTGAAGAGGGGGATGACAAGGATGAAGAAGTTAAATCTAAGTAAATTCAAAGATAACAATATGATCGCCAAAATATTGTCACTTGTCATTGCAATTCTTTTATGGAGTTATGTAATGGGGGTTGAAAATCCTAATGAATCTATAACGATCAGAAATGTCCGTGTAAACTTTCAAAACATGGATAGCCTGGAACAAAAAGGTTTGATTCTACTAAGTCCGAGCGAACAATTTGTAAATATAAAAATTTCAGGAAAGAAAAATGATCTCGATAAAATAAGACAGGGAAGTGTTTATGCAACAGCGGACCTTGAGGGATATGGTGTAGGGGATTCAAGAGTTAGAGTCGAAACTCGCTTTGAGTCAAATCCGGGAACTGTTCAAGTTGAAAGTGTTTCACCGAGAGATGTGCTTGTTTCAATTGACAAGGTTATTACACGTGAGATGGAAGTTAAAATTGACACAAACGGAAGTCCTCTTGAGAACTATATTGTTGGAGAAGTTACAACTTCGTCGCCAAGAGTAAAAATAAAGGGTCCACAACATGTTCTTGATAAGGTTAGAAGTCTTGTTACAACTGTTGATATAACAGATAAAACTGAACCTTTTACGGTTTCGAATTCTGTGAAAGCGGTAGATGAAAACGGCGACGAATTGGTTTCGGTTGAAACTACACCGAATGTTATTGATATATCGGTTCCGATTTTCAAAACAATAATTATGCCGATTGAATTAAAAACAAAGGGAGCACTTCCTACACTTGTTAATATGAGGTCGTATGACATTACGCCGAAAACTATAACTCTAAAAGTGTTAAACGATGCGAAAGTGCCGAAATCTATCGAAACGGAGCCAATAGACCTATCAACTCTTAAAGGCAATACCAGTCAAGAAGTAAAACTCAATATACCTGATGGAATGGCACCTGTGGATGAAAATGTAAAATATAATCTAAGTATTTTGTTAGATAATTTTGCAATCAGACGTGTAGAAATTAATAAATCTCAAATTCATTTTACAAATCTTCCGGAAGGACTGAAGCTTGACGAAACGAGTATACAAGATATTTATACAGTAGATATAAGTGGAGAAGAGAAAAAAGTTACAAATTTAGATGAATCTGGATTGAAATTTTTCTGTGATATGGGTAATGCGCTCCCGGGAGTTCAAAAATACGAACTGCAATTAGAAAAGAATCCGGATAATATTGTTCTTAATAATTCGGTGACTATTGACTTGAAGGTGATTGAAAATCCTGAAGAACATAATAACAATGACAATCAAAACGATAAAAATAATGACAAAAATAACTAAAAGAGAGAAAAATTCTCTCTTTTTTGTTGCAATTATATTTTATATGGTGTATAATGTATTTGTCTTCAAGGGGTAGGTTAAATTCCTCACCGGTGGTAAAGCCCACGAGCCAAATATGGCAGATCAGGTTTGATTCCTGAGCCGACGGTATAGTCCGGATGAAAAGGAAGATCCCCTTTTTATAGGGTTTTTTTATTGCCCAAAAGGAGGTTATTTTTATGAACAGTAAG
>QWCK01003470.1_pt1 | contig 17195 bp, 16 predicted proteins | sample 1972571 | NCBI WGS metagenome assembly QWCK01 (sample SAMN09866710, study PRJNA288562) | Human gut metagenome isolate term2_stool, whole genome shotgun sequencing... | isolation source: gut | host: Homo sapiens | place: USA: California
CGTAGGTTGCGATGAGTTCGACGGTGATGGACTCGGGGCGAATTTTCTTGGCATTATTGTTGTCGTCCCATTTCTTTTCAACGGGAATGTCGACGGTCTCCCCCTCGGTACCGAAGATGACGGTGCCGTTCGAGCCGATCCCGCCGCCGCGGGTCTCGGAGGTATTCCCCGTGATCCAAACTTTGGCAAGTTTCTCGACCCACGGATTTCCGGCAAACCTTGTAAGAAGCGGTAAATCGTCGGACGTGCCTTTGTGACGAATCGTCCCTTTGTATTTTTCGATCGGTAAGTCGTTTCCGCCGACATGAATCACGCCGTCGCGGTCATATTGCCAATTCCAGGGTGCGCCGCCGAGCATCCGCCGTGATAACTCATAATCGGGTTCTCCGCTGTGTATCCCATAAAATGCGTTTGCAAGGATGTAGAGATCGTTGCCGCTATCTTCTGCGCCATTCTGATAGATCGCAACGCCGTCGGTGACATAGATCGTCGTATTCGTGATCGGACATGCGGCATAGCCACCGCCGCTACCCAAGTCTCGAATCATGTTTCCGCTCGCAGGGTCGGGATATTCTTTCGTACCATTAGCTTGATTCTGTGTAATCACGGCATTTGTAAGATGCAGTTCACCGTTTTGAAGGCCCTTATACCCGTTGACATAGATGCCGCCGCCGCCAAAATTCATGTTCGTCAAGCCTTTTCCGGTCATCTGATTGTCTTTGATGACTCCCGCGCTGATCCACGCTTTGGTCGAACATTGCATGAAAAGCCCGCCGCCCGAAGACCCCGCAGTGTTGCCCGCAATGGTGCCGCCGGTCATATGGAAGACGCTGTCATCCAGTTCGTTTTGTTTTCCAAGACTGATTCCGCCGCCATTTTCTGCGGCATGATTCCCTGTGATTTGCGCATTGCCAGTCAATGTGATCTTCGAGGTGTCCGTCGCTAAAATGCCGCCGCCGGCGCCATAGCACTTTACCCCGGAGCCAAGTATAATAGCGGGCTTCGCACGGTTGTTCCTCAGGATACCGTCGGAAAAATGAAGCGTCGATGCTTCGAGATACATACCACCACCGTAGACAGCCGCGTTTTCACTGATTTCTCCGCCGGTCATCTCAATCGTCGCTGAGTTGGCGTGAATCGCCCCACCCTCGGGAATGCCGGGTGCGAAGTCCGAAATGACATTGTTACGTAAATGCGCTCCCTTCTTCACTTCCAAGGTCGCTCCCGATTCCACCTTGATAAGAGAATTCTCAATGCTCTTGTTGTTTTTATTGCCGTCAATCACAATATCCGACAAGATCGCCTTGGCTTTCTTCGAAACAGAAAACAGATAGCCATTGTAGTCGTCCGCTCTCTTGACTTTTGCCGATGTCCCCGCAAGGGAAATCTCTCTGCGAAGCGGTGTCTCTCCTGTCACCGTAATCGTTTTAATTTTAGGATTTGCTTTTGCCAGATCTTTTGCCTTTGAAAAAGTCTTTACGGCTTGATCCGGTGACGCTCCTGAATTGCCATCGTCTCCATTTGTCCCGTTTAAATATAAAGGGTTCAAGTCTCGAACGGTGTGCTCCACGCTTAAAACCTGATTATTTCCTTGGGGCGTTGCGTCCCCCTTGGACTCCAGCTTCGGCACTTTGAGGATCATTTTCCCGTTACCCTTTTCAAGGTATAAGTCGTAATGGAGTAAATAAGGCTCGACCCAATCCTGCCCATCCGGAGTGTAATAGATGACCTCTAATTCCTCATATGGCACGGAAATATCAGGAAAATCTATATTTTGATCCCACAAAAAAACTAATCCATGGCATTTCGCTTCTTGCTTGATGGAAGATTTTCCCTCCATATGTAGTTCATATTCAATTTCAAAATCTTTTAAAGCATGAGCTTTGGCATCATAGACGTGATTATTCTCCGCTTCTTCATACATCCAGTGATTCATGTAAATTGCCATCATACTCCCAAATTCATTGGATAATGTAGGTCGATAGACACTGAAATTAAGGAGATACTCTCCTTCCTCCGGTGCACCTTCTCTAAGCGCCTCGGGGGCGGGCTCCGGCGCAACTTCAAGTTCCCCTTCGCCTTCTGCCGGGGCTTTTTCTTCTTTGGCCTCGGGAGCTTCCGCCTCATTCTCCTCGGGAACTTCCGTTTCGTTTTCTCGAGGCATGGTTTCCTCGTTCTGTGCGGGCGCCGCTTCACGGATGCTCGTCTCGGCGCTCTGCGCGGGCAATTCTTCGGCAAAGGCGAGATTGGCGCTCAAGAGACAGAGCGTCAAGAGGAGTGCCAGTCCCCTTTGTAATCTTCGCTTCACTTTCATTCCTCCTTCATTTTGTATTGACTTTATTTCCGTACAATATACGTTATTGCCATTGTACAATGTTTACAAAACGGATGCAAGCGTTTTTTGTCTTTTCGATACGATTGAGTTTCTCATTCTGTGAAACCGCGAAACAGATATCATCTTTTGTTTGCATCTTACATACGATTTTCGAAATCGGTACGAAGAAAGAAGCGATCTGCGCGGAATGCGGCGCGGTCGATTCTTTTTGCACCAAAAAAACACGGGTGCAAGGCCCGTGTCTTCGGTCGCGGGGACAACGCGGAGATGCGTCCGTGCATTTGGACATCAAAAAAAGCGGCGTGATGGCCGCTTCTTTTTGTGCTTCTTATGCTTTTTATGCTTCGTAGCCGGGTTTGCCGAGTTCTCGAAACATACTTTTCTTATACGCTTCGACGCCGGGTTGGTCGAAGGGGTTGACGCCGGACATATACGCGGAGATGCCGCAGGCGAGCATGAAGAAATAGAGAAGATAGCCGAGGCTCTTTTCGTCTTTACGCTCGAGGGTGATTTCGAGCTGGGGGACGCCGCCGGCGAGGTGGGCGCGTTTGACGCCTGCCGCGGCGCGTTCGGTGATGGTCTCGAGGGTTTTGCCGGCGAGATAATTGAGTCCGTCGAGGTCTTCGGGATCGTCGGGAATGGAGACATGTCGGTTGGCTTTTGCAAAACGGACGACGGTCTCGAAGAGACTCCGTTCGCCTTCCTGGATCATCTGTCCGAGGGAGTGCAGATCGGTCGTGAAGACGGCGCTTGCGGGGAAGAGTCCCTTGCCGTTCTTGCCTTCGCTCTCGCCGTAGAGTTGTTTCCACCATTCGGCGAGCATGCGCATCGATTCGTCATAAGTGACAAAGAGTTCAATTTTTTTCTCGATGTCGGCGTAGAGCGCCTGTCTCGTCATGGCGTAGCGCATGGCGACATTGTCTCTCGATGGGTTGAGTAGCTCCATGGCGCAGGCCGCGCCTTCGAGGAGTTTGTCGGTGTCGATGCCGGCGACCATGAGGGGAAAGAGTCCGACAGGGGTGAAGACGCTGTAGCGTCCGCCGATGTCGTCGGGGATAGTAAAGGTCTCATAGCCTTCTTTCGTCGCGAGGGACTTGAGTGCCCCGCGCGCACGGTCGGTGGTGGCGTAGATATAGTCTTTGGCTTTCTCCCCGTGGCGGCGCATAAGATCGGCGCGCAAGAGGCGAAAGGCGATGGCGGGTTCGGTCGTCGTGCCGGATTTGCTCACGACATTGACGGCGTAGTCCTTGCCTTCGAGTTTTTCAAAAAGTTCGTAGAGCGCGTCGCTCGAGAGGCCTTCGCCGGCAAAATAGATCTCGGGGCCGTGCGGTCCGCGGAGCGCTTCGAGGACGGCGCGAGTGCCGAGATAGCTCCCGCCGATGCCGACGACGACGAGCGCGTCGCGTTCGCGGACGATGCGTGCCGCGCTTTTCATACGGGCGTATTCGTCGCGATCGTAGCGCAGGGGATAGTCCACCCAGCCGGTAAATTCGCTGCCGGGGCCTGACTTTTCTTTGAGCGTCGTAAGCGCCGCGTTGGCGCGGTCAAAATCGACTTCGCAGGGCGTGCCCTCATAAGTAAATCGGATCAATTTCATTCCTCCTCCAATACGTCCATCACGAAGATGGCGATATCGTCGCGTTTTCTCCCTTGGAGAAAGTTCTCCACGCGACTTAGCACGCGATCCGCGAGCACGTCGGGATCGGTCGTTCGATCAAGTTCTTCTCGCAGCCTTTCCATACCGAATTCCTCGTCGCCGCGGCGAGCTTCGAGAATGCCGTCGGTATAGAAGACGAGTCGGTCGCCGGGCTCGACCTTCATCCGATAGGCCTCATAGGGTTCTTCGGTGAAGACTTCGCTCACGGGGAAACCGGGCGAAATGAGAAAATCGCTCCCGCGCGCGTTTAGGTGCACGGGCGGTGCGTTGTGGCCGGCGTTGACATAAGTGATCTCGTGTTTCTCGGGATCGTAGATGCCGATAAAAATCGTAAAATAATGCTCCGCGCCAAGTTTCATCCGTGCAAAACTCGTCCTGAGGGTCTCGACCGCCTCCGTGAGATCTTCCGTATCGGAGAAGATCGAGCGCACGCGCTGGCGGATAAAGAGCGTCATCATGCTGGCGGCGACGCCTTTGCCCATGACGTCGGCGATATAAAAGACGGTGCGTCCGTCGTAGAGTTCAAAAAAATCAAAGATGTCGCCCGAGAGATCCTCGCTCGAGCTGTAACGCATGGCAAAATGCAGTCCCGGAAAAATCTGTCTCGTGGGAAGTAAGGACATCTGGATGCGTCTTGCGAAGGCGATATCGTCCACGCGCATGCGCATGTGTTCGTAGAGATCCTTCACCATCTTGCGCTCGTGGGTGACGTCGTGGAAAACTTCGATCATGGCGACGACTTCTCCCGAACGCGCCTCGATCGGCGAAAGATGGGACATAAAGACGCGGTCGTCGATGGCGATTTCGCGCGCGACTTTTTTGCCGAAGAGTTCCGTCGGAAAATCCGGGAACGCCTCGTCCGTACGCTCCCCGAGACGCAAAAGATACGTCTGCATCGCCTTGTTCTCGTAGACGACTTTGCCGTCCCGGTCGATGATCCGTACAAAATCCAATAGATTGTCGAGTGCTTCCAGGATGATATTGTAGAGCGCCATGATCTCACCTCGCTTTGTTATTGTACCATATTCCTTCGTCAAAAACCGTTTTTATCGGCGTTCGAGCCTGATTTCGGACGCGTCGAAGAGCGCGACTTCGCTCTCGCGATGCGTGGAGAATAAAACGGTCTTCCCCGCAAGTTTTTCTCGCAAAAACAGTACGGCGCGATTGTAATTCTCGGGATCGAGTTCTTTGAACGGCTCGTCGAGAAGATAGAGTTCCGCCGGGAAAAGCGCGGCGCGTAAGATCGACGCACGGCGTTTCATCCCGCCGGAAAAGGAGCCGACGGGGCGATCGAATGCATCCGCGAGTCCGAGTTTCGCCGCTTCGTCCCGGGCGTCCCGGATGCCTGCAAGTTCGAGATTTTTCGCAAGGCTCAGGCGCTCGAGAAAAACGGAAGTCTGATAGAGAAAAGCGACGGGTGTGCGTAGCGGGATCTCTCCCTCATAGGATTCCACGCCCGCGAGAATGCGTAAAAGCGTAGTTTTCCCCACGCCGCTTTCCCCGGTGAGGGCCGTGAATTTCCCCTCGGGGATTTCAAAGGCGAAATGATCGAAGACGACGGTGTCGCCATAGGTTTTCGTGACAATGCCTTTCATTGGGACCTCCTGAATGCGCGCGACACGATGATCTCCGAGCCCTTGGCAAAGAGAATGAGCGCGAAGATCCACGCAAAGAGTTCCTCGGTGTCGAGCGTGAGTTTGGCATAATAGAGTTCCTCGCCGAATCCTCCGCGCGTCATGGCGATAACTTCGGCGGCGACGGCGGCTTTCCACGCGATCCCCATCGAAGTCTTCGCCGCAACGGCAAGATAGTCTAGGAGTCTCGGCACGCGAATGTGAAAGAAAATCGCGCGCGAATGAAAATGATAGAGTCTCGCCATCTCGAGTTCCCTTGCGTCCGCGGCGGCAAATCCTCCGATCGACGCTTCATAGAAGATGGGAAAGAGCATGCCGACGACGACGATCCACGGGAGGATGCGCGACGACGCGAAGATGACGAGGAGAATCGTGAGTCCCGCGACGGGAATCGTGCGGAAGAACGACACCGCGACGCCGATCGTCTCTCTCCAAAACGGCACGAAAAAAGCGACCGTCGCCAGCGCCGTGCCGAGCACGACCGCGATGAGAAAGCCGCCATAGATGGGGACGACGGAGCGCAGAAGAACCGCATAGGTCTCCCCCGTCGCAAAAAGTTTCAGAAGACGCAAAAAGACCGCCTCGGGGCGAGGAAGAAGCGGCGTGTGTGACGCCGCAAGCTCCCATAGGCTCACCCAGAAGACGATTGCAAAGAGTTTACTTGCGATAGAACGCGCTCGCGGGGACTTCTCCGCCGACGAGTTTGGGGTTTTCTGCGAAGAGGGCTTCGTAGTATTTCGTAAGTTCATCCTCCATCTCCTTGCCGGTCACGATTTTGAGATTCAATGCGGGGATTGCCTTGGCCGCGATCTTTGCCGGGACGATGCCGAGCGCTTCGACCGCACTTGCCGTCTCGTCCGCGTTTGCGTTCATGTTCGCGACGTTCTCCTCGAGCGCGGTGAGAAATGCGTCGATGCGTGCGCCGTTCGCTTCCGCAAAGTCACTCTTGGCGACGACGATGCCCGTGATGACGGGGACGTCTTTGGCGCCGAGAGCCGTACCCATGTCCTCGAGCACTTGGAGTTCGGGGACTTTGGTCTTCGCGACGGTGACAAAAGGTTCGGGCAGGAGCGCCGTCGCCTTGTCCTCCTGAATGCGTGCGAGCGCCTCGGCGGGTTCGTTCACATAGACGACCTCGGGAGCGAGGCCGTGCTCCTTGAGATAGATCGAGAGGAGCGCCTCGGGGGTCGCGCCTTTTCCGACGGAATAAATCGTCTGCGCGTCTTTCGCGTCTTCAACTTCGTTCGAGACGAGATAGAGCACGTTGTAATTGTTGATCGCGAGCGCCTCGAGATCGTGCGATTTGCTGTTGAGAACGGCGGCGAGATTCGCGGGCAAAAAGGCGATGTCTGCTTCGCCTTTCGTCAGTTTCGCGACCGCTTCCTCGGGCAGTGCCGTAACGGTGAGATCGATGTCTTTCATCGTGGCGACGCCGAACGTCGTGGGGCCCTTGAGGCTCACGACGCGGAGCGGTTCCGCCGCGCTTTCACTCGTGGCGACCGTTTCTGTCGTCGCGGGCTCCGTTTTTTCCTCCGTCGTTGCGGCCGGTGCGCCTCCGCAAGCCGCGAGGAGCATCATGAGTGCGAGGATACTTGCTAAGAATCTTTTTTTCATCATTTTCCCTTCTTTCTATAGAATCGCGCCGCGACGAAAGCCGCCGGCGCTTTTTGCTTGTCAAATTAAGTATACCGCTTTTCTCCCGAACGCGCCCAATGATTTCGCAAAATTTCCATTTTTGCGCCTTTTTCATTCCGCGCGGCAAAAATTTGATAGAATAAAAGCGAAAAAGGAATGCAAACATTCAACCGAAAGGAGTACCTATGAAAACACACGAAGAAAAATTAAAATCCTACGCGCGGCTCGTAATCGAAAAGGGCATCGCGATCTCTGAGGGAAAACCGGTTGTCATCCGCACCTCGACGGACGCGATTCCCTTTGCCCGCGCGCTCACCGAGGAGGCCTATGCACACGGCGCGTCGAATGTCATTGTGAATATATCCGACGACGAGATCACGCGCGCACGATTCCTCCACGCGGCGGACGACACGTTTGAGAAAGTGCCGGCGTCGCTCGTCCTCGAGATGAAAGAATATCGCGAGATGGACGCAAGTTTCATCGCGATCGACTCGGGCGATCCCGATCTCCTAAAACCCGTCGATCCCAAGCGCATCAGCGCGGCCAGTCGCGCACGCTCGACGGCGCTCAAGGAGCACAATGACGCGCTCATGAACGACGAATTCGTCTGGTGCGTCGTCGCGTACGCCGATCCCGCCTGGGCGAAAAAAGTCTTCCCCGATCTCCCCGAGGACGAAGCGGTCGAGAAACTGTGGGAGGAAATCTACAAGACGACGCGGGTGGACAAGGACGATCCCGTCAAGGCGTGGGAAGAACATCTCGCGAAACTCGAAGAAAAAATGCGATTCTTAAACGACGCGCGTTTTGACAAACTCGTCTATCGCGCATCGAACGGCACGGATCTCACGATTCGTCTCCCCGAGGGACATCTCTGGCTCGGCGGCGCGGGTGAGAGCCGCAAGGGGCATCCTTTTGTCGCGAACATGCCGACCGAAGAAGTCTTCACCATGCCGCACAAATACGGCGTGGACGGCACCGTCTATTCTTCGAAGCCTCTTTCCCTCAACGGCAAACTCGTCGATCGTTTTTGGGTAAAATTTGTGGACGGCTATGTGACGGACTACGACGCCAAGATCGGCAAGACCGTGCTCGACGAATTCTTTGCGATTGACGACGCCGCACGACGTCTCGGCGAAGTCGCACTCGTCCCGTATCACAGCCCCATCTCCCTCTCGGGCATCATTTTCCAGAACACGCTCTTCGACGAGAACGCAAGTTGTCATCTCGCGTTCGGGCAGGCGTATCCGACGACGATCGAGGGCGGAGAAAACTTCTCCTCCGAAGAACTCGACGCGCACGGCGCCAATGAATCGCTCGTCCATGTCGACTTCATGGTGGGGACCGAAGATCTCTCCATCGTCGGCGTCAAGGGTGACAAAGAAACGCCCGTCTTCGTAGACGGAGACTGGGCATAAGGAGGCACTATGAAAACGGATTGGACCATGGGCAGGAATCTCTCCATGCTCACGGACTTCTATGAATTTACGATGGGCAATGCCTATTATCTCTCCGGCAAAAAAGACGTGATCGCGTATTTTGACATGTATTTTCGCGCGGTTCCGGACGGCGGCGGTTTTGCCATCGCGGCGGGCCTCGAGCAAATGGTCGAATACATCCAAAATCTCTCGTTCGACGACGAGGACATCGAATTTTTCCGCCAAAAAGGCATCTTCGATGAGCGTTTCCTCGAATATCTCGCGAATTTCCGTTTCACAGGCGATATCTGGGCGGTCCCGGAAGGCACGGTCGTCTTTCCCAAAGAGCCGCTCGTGACGGTGCGTGCGCCGATCATCGAGGCGCAGCTCATGGAAACGATGATCCTCATCTCCATCAATCACCAGAGTCTCATCGCGACGAAGACGAACCGCATCGTGCGTGCGGCAAAAGGCCGTCCCGTCATGGAATTCGGTTCGCGTCGCGCACAGGGTCCCGACGGCGCGATCCTCGGGGCAAGGGCCAGCTATATCGCGGGTGCCGTCGGTACGGCGAACACGCTCACGGATTCGCTCTACGGTTCCCCCGCGCTCGGCACGATGGCGCATTCGATGATCATGCTCTATCCGAGCGAATACGAAGCTTTTAAGACCTATGCCGAGACATTCCCCGACGCGTGCACGCTCCTCGTGGACACCTACGACGTCCTGCGTCAAGGCGTGCCCAATGCGATCCGCGTCTTCGACGAAGTATTAAAACCCCTGGGCAAACGCCCCAAGGGGATCCGCATCGACTCGGGCGACCTCGCGTATCTCTCCAAAGAGGCCAGGCGTATGCTCGACGAAGCGGGCTATGAGGACTGCGGCATCGTCGCAAGCTCCTCGCTCGACGAATACACGATCCGCGAACTCTTAAACCAGGGCGCGACCTATACGAGTTTCGGCGTCGGCGAAAGACTCATCACCGCCAAGAGCGAACCCGTCTTCGGCGGCGTGTACAAACTCGTCGCGGCGGAGGAAGACGGCACCATCATCCCCAAGATCAAAGTGAGCGAGAACGTCGCGAAGATCACGCTCCCCGGCTTTAAGAACACCATCCGTCTCTACGACAGAAAGACCGGACACGCCGAGGCGGATCTCATCATTCTCGCGGACGAAGTGATCGACGACACCAAACCGCTCGAGATCTTCGACCCCGTGTTTACGTGGAAACGCAAGACCATGACCAATTTCCGTGCGCGCACGCTCATGGTCCCGATTTTCAAGTCCGGCAAGCTCGTCTACGAACTCCCGTCGATCGAAGAAATCCGCGCCTATTGCGAAAAAGAAGTCGCCAGTCTCTGGCCCGAGGTCAAGCGTTTTGACAATCCGCATCTCTACATCGTGGACTTCTCGGAGAAACTCTGGAGCCTGCAGCAAAAACTCTTGGCGGAGCATCGCGGATGAAGACGCATCTCGTGACCGGTGCGTCGAGCGGACTCGGCGCGGAGTTTGTGAAGAGACTCACCGAGAAATACCCCGAGGACCGTTTTCTCCTCGTTGCGCGTCGAGAAGAACGCATGCGTGCGCTCGCCGAAGCACTCCACATTGACGCGGAGATTTTCCCCGCCGATCTCGAGAAAGCCGAGGACGTCGAGAGACTCGCCCTGTATCTAAAAGATCTCACGCTCGGCGATGTCGTCCTCGCCGCGGGCTACGGCAAAGTCGGCACACTCCGCGAGAACACCTACGACGACGCCGTCGGCATGGTCGATCTCAATGTCCGTGCGCTCACCGCACTCACGCACGCCGCCCTCCCCGCGATGGCGGAGGGCTCGACGCTCTATCTCTTTGCGAGTGTCGCCGCGTTTCTCCCGCAACCGAATTTTGCCATCTACGCCGCAACGAAAGCCTATGTGCTCTCCTTTGCACGCGCGATTCGTCGCGAGGAGAAAAAACACGGCATCCACGTCATCGCCGTCTGCCCCAATCCCGTCGAGACGGAATTTTTCGAACGGGCCGGCTCGGAGGACGACGTCGGTTTTGTCAAATCCATCGGCATCGAAACGAAAGAAAAAGTCGTCGACACGGCGATGCGGCGCGCCGCGAAGAAAAAAGACATCTCGCTCTCCCACTGGACGGCCAAATGGATTCGCTTCTTCTCGCGCATTCTCCCGCATCCGTGGATCCTCGCGATCGAAGAAAAAATCATGAAGTTTTAGATTTCCATTCCATATCCATTCATCCCGTTTGAAGACAAGGAGGTTATGATGAAACAAAAAACTTGGACCGTCGTGCTCGTCGTGGCGTTTCTCATCGTGGCCGTGATGCAGTTTCGGATCATGGACGAAACGAAGAAGATGGGCGCACTCTTAATCGATCTGGAGCAATATTATCTGGTGCGGCTCGAGTCCTCGGTCGACAGGGCGCTGGAGATCCGCCAAATGCTCTCCGAGAAACCGTGAGGGGGATTCATATGCGTGAAAAAACTGTGAAACTCACACTCCTCTTTCTCGTCCTGGTCTTTGCCCTGCAATGCCTGACCTTAAGGAGCGTGCGGGCGACCTATCGCGATGTGCTGACGCAGATCTCAGAGCAGGCGCCGCACATGGAAACGCAGAGCATCTACATCATTCAAGTTCTGGATCTCTTGAAGGCCGAGTCGGAAGGAGCGGAGACGCCATGAAAAAAATCCTCTCTACCGTCGGCGTTGTCATCTTCTTGTGCGCACTCTTTTTCTTCGGCTACCGCAGTCTAACGGATCTCGAACAAACCGAGGCACAGGTCACGGAGATGATCAAGCAGAAAACGGACATGCTCGACACCGTTGATCAGATTCTCAACGAATCCTTTCCGAAAAAATAAGAAAGCGTCAAAACGCCCCTTTGGTGGAGGGGCGTTTTTTGATGCGCGAGAGATTTCGGTCGGCGCACGCCAATTTCTTCCCGAATCCTTTTGCGCAAAGATGTTTCCCGCGGTAGGATTTGGGCGAGGTTTCCGCTATACTGTATCTATCGACGAAAGGAGGGCGCGCAATATGGAAAAGAATCTTACCAGCGGCAACACGTACAAACAACTTTTTTCGCTCGCGCTTCCGATCATGGGCACGAGTCTCATCCAGATGAGTTACAATATCTCGGATATGTTCTGGCTCGGCAGACTCTCGACGCAGGCGGTCGCGGCGGCGGGCATGGCAGGATTTCTCGTGTGGCTTTCGATGTCCATGGCGAATCTCGCCAAAGTCGGCGCGGAGGTCGGCACGGGACAGAGTATGGGCGAGCGCAATGAATCGCATATCCGCGGATACATCGAGAACTCGCTCGGGCTCGGGCTTCTCATGAGTCTCGTCTATGTGACGATCGTCCTTCTCTTTCGGGTTCCGATTCTCTCGTTTTTCCACGTGGAGGATCCTTCGACGGTCAAGATGGCTGAGACGTATCTCATCTTCGTCATGCTCGGGAATCCGTTTCACATGCTCTCGGTCGTCATGACGGGGATCTATCACGGTTTCGGCAATTCCAGAATCACTTTTAGGCTCAATACGATCGGTCTCGTGCTCAATATCGTGCTCGATCCGCTCCTCATGTTCACCTTCCGACTCGGGATCGCGGGGGCGGCCATCGCGACGAGCATCTCTCAGACGACGATCTTTTTCCTCTTTCTCATGGCGAGTCGGCGCAATCCGCATTTTCATAACATCCATATTCTCAAAGGGCTCCGCGGCGATTATCTCCAACGCATCGCCCGTTTCGGTGCGCCCCTTGCGGTGCAAAACACGCTCTTTGCACTGGTGTCTTCGATCATCGCGCGCTATATCAATTCCTTTGGCGAAGCGGCGTTTGCGGCGCAGCAGATCGGTCTGCAGATCGAGTCGATCGGTTGGCTGTCGTTCCTCGGGCTCTCGACTTCGCTCTCAGTCTTTACGGCGCAGAACGTGGGGGCGAGGAAAGCCGATCGCGTGCGCGAGGGGATTCGCAAAGGCTATGTCATCGCGGCGGCGATGGGTTTGATCACGGGAATTTTCCTCTATCTTTTCAAGCGGCCGATCTTCCACGCGTTTATCCACGACGAAGAGACGATTCAGTACGGCATTATCTATCTCACGGCGATGACGATCGCACAGCCTTTCTCGGCGATCGAGGCGGCGGCGATCGGTTCGCTCGGCGGGATGGGCGAGGCCATCTACACGGGGATCACGTCGATCATCGGCAATGTCCTGCGCATTCCGATGGCGCTTGCGCTCATGCCGCACTACGGCGTGGCGGGAATTTTCTACGCCATCACGATCTCGTGCATGATCAAAGGGCTCTTGCCGCAATGGTTTGTCCATCGCAAAGCGTCGACGGTCGAAAAACGATTTGCGGAAATCAAAGCCTTGTAGTCAAAAATTTCTACGGCGCACAAACTTTCTGCGCAAAAATTTTTCCAAGTACATTTTTCCAACAAAAAAACGCGGCGGCAGGATTTCTGCTTCCGCGTTTTTCTTTGCTTTTTTATTCTTCCTCGGATGCTTCGATCTCGAGGATTTTTTTCATCACGTCTTCGGAGAATCCGGCGATGCGTTCGATAAAAACGTCGTTCGATCCCTCGTCCATAAAAATGACGAGGATGTAGGTGTCCGCGTCGGTCGTGAGGATTGCGGCGTCGTGCTCGAGTCCCTCGAGTTCGCCGGTCTTGTTCGCAACCGTGACACCCGCGGGGAGTCTTGCGGCGATTTTCGAATCGTTCTCGGTGTAGGTCATCTCTTCGATGATGGATGCGTCCCACGCGCCTCCGAGAAATTCTCCGCGTGCAATCCGCGTGAGGAGTTCCCCCACATCAGCGGCCGAAGTTTGATTGTATCTGGGTCCAATGACAACAGAAGGACCTACGAATTTGGAGCCGTAGAGCGTGTCCTCAAGCCCCCAGCGTTCGACGCTTTCATGCATTTCTTCGACGCCGCCCACGACGTCGATGAGCATATTTGTCGCGGTGTTGTCGCTCTTGCGCATCATTTCACGAACGAGTTGTCCGACGGTGTAAGAACTGCCGTAGGGCTCGAACTGGAGATCGCCGCTGCCCTCGGCGACATTCGTCGCGTCCATGATGTGCGCATCGTTGCGTTCGATCGTGCCGTCCGCGATTCCCTCGGTCACGCGCGCAAGGACGTAGATTTTCATTACGCTCGCGGGGTCCATGGAATGGATATTGTAGATGACGGGCTCGGCCCAATCGACGGCATTAAGATAGTAGGAAACATCCCCGCCGCCGTGCTCGAGATAGAGCGCCGCGATGGGTGCCACGGCTTCTTTGATCCGCGCTTCCCGCATCTCGGGGTCGATTTCTTCGCCGGTCGGTACGAGCATCACTTGCTCCGGGGTAGCCTCTTCCGTCGTTTCCGCCACGGGCGCTTGACACGAGACGAGAAAGACGAGAAGACACACGAGTAGTTTTTTCATAGTATCACCAATTCGAGTATACCACACCGCCTATTCAAATGCGCCCAATATGCCGCGTTTTACAAACCATAGCGGCTGTATTATAATCAATGGGACAAAATGCAAATTTCTTTTCCATAGAATAGATTGAACGATGAAAGATGAGAGGACGTGTCCCTTTGTTTACCTTTGAAATGGATCAAAAAAAATACCCGCATATCCACTTTATCGGCATCGGCGGCGTCTCGATGTCGGGGATTGCGGCGTTGCTCGATGCGCAGAACTATCACGTGACCGGTTCGGATCGCGAAGAAAATGAACATACCAAGGTGCTCCGCGAGCGCGGCATCGACGTCGTCATCGGCCAGAGCCGTGACAATATCAAGAGTCCCGATCTCGTCGTCTACACCGATGCCATCGCGGACGACAACGAAGAACTCATCGCCGCAAGAGAAACGGGTGTGCCCGTCGTGAGCCGCGGCGTTTTTCTCGGCGCGCTCATGCGCAACTACGTACACTCCGTCGCCGTCTCCGGCTCGCACGGCAAGAGCACGACGACCAGCATGATTTCCAAAATTCTCATCCACACCGACACCGATCCCTCCATTCTCATCGGCGGGGATCTCGACGAAATTCGCGGCAATGTCCTCGTCGGCGGACGCGAATATCTCGTCACCGAGGCGTGCGAATTCAAGGCGAATATTCTCAATTACTATCCGTCTCTCGCCGTCATCCTCAATATCGACGCGGACCATCTCGATTTTTACCGCGATCTCGACCACATCGTCGAGACCTTCCGCACCTATATGGACCATCTCGGCGAAGACGCGACCGTCATCCTCAACCGCGACGACCCCAATGTCATGCGCCTCATTCCGTCCGTCAAGGGGCGCGTTGTGACCTTCTCGCTCGAGGACCCCGCGGCCGACTATTACGCCGCCAATGTCCGTTTTGACGCATCCGGCCACGCGCATTTCGATCTCTATCGGAGAGGGGAAAAAGCACTCGATTTCCACCTCGCGATCATCGGACGCTACAATATCTACAACGCCCTCGCCGCCATCGCGGCCACCGTGGAGACCGGCATCGACATCCACATCGTGCGCGCCTATCTTGATCAGTACAAGGGCCTCCACCGCCGTCTCGAACTCGTCGGCGAAGTGGCAGGCGCAAGCATCTTAACCGACTACGGACACCATCCGACCGAGATCGCCGCCACCCTCGGGGCTTTGAAACCCCATGTCAAAGGCAAACTCATCTGCGCGTTTCAACCGCACACCTACAGCCGCACCAAGAAACTCATGGACGAATTTGCGGGCGCATTTGACGACGCGGACGAAATCGTCGTGACGGAAATCTACGCCGCGCGCGAACGCTTCGACCCCACCGTCAAGAGCGAAGACCTCGTCGAACGCCTCACCGCGAAAGGCAAAGACGCCGTCTATCAGAAGACCTTCGACGACGCCAAGGCGTATCTTCTCCCCCGCATCGGCGAAGGCGACGTCGTCATCACGACCGGCTGCGGCAATCCCCACATCCTCGCGCAGATGCTCTGCGAAAAAGAATAAGACGAACCGCCTGCGGGCGGTTTTTTTGTGCCCGAACGAAGGAAATCCTTCCTTATAACAAACGTCCCGTCCCGCTGTGCAAAAAACGTCTCCGCGCCGAGAGGACCGAAATGGACAATCGACTCATCGCGACACTCTCCCAGATGCACAAACCGCTGATCGCGAAGAAGTTTGATATGGACAACCCGCCCACGGAGCAAGTTTTCGAAAAAGCGCAATCGATCCGAAAAAAGGTTTTGCAAGATCCCCGACTTCATCAAAAAAGTCGGATGCCGTCGTTTCCGAGAAACATGTTCCGCCCATCCGCCGCCCGGCGGTTTTTTTGTGCTTTTTTCGGTACAATTTGCTTGCTTTTCTTTTATGTATTGGGTAAAATATTTTATGTATACTAGTATTTATTTTATGTATCTCATAAAAGGAGGGTGCGCCGTGATCCGCATCACGCTCGACGTCGAAATGGCGAAAAAACGCATGAGTCTCACACGCCTCTCCGAGGAAGTGGGGATTTCCATGACGAATCTCTCGCTTCTTAAAAACAATAAAGTGAAAGCCCTCAAGCTCTCGACGCTCGAAGCCCTGTGCAAGGCACTCGACTGCGACGTCGCGGATCTCGTACGAATGGAGGAAACCGATGCGTAAACTTGCCCGAGATTTTTTCATCACCGTCATTGCGACCGTGGGACTCGCCGTCCTCTACTACATCACGCTCTATCCCGTCGGGAAGACCGTCGCGTTTTTCTTCTTCGCCGCGCTCGGTCTGCGCTCGATCGATCTCTTTCTGCGTTTTCTGAGACTCAAAAAACGCCACGAAAAACGGCACGGTACCAATGCGAAGATCGCCGTGCTCGAGGGCGCGCTCTCGGGTTGGCTCGCCGCAGTGATTTATTTCGAAGGCATTGCCCTCCTCTATTATGCGTAAGCGCACACGCGTCTTTGCCCGCGCAAAAAGGGCGATGCGAAAGCTCTCCCTTGCGCGAAGATCCCCGAGGATTTTTCCCTGTGCTTTTTCGCGATTTTCATGTTCGGCGATTCTGATTTTTTCAAAATTTCACTCCTTTCGTATGCCCGCCAAAGCCTCCGGCGGGCTTTTTGTATACCGAATCATTGGACATTCGTGAGGGCTTGCGGAAAATTTTTTCCTGAAGTTTATGAATGAATTTTCATAAACTCGAACGCGGCCGATTCGCGTCTCCGCGCTCGCGTTTTCGGATCCCTCTTTTCCCGCCTTTTCGCGGCAAAGCTGGATTTCTCGACATTATTTGTCGCGCAGCTCGAAGGGTCCCTTTTTACGAATCCTCGAGGCTTTGTTATCTTTTCTACTTTTTTCGGGAAAACGATACATTTCCCGCGCGCCTTTCCTTGACACCGCTTCCGCGCACATAGTAAAGTAAGGACGTAGGATAATGTGTGATGCATCACTGCACGCACAAGCTGTATCAATTCAAAGGAGGCAAGATACAAATGGATTTCAATGATCTCAAGAAGTACCCGGCAGAACCCTTTAAGATTAAAGTGGTAGAACCCGTGGCAATGACCT
>QWCK01008923.1_pt1 | contig 17180 bp, 19 predicted proteins | sample 1972571 | NCBI WGS metagenome assembly QWCK01 (sample SAMN09866710, study PRJNA288562) | Human gut metagenome isolate term2_stool, whole genome shotgun sequencing... | isolation source: gut | host: Homo sapiens | place: USA: California
TGTTTCTGCTTTGCTTCTAACAGACGTTTCCAAAGGTCTACATTCTTCACCGGTTCATTCTTCCCGCGTTTCCATCCCTTCTTGATCCAGCCGTCTACCCAGTGCTGGTTAAACGCATTCACAACATATTGTGAATCCGAATAGACTTCTACTTCACAGGAACGGTTTAAAGCCTCCAGACCTGCAATTACAGCCATCAGCTCCATTCTGTTATTCGTTGTCTTCTCATATCCCTGGGACAATTCCTTCTTATGAAGCTGTCCCTTCGTGTCGACATACTCAAGCACTGTTCCATATCCGCCCGGTCCGTCCGGGTTTCCGCGCGCTGCACCATCTGTATATATTTTTACCAGCATTTTCAATCTCTCCTGTTATTCCATCCTTCTGTTTTTATCTTAATGAAAAAGTATCTACCACCTGTACCACTTCTGGAAGTATATATTCCAGATCTTCCTTTGCCATCTTGGCACTCTCCGGCAGATTGATCATCAATGTCTTCTTTCTGATTCCAGCCTCTGAACGATCCAGAATCACTTTCTTTGTATGACGAAGATTATAAGCCCTGAGTGCTTCCGGAATACCTGGAAGCAGACGGTCTGCTGTCTCCCTCACAGCATCCGGCGCACAATGCTTCTCCAGGAATCCAACTGCTCCGGTTGTCAGAACCAGTTCAGCCATTCCCGCATCTGCCAGCTTACAGAGCACTGTTTTCAACATTTCTTTATCCTCTGGAAATGCTTTTGCTGCCCGGACTTCAATCCCAACCTGCTCCAGCATTCTTTTGAGTGATGCTGCCGCTGCCACATCTGCTTTCGCTTTATATGCCCCTGTATCTAACGATAAAATAACTGCTCTCATCTTCTGTCTGCCCCTTTCTTAATCCTGCTATTATCTCCACTCGTACTTTCTCATTATACAGAACAATAAACTTTTGTGCAACCGCAAGAAATTTCAATAAAAGCAAAAAGATGTCCTGACAGATCTTTCTTTCGGAGGGCTAATCCTTATTTTCGATCTGTTAAAACATCTTTTCTTAACTAGAAATCAAATGAGTATATGTATGACTTTCTCTTACAGGTTTGCTTTGAAGAACTCTTCCATCTTAGCTGCTGCAGCTTCTTCGTTCTCACCTTCAACTGTTACTTCAACTTCCATACCTTTTTTGATACCCATTGCCATGATAGCCATCAGTCTTGTAGCGTCAGCTGTTTTTCCGTTTCCAGCGATTGTAACCTTAACTCCCTCAAGAGCTTTTGCTTCTTTTGCAAGCATTCCTGCCGGTCTTGCGTGGATTCCTTCGTTGTCCTGTACTACATAAGTAAATTTTGCCATGATACATTCTCTCCTATCTTTAATTCATTTTATTTATCACCTATTTGTCCAGACAGGTCTGGAAATGCCTGCTCCAGTACAGCCTTCGCATCCATTGCTCCGAAATGCTCCGGATCAATCCTGTCTATGTGGATGCCTTTGGACTCATACTGTTCTTTCAGGCTTTCGAACCGATGTCCCAGCTGCGGACCAAGCAGCAGAACATCTGTCTGACCTGTGTAACCCTGAAATGCACGTTCCGACATCGCTGTGACTGCAATCTCAAGATTCTCATTCCGAATCAACCGTTTCATCTTATTCACTAAGAGGCTCGTTGAAATACCTGCCATACAGATCAATGTTAGATGTCTCATCGTCATTTCCTTTCCTGTCCCTCGACTGACCTTAATTTAACATATATTTTTAAAAAAATGTGGTCACTTTTGAGTTACTGTTCACTCCCGTCAGGAAAAGTAAATACATATTACTCTTCTGCTCTGCGCAACAGCTGGATCAACCTTTCATAATCCGGATGGCGGATCAGATTTTGTACATCTGCCGGACGAAGGATCAGATCCGTCGTCGCCTCATAGAACTGCTGCAGATTCTCATCCTCTTCCCTTCCGATCGCCGTCAAAAATACAACCTGCACCTTTTGCCGGAACCAGAATATCGGTTCTTTCAGAACTGCCACTGCAACAAAAGCACGTTCCTGGAATGCGCATTCCGGGTGTGGGAGCGCCACCAGATTACCATAATCTGTCGGTGTAAGTTCCTCTCTCTTCAAAACAGATGCAGTAAATGTCTCAGGAAGTCCCTTCTCCTGCTCAACCCTCCGGCACAGATTCTTTAGAACCTCTTCCTTCGTCTTTCCTTCCACATCCGTAAAAAATAATTCCTTCTTAAAATATTTCTGTAGAAAATCCTTACTCTCTCTTACAAAAAGCTTTCTCACTCTGTCAATGTCATTGTCCTTCAGAAATGAACCAATCTCTAAGATTGGTACCGGTACATAGGAAGAAATGTGTACCGTTGTAAACACATAATCCACTTTTTCAAACGGAAAGTTCTCCAGCTCATAAAGATTACATACATAAATCTTTTCAATATACTCTTTAAATTCTTTGCTGTACTTATATCTGAGAATTTCTGAACTCGTCTTTCCAGATGCACATATTGCCGCCTGGGACGCCATCGTATAAGAAAGCACATAATTCTTACGGATCTCTTCCAGCATCGGGTTTCGCAGGATCATATGATATTTCATACGAAGGACAAACGGAACCATATGTCGGTTCAGCTCCATACGCAGATGAAAATCATTCCTGAAATCAACATGGAATTCCCTGTAGATCATCTCCAGCATCTCAGTAATAAGACGGTCGATCTCGCTTTGCATCACGAAATTTTCCTGTTCTGTCTCACTGTCGATATAAACCTTCCCCACAAGCTGCAGTGTCAGATAATTCTTCTCATCCTGAGAAAAACGAACCTGATAATGCGCTCCCACCTGTTCTGTCAATTCTTCCACAAACTGCTTCTCTTTTCTTCCAAGCATATCCGCTGCCTGCGGTTCAACATATTTCTCCTGACGGATCCTTCGCATCGCCACATAAATATGTTCCACAAAGTCATTGTAAGCAATCTCAGAAAGTTCGATTTCATATTTCTTCAGACACTGATAGACCATTTTCCCCAGTGTCTCGATCTCATCCGTCTGATGACGTCTTCCGATTCCTTCCAGACTATCCTGCTTTACAAAGACATCCACCATACACTGACGCAGATTAAATTCACTGCCTTCCACACGGATACCATATCCCGGCTTCTTATGAACTGTAATACCATACTTCTGATAAGTTTCCTCAACCTGCCGGAGTGTATTCGTCAGCGTCCCCTTAGAAATATAAAGAAAATCACACAGCTCCTCTGACTTGATATATTCCGTTCTGTTCAGAAGATATGCAAGGAGAAAATGTACTCTCTCCTGATTGTTCGACGGAATCACCGGATCTTCATTCTCCTTCGGATTCAGCAGTCCTTCGATACCTTCCGGCTGTCTTGGATCCAAATAATATCCGTACCTGGACTTTGATAAAATCCGGATTCCTTTCTTCTCAAGCTCCGGATTCAGTTCCTTGATCCTGACTCTTACCGTCTTCACGCCAATTCCAAGCTGACCGGCCAGTTCACTCGCAGTCACATGTTCTGTTTTACACAATAATTCAAGAATCTTTCTCTGTTGGTGATTCAGCAACACTGAATTCCTCGCTTTCTTTTGCATATTTTACTTACTGTTTATCTTATCATATTTTCCTGTAAAAAAAAAGCTCACGATCACTATATAATAATGCAGACCAGACCACCATTGCTGTCGTTTACGATCTTCTGCATAGAATCCTGCAGTTTTACCTGACTTTCTTCGTTGATCAGCGTAATCTTATTACGCATACCATCCATCACAAGATCTTCAATTGATTTGCCGAAAATATTTGTTCCCCAGACGCCTTGTGGACCTTCGCTCTCTTTTTTAATATATGCAACAAGGTCTTCTGCCTGTTTCTCACTTCCCACGATCGGTGCGATCTCTGTTTCTATATTCGCACGAATCATATGGATCGACGGTGCTTCAGAACGGATCTTTACTCCATATCTGCTTCCCTGCTTGATGATTACCGGCTCATCCAGATGAATCTCTTCTTTCTTCGGGCTGACTACTCCGTAGCCTTTCATCTTCACATCCGCAAATGCATCCTTGATCTGACTGAATTCTTCTTTGATAGAAGAAAGCTCTTTCATCAGAGAAATCAATTCATACTCACTGCGGATCTGAGTTCCTGTCAACTCACTCAACACTTCATAATAATACTTCTGGCAGAAAGAAATCCGTAATATAACCTTCCCTGTGTCCATCTCTACCTGATCCAACAGGATCTGGTCTATGTATGGACTTTCTGTCTTCCAGTCTTTTCCGGAGACACTTCGCAGATCCGACATCTGAGCCATAATTTTCTTCACATTCTCAATCAGATCTTTCTTGATTCTATGATCACGTGACAACATTTCCACCCATTTCGGAATATAAAATTCTATTTCAGTGACAGGAAATTCATACAGTACCTGGCGCATCATTTCATAAATATCGTCTTCCTTGAGCTGTTCACAATTCACCGGATAAACAGGTGCTGCATATTTCTCCTCAAGAGCTGATTTCAGACGTTCTGTCTCTTTCGAATACGGTTTCTGGCAATTTAATAAAATAAGAAATGGCTTCCCAATCTGTCGAAGTTCTTTCACTGTCCGCTCTTCTGCTGCCACATAGTTTTCTCTTGGCAGATCTGTCACACTTCCATCTGTAGTCACAACAAATCCAATCGTCGCATGATCGTGTATCACCTTTTGTGTTCCAATCTCGGCTGCCTTTGTAAATGGTATCTCATAGTCATACCATGGCGTCTTCACCTGACGTTCCTGCCCATTCTCGGTATGGCCATTCGCCCCATCCACCATGAACCCAACACAGTCTGCCAGCCGGATCTTCACCTCTATGTCATCTGAAAGCTTTACATCCGCTGCTTCTTTTGGAACAAACTTCGGCTCTGTTGTCATGATCGTAGTTCCCGATGCTGCCTGAGGAAGTTCATCTTGTGTCCGCTGCTTTACATGCTCTTCCTTAAGATTCGGCAAAATCAAAAGCTCCGCAAAACGCCTGATGAACGTTGACTTGCCTGTCCGAACCGGCCCCACAACTCCGATGTAGATTTCTCCGTTTGTTCGTGCTTTCATATCTTTGTATACCTGAAATGAATCCATAAAAATACCCCCTTGTTCTGCTGATACCAATGTATGCAGCCAGACAAAGGGGTATGACTTTTAATTTTATATTCGTTTCGTTCTCTTATTCTTCCCAGAGAAGAGAAGAGTTCTCAATCTTAGACTCGCGAAGCATCAAATCATCTACTGCCTGTTTTGGATCCTTTCCTTCAAAAAGGACCTTGTTGATCTCATCTACGATCGGCATTGGCACTTCATATTTCTGTGCAAGCTTTGCAGCTGCTTTCGCAGAATAGACCCCTTCAACAACCATGTTTACTTCCTTCATAGCCTCTTCCATAGACTTGCCCTGTCCCATCAAGTAACCGGCTTTACGATTACGGCTATGAACACTGGCACAAGTAACGATCAGATCACCGATTCCGGTAAGTCCACAAAAGCTCTCGAACTTGCCGCCCATCTTCACGCCAAGTCTTCCGATCTCAACAATACCACGTGTAATCAGAGCAGCCTTTGTATTATCTCCATAGCCGAGACCATCTGCAATTCCTGCCGCAAGTGCGATGACATTCTTAAGAGAACCTCCAAGCTCGATTCCAAGCATGTCAGGACTTGTATACACACGGAATACTTTACTGTTAAATGCAGACTGCAAGTACTCTGCTGTCTTTTTTGTCTTTGCACCGATCACGCAGGATGTTGGAAGCTTTCTTCCTACTTCTTCTGCATGTGTCGGTCCACTGAGCACTGCTACGTCCGCCTGCGGAATCTCCTGGCTGATCTGCTGAGACAGCGTCATCAGTGTATCTTCCTCGATTCCCTTCGCTACATCAACGATTATCTGCCCATCAACAACATACGGCTTCATCTTTGCCGCTGTACTCCTTGTAAAGATAGATGGAACTGCAAGAACTAAGAAATCTTTCCCTTTAATAGCCTCTTCCATCTCATTTGTGATCATAATCTCTTCTGAAATAGGAACACCCGGAAGCTTAGATTCATGTTCCCGCTTCTCGCTCAGCATCTCCACTTCTTTCGGATCGATCGACCAAACAGTTACATCATGCCCATTATCATGAAGAAGGATTGCCAAAGCTGTTCCCCAGCTTCCTGCCCCAAGAACTCCTACTTTTGCCATATCATCTCTCCTTTTCTTCGCTTCTTTTATTTCTTTGAACCGAATTTATTCTCTGTTCCATTCAACAGACGTTTAATATTGGCGCGGTGTCTGTACCATGCAAGTGCTGTAAGTAAGAACGTGATCACATATAACTCATATACCGCACCCTTCGCCATATCAAACCATCCAAGCTGTCCGAAGATCACCATCTGGATAAAAAACACTGCATAAGCAAGCAATGAACCAAGGGAAACATATCTTGTCACAAGCACCGGCACAAGAAAGAATGCCAGTGTGACAAAAAACAGGATGGAACTGTATGGCAGATGCCAGAAACAGTTACTTACCACAAGTGCTGCCATAACAGCGATTCCCTTCCCACCTTTAAAATTCATATAAAATGGGAAGTTATGTCCCAAAGTAACTCCTGCTCCTGCATACATCATCAGAAGCGGAAGAATATTACTTCCATGGTATATTGCGCGGACAATGAGAACTGCTGCAAAACACTTCAATACATCTCCCGCGAAAGTCATAAGTCCTGCTTTCAATCCCATAACACGCAGTGCATTCGTCGAACCGGAATTTCCGCTTCCTGCTTTTCTTATATCAATATGATGCATCTTTCCGACCAGATAACCGCTCTGCAGAAGTCCGCAGGCATATCCGATCACCAGACAGATAATACGTTCCATTCTACTGATCCTTTTCCTTTCTCTCACGGATGAAGAACTTCAGTGAAGTTCCTCTGAAGCCAAATGCCTCTCGGATCTTATTCTCAAGATATCTTGTATAGGAGAAATGCATCAGCTCCTTGTCATTTACAAAGATAACAAATGTCGGTGGCTTAACAGCAACCTGTGTAATATAATAAAGTTTTAATCTCTTACCTTTATCTGACGGTGGCTGCTGCATAGCAACTGCCTCTGTCATGATCTCGTTGAGAACTCCTGTCGCAATACGAAGTGTCTGGTTCTCAATGACCATATCGATCATATCATACAGTTTCGGAAGTCTCTGTCCCGTCAGTGCAGATACATACATGATCTCTGCATATGGCATATAAGAAAGTACCTGACGGATCTTTCCTTCGTATTCTTTCATTGTCTTATCATTCTTCTCAATGGCATCCCATTTATTAACGACAATGATAACTCCCTTTCCTCTTTCATGAGCGATTCCGGCAATCTTCGCATCCTGTTCTGTGACACCTTCTGTCGCATCGATCACCATAAGGACAACATCGGCACGCTCCACTGCACTTACAGTACGGATGATACTATAACGCTCCAGTTCTTCCTTGATCTTATTCTTTCTACGAAGACCTGCTGTGTCGATAAAAATGTATTCCTTTCCGTCATGCACGATCTCTGTATCAATCGCATCTCTTGTTGTACCTGCAATATTGGATACAATTACGCGGTTCTCACCAAGCAGACGGTTTACGATAGAGGATTTACCAACATTTGGTTTACCTACGATTGCGATACGCGGACGGTCATCATCCGCTTCTGATGGATCCCACTCCGGGAAATGTGCTGTAACCGCATCAAGCATATCTCCAAGACCAAGTCTAGATGCTGCTGAGATTGGCACCGGATCTCCGATTCCGAGATTGTAGAATTCATAGACATCAGCCATATATTTATCAAAGTTGTCAACCTTATTTACAACAAGGACAACCGGCTTACCGGAACGGCGAAGCATATCCGCAACCTTGGAATCTGAATCCACAAGTCCCTGCTTTACATCTGTGATAAAGATAATAACATCTGCTGTATCAATGGCGATCTGTGCCTGCTCTCTCATCTGGGAGAGAATGATATCACTGCTGTCCGGCTCAATACCACCTGTATCAATCAATGTGAAGTCTCTGTCAAGCCAGTCAACATCCGCATAAATTCTGTCTCTTGTAACACCCGGTGTATCCTTAACAATGGAGATCATCTCACCTGCCAGGACATTGAAGAGTGTTGATTTACCCACATTCGGGCGCCCTACAATGGCAACTACTGGTTTACTCATTCTATTCTTACCTTCCTGTTTTCTCTTATTTTCTCTTAAATAGTTTCTCTTAAGCCGTAGTGATCCTACGGTCTTTCATCTGATTCTCATCTGTATCTGTGGGATTCGGACCTGCGACCCCTAAAATAGCATCGATCAGATCCTGTCCGCTTGATTTTACAATATCTATAGGAACTTGTAAAGTATCTGATACTTCTTTCAATGTAAAGTCGTCAAGGAAAATGTCCTCATCCATCTTCAACATATTGCATGGGATCAGAAGCCTGCTTCCAAGTGGCTGATCTTTTAGCTGCTTCATCAGATCCTGTCCTGTGATCAACCCGGAGACTGTGATACGCTCTCCGAAAAAATCATTCCGGATACAATATGTGTGAACCTTAAGTCCCTCATACTTCTCTTCCATCTTCTTCGCCATACGCTCAAGATACGGATATGCAAGCTTTGCCGTTGCAAGAGAAATCTCTTCCTGATGTTCTCCGCCCTCCAGCTTCGCATAACCTTCTTCAAATTCATTAAATAAGAGACGAAGCATGCCGACTCCATTCTCCAGCTGAAGATAGCCGTCATAACGTTCCTCTTCCGGAACCTCTTCCTCTGCCAGCAGATACCACTCATCTCCTGCATGAATAAAATGGATCCCATACTCTGCATAGACTTTTTTCTGCCATTTCTCAATCGTGCGGATGACTTCCTTCGCCTCTTCTTTTGTAAATGGCTCCAATGGATACAATCCATCTCTGTACTTCGAAAGTCCGACCGGCACAACCGACACACTGCGTAAAAGCGGCAGATACTGCGTCAGGTCCCGAATACTCCGTTCCAGTTCTTCCCCGTCATTCACTCCGCGGCAGAGAACGATCTGACCATTCATCTCGATCCCGCCCTGATACAGGATATCAACTTTCTTCAAAGCCTCCCCTGCAAAACGGTTATGCAGCATCTTACAGCGCAGCTCCGGATTCGTTGTCTGAAATGAAATGTTGATTGGTTCCAATCTGTAACGGACAATACGGTTCATATCCTTCTCGCTCATATTCGTCAATGTAACATAATTTCCCTGGAGGAATGACAGTCTGGAATCATCATCTTTAAAATACAGCGTATCACGCATCCCCGGCGGCATCTGATCGATAAAGCAGAAAATACATTTATTATGGCAGGAATGATACTCATCCATCAGTCCCTTACCGAAATCAATTCCCAGATCCTCATCAACATCTTTCTCAATTTCAAGCTCTCCCGGTTCAATCCCCAGCTCTTCCGCAATACTTCCTGGCCGCACACCTTCTATAATGTGTTCGTGCTTTTTCTTCATCTATAAAAATAAACTCCTTTATTCAATTCCATAAAAATCCTTCTGTTAATTTCTTTGCAGCAAAAATCCCCATATTATAGAAGAAAGACTTTCATGATTCTTAATTTTACACCATATCTTATAATATCACAATTTTCCAGACGAATAAAGCATTGTTTTTTTGCAACATTTTTTCAACAATCTTGCATTTTTGTTCCATTTTCACTTGACGTATCAAATAATCGTGCTATAATTTATCACATGACATCTTACAGTTTAGTGCTTTAAAGCGTAACGGTTTAAAGCGTAGATTGTATGAATCGAAAAAGGGAGGACACAATCATGAAATCTAAGAAAATTTTAGCAGTACTTATGGCTGCCGGAATGACACTTTCACTTGCAGCTTGCGGAAGTTCATCCGACTCTACAGATAAGAGCGCAGACAACGGATCTGATTCAGGAAAGACTTATAAGATCGGTATCTTACAGCAGTTAGAGCATGCTGCTCTTGACGAAGCAACAAAAGGATTTGAAGATGCCTGTACAGAAAAGTTCGGAGAAGGCAATGTCAAATTCGACCTTCAGAACGGCCAGGGCGAGCAGGCTAACTGTGCTACAATCGCAAATAACTTCGTAGCGGATAATGTGGATCTGATTCTTGCAAATGCAACAACAGCACTCCAGTGTGCAAGCGCAGCAACAAGTGATATCCCGATTCTTGGAACATCTGTTACAGACTACGCTACAGCACTTGATATCTCTGACTGGACAGGAACAACAGGAATGAACATTTCCGGAACAAGCGATCTTGCACCGATTGATGAGCAGGAGGCAATGCTCAAAGAACTCATTCCTGATGCTAAAACAGTCGGACTTCTCTACTGCTCCGCTGAACCAAACTCAGCATATCAGGCAAAGCTTTTCGCTGAAGCATTAGAGAAAGATGGAGTCGCATACAAAGAGTACACAGCTGCTGATTCTAATGAGATTCAGTCTGTTGTAACAAATGCAGTTTCCGAATGTGATGCACTTTACATTCCTACAGATAACACAATGGCTTCAAACACAGAAATCATCAATAACATCTGTCTGCCGGCTAAGGTTCCTGTAATCGCCGGTGAGCAGGGAATCTGTAAAGGATGCGGTATTGCAACACTTTCTATCAGCTACTACGATATCGGATACAAAGCCGGTGAGATGGCTTACGACATCCTTGTAAACGGTGCTGACATTACTACAATGAAGATTGAAAGTGCCCCGAATGTAACAAAGATGTACAATCCTACCATCTGTGAGGAACTTGGAATTACTATTCCAGACGGATATGAAGCAATCGAAGAATAAGATTCTTCCATTCAACCGGAACATATTAATTAGAAGATATTAAACAAAACACATTTTTCTCAAGGGCGGGCTTCATCCAGATGAATGGTCGCTCTTGATTCTAGTTACTGTTCACTCCGTTCACAGCAACTTGGTCAAAATTCATTCCAAATCACCTTCGGTGATGGGATTTTGCCCCGTATGTCTCGGGATTTTGCTATATTCATGGCAAAACATCTCGCGGGATATTACCTGTGAACAGTAACCTTAATTATACTTATCTATTTATATGAAACAATAAAAAGAAAGATTAGAGGGATAAATCATGGCAGCATATTTCGCAGCCCTTGATCCAATGACTCTGGTACGTGCTCTCCCGGGCAACGTGGCCCAGGGCATTATCTGGGGAATTATGGCACTCGGTGTTTACATTACATTTCGTATACTTGACTTTGCGGATCTGACCGTAGACGGTTCACTTGCAACCGGCGGTGCAGTCGCAGTTATGCTCATCCGCGCAGGTGTGAATCCTGCACTTGCACTTGTCTTTGCATTTCTTGCAGGTATGGCAGCAGGATTTGTGACAGGAGTTTTACATACATTTTTCGGAATTCCTGGAATTCTGGCAAGTATCCTGACACAGATCGGACTTTACTCTGTAAACCTTGGCATTATGGGGAAATCCAACCAGGCGGTCAATGTCATGCAGTACAAACTGGTTGCTTCTCTTCGTTATGTAACCGGAGAAGGCAACTGGATCTTCTTCCTGAAATTAATCCTTGCAGCACTGATCCTGATCGCACTCTGCTACTGGTTCTTCGGAACAGAACTCGGTGCATCCATCCGTGCGACAGGATGTAACGAACAGATGGCTCGTGCTCAGGGCATCAACACAGGATTCAACAAAGTTCTTGCACTTATGATCTCCAACGGTCTTGTAGGACTTTGCGGTGGAATTTACGCACAGTACCAGGGCGCAGCTGATGTCAATATGGGACGTGGCGCGATCGTTATCGGACTTGCAGCCGTCATCATCAGCGAAGTGATCTTCGGAAAATTCTGTGCACACAGAAAAGCAGCTTTTGCCTTCACACTCGGTGCAGTCTTCATCGGAGCAATCCTTTACTACCTTGTAATCGCATTAGTACTCTGGCTGAAGATGCCATCTGATTATATGAAACTGTTCTCAGCTGTAGTTGTTGCATGCTTCCTCGCAGTTCCTTATATGAAAGATACTTACTTCAAGAAAGGACGGGCAAAATAATGGGATACATGTTAGAAATCAAAGATATTTATAAAACATTTAATGCCGGTACAATCAATGAAAAACGTGCCCTCAACGGAGTTAACCTCAACTTAAATCCCGGAGATTTTGTAACGATCATCGGAGGTAACGGCGCCGGCAAATCAACAACATTGAATGCGATTGCAGGTGTATGGGGAATCGATAAAGGAAATATCATCATCGACGGTACTGACATCACAAAACTTTCCGAACATAAACGTGCGCTCTTCCTCGGTCGTGTGTTCCAGGATCCTATGACAGGAACCGCAGCAACGATGTCTATTGAAGAAAATATGGCCATCGCTGCACGCCGTGGTCAGAAAAGAGGTCTTGGCTGGGGCGTTACAAAGAAAGAACGTGAACACTATAGAGAAGCGTTAAAAGAACTTGATCTTGGACTTGAAGACCGCTTAAGCAGTAAGGTTGGTCTCCTCTCCGGCGGACAGCGTCAGGCGATCACACTTCTGATGGCTTCCCTTAAAAAGCCGAAACTTCTGCTCCTTGATGAGCATACAGCCGCTCTTGATCCAAAGACTGCCGCAAAAGTACTTGCACTCTCTGACAAGATCATCAGCGAAAATAATCTGACAGCCATGATGGTAACACATAAGAAAAGAAAAACCTCAAAGTATCTGACCTTCTTGCAAAATTCGAAGAAGTCAGTGGCGGGGAATTCGCAAATGACCGTATGATGTTAAATTAATCATCTGCGTTATAATTATGCCATCTTCATAATAAACTTTTTATAACCATAAAAGGAAAGACGATAGGTTCACATGAGCTTATCGTCTTTCCTTAAATAATCTTTCGTTTGTCTGTTATAAAACTCAAGATACCTGTTTATTGCATGAGATAAGAGAAAGTTGTACAATAAAGATACTAATAAAACAAAAGATGAAAGGAAAAACTCATGAAAGAAATCTCCATCACATCCTTTGAAAACCTTAAAATAGGTCAAGCAGAAAACAGCGTGGCAGGTACCGGATGTACTGTCTTCCTGCTGGGAAAGAGCGGTGCTCCAGCCGGGCTGGATGTCCGCGGCGGCGGACCGGCTTCCCGTGAAAGTGAATTGCTTCACCCACTCGCAGCTGCACAAGCCATCCATGCCATTGTGCTGGCCGGAGGCAGCGCATTTGGACTAGATGCTGCCGGCGGTGTTATGCAATATCTTGAAGAGCATAATATCGGCTTTGATGTCGGTGTCACAAAAGTTCCACTCGTTTGTCAGGCTGACCTGTTTGATCTAACTGTAGCAGATTCACACATCCGTCCAGACGCTAAAATGGCCTATCAAGCCTGTATCAATGCTGAATGCGGCAACTATCAGGACGGAAACTATGGCGCAGGCACCGGTGCTACCGTAGGCAAACTGCTTGGAATGAGCCAATGCATGAAATCCGGCATCGGCAGCTACGCTGTTCAGGTTGGTCCACTGCAAGTTGGTGCTGTTGTCGCAGTTAACGCACTAGGTGATATCTATGACCCTGAAACAGGTCGCAAAGTGGCCGGACTCCTTGCAAGCGACGGGAAAACTTTCCTGGACTCCGAGCTGCTCGCATTACAAAATATTGATGTAAAAGAAAATAAATTTGTTGGCAATACGACCATCGGTGTTGTGTTCACGAACGCAAAGTTCGACAAATCCCAGCTATGCAAAATTGCAAGTATGGCGCATGACGGCTACGCACGTGCCATCCGCCCGGTACACACCTCAGCTGATGGAGACAGTATCTATGCCGTCTCATTAGGGAATGTAGCTGCAGATCAGGACGTTGTAGGGGCACTAGGAGCACGTGTCATAACTAAAGCAATCTTACGAGCTGTACAAGCAGCAGAACCTTCCTATGGATTTCCTGCTGTACGCAGCTTGAAGTAAAAACTGACCTTTTGCTGGCTACAGCTGGTTCTGCTGTTGCCACTGAACAAAAAGATATCGAAGCACACTTTTATTTTCCGTGTGCCTCGATATCTTTTTTTATCTGTCCTTGACCAAACAGATAAATGGGCAATGACAATCAATCCTTCTCGTATTTTTCAATTAAACACTGATGCTCTTTGGTACATCAACTGACAACAGCTTTAGGATTGTAAAACTACCTGTTCTGCTCCTCCTGCTGGTTCCATGCACCATTGAATATCAAGATGAATGACGTCATACTGGTTTAAATGCTTCTTAAAATCTGTGTTCTTGCTGATTTCCAAATCAGCAAACATTGCTTCTGAATCACGACCCTTGCTGTAGTAAGCTGTGAGCATATTCGCTGTAATAGACTTTCCAAATCTTCTCGGACGACTGTTGCAAATATAGCCCCCTGGCACAGCGCAACTATTTTTTCCATCGCAGACACGAGTATGCATCCTTGATTCTTGTTATAAATCAAATTCTTCCAACAACTTTTTCTGATATTCCTCATCAGGTGCTACTTTCACGATATCATCTGTACGTCCATGCTTTGATAATTCAAGAATTAATTGATTAATTCTGCTTACTCCCAAAGTTTCTCCCTCTTCTCTTCCAATCTTGCGTCCAGCTTCTATTCCTCGTCTTTCCGCAGTTAACATTCCGATATTATAATCCCTGATTGCTCGTTGTCTTGTCTCGCATTCTAGCCTCTTCTTTTCATCTGCACTTAATTTATCCAATACGTCATATACTTCTTCCAATTCAGAATTTTTCTTTGCCATCTCTTCAAAATCCTTTCTGGTTTTTCTCATAAGATGCTCCTCACTTCTATACAATTAATCATCGCTTGAAAAAAGAATTATAAAACAACTGCCTTCTCTAAAATTTCCTGTATATATCCATTTAATGTCATATCATGCGACATTGCACAGATAACTAATTGTTTATGCAACTTTGGAGAAATCCTTATATTGAAACTCCCTTTATATGCTTTTTCTGGTTTTCTTCCCTCGTCTTCACACCATTTTAAATATTCATCTACAGAGTTATGAAAATCAGCAATCAAATCTTTGGCATTATCACCTTCATAGGAAATTAAAGAACGAATTCCTAGTACTCTTCCAAAAAACATTTCATCTTCTTCTGAAAATTCCACACTTCCAAGATATCCCTTATATTCCATGATATTTTTCATATCAACTTCTCCTGTTCTAAAAACTCTATTAACTGTTTCACTTGATAAGCTTTTAACTCTTTCTGCGGATGTGGCTTATGCAATAAAATATTTCCATGATCTTCATTTACAAACATAACTCTTGATCCACTTGTTTTTCCCTTGTTTACTCTTGAGAATTCCAGATAATTAATCAACGCTTCGGCCTCATCAAATAAGAAAGTCTTTGGATTTGCTTTCAGTTTTTTAATTAATTTATCCTTCTGTCCCATATTATCCTTTCTTTAATCAACATTATATCATCTTTTGGCTAAAAAGTGCAACTATATATAGTTGCACTTTTTTTCTTATACTCTCTTTTATTAACACTGTTTTTCTTAACAATTTTTTATTTTATATCATACTATCATTTATGATTGTTATAGAAGATAATAGCGTGAAATCTCGCTACTATTTATCTTCACACACTCTTATCTCTATATGTTTTCCCAATGCATTCGCATACTTCTCCAACATGATCAGTGTTGGTGTACACTTTGCCCCCTCAAACCTGGCTATATTAGATGCCCTCACTCCGGTTATATCTGCCATCTCCTGCTGTGTCTTATTTTGACGGTATCTCTCTTCTACAAGTTCTTTTATTATCTGCTCTGAATTCCTCTGTACCTTTTTCTGTATTGCTTCTGCATATGCTGCCAGACGCTTTTCTCTTAATTCTTTCTCCGTTTCATAGATTTCTACTGTATGATCCATATTCCTTCACCCCATTAAACTTTTCGTTATTATATCATTAATGATAGGTTTGGTCGATATAGTTTGATAAGTTTATATATCTTTCATGAGATCTGACCACAATATGGTCAACTATAAATCAAATTCTTCCAACAACTTTTTCTGATATTCCTCATCAGCTGCTGCTTTCACGATATCATCTGTACGTCCACGCTTCGATAATTCAAGAATTAATTGATTAATCCTGCTTACTCCCAAAGTTTCTCCTTCTGCTCTTCCCTCTGTTCTTCCTTCTTCTCTCCCAATCTTTCGTCCAGCTTCAATTCCTCGTCTTTCTGCGGTTAACATTCCTATATTGTAATCTCTGATTGCTCTTTGTCTTGTCTCGTATTCTAACCTCTTCTTTTCATCGGCACTTAATTTATCCAATACGTCATACGCTTCTTCCAATTCTGAATTCTTCTTTGCCATTTCTTCAAAATCCTTTCTGGTTTTTCCTCCAAGAAAGCGCATCCACTGTAACAAACTTGTCTCATTCTTCTCTTCCGGTGGAAGTTTTGACAATTCTAAGATATGCATCTCCATAAGGTCTGTATACTCTTTTCCTGTCTTCGTATCACAAAATGCAATTCTCCGATAACACTCTTTATCATCTAGAAAATGATCATATGCAAGAATACTCACATGGATACACTTCTTCAAGCAATCGTATCCCTCGCCTTCTTTTATTTCACTTGTATACATCTTACTCAGATAATAAACAGAACGATTTGCCCAGCAATCAAATGCTTCTACCTGCATCTCGAAATCAATCTGTTCTCCATTCTTCAATTTCACACGGACATCTAAAATTCCATACTTATCATCTTTCGATTCTTTTCTTAGAATCGTAGGCATAAGTTCTGTGTTCTCTACCTCACTGGATGGAACGTTTAATAGTGCTGCAATAATATTCTTGCGAATGTTATCATTCTGCATTAATTCCTTAAAGCAGAAATCTACCGTTGGAAGCATGATAAAGTCTTCCTGCTTCTCTTTCAATGTTTTGCATTGTGATGTTGCTCTCTTAGTTGATACACATTTCTTGTTTTCTTTCATAGAATTCTCCTCTCTTCTGTGCAATGAATGATTGCCTGAAGAAGAGGATTCTAAAGTTATATTTATCTTAACACAAGATAGTTTTCTATGGAAGTAACTATCCCTTAAAATCAGATATTTGAGAAACAATAACGCGAAACT
>QWCK01006863.1_pt1 | contig 17178 bp, 17 predicted proteins | sample 1972571 | NCBI WGS metagenome assembly QWCK01 (sample SAMN09866710, study PRJNA288562) | Human gut metagenome isolate term2_stool, whole genome shotgun sequencing... | isolation source: gut | host: Homo sapiens | place: USA: California
AGAGAATGCTGTATGATGTGCACCACCGCAAAGAATCCAGGCTTCAGCTCCTGTTGCGAGATCCGGCTCCGGTGTCCAGAAGTTTGTTGCTACCGGAAGTTTCGGCATTGGTTTTTCATTTTTCTTACAATCAACTGTATTGATGATCAGACGGAAACGGTCTCCAAGATCGATCAGTGATGTTGCGATACCTTTTCCTTCTTTTGATGTAAATACAAGTCTTGCAGGATCTTCTCTGTCTCCCATAGAAAGTGGATTTACCTTGATACTGATCGGGCCATCTGCGATAGATGGGCAGATCTCAAGCATATGAGCCTGAAGGATTCCTTCTTTTCCCGGTACAAAATTGTATGTATAGTCTTCCAGCATGGAAGTTCCCTTTGCATCCTTCATACCCTCTGTCATGATCTTCATGATACGAACCATAGCTGCCGTCTTCCAGTCTCCTTCCGCTCCAAATCCATATCCCTTCTGCATCAGACGCTGGATTGCAAGTCCCGGAAGCTGTTTGAGTACACCGAGATCTCCAAAGTGTGTAACGATTGCCTGGTAGTTCTTCTCCTCAAGGAAACGCTCGAATCCAAGCTCGATCTGTGCCTGAACAGCAACATGTTTTCTGAACTCTTCCGGATCTCTTCCTTCAAGAAGGATCTCATATTTGTCATAATACTCTTCTACTAATGTATTTACATCAGCTGCACTTACTGCATCTACAGACTCTGCGATCTCATTTACCGGATAAGCGTCTACTTCCCATCCAAATTTAATCTGTGCCTCTACTTTGTCGCCTTCTGTAACAGCAACATTTCTCATGTTATCTGCGACTCTCATGACACGTACATGGCTGCTTTCAATCACACCAACTGCTGTACGCATCCAGGAAGCGATCTTCTCCTGAACCTTCTCATCTGACCAGTGTCCGACAACAACTTTTCTCTCGATTCCAAGTCTTGTGAAAATGTGTCCGAACTCACGTCCACCATGTGCTGACTGGTTCTCATTCATAAAGTCCATGTCGATCGTATCATAAGGGATCTCCATATTGAACTGTGTGTGAAGATGAAGCAGTGGTTTTCTGAACTCCTGAAGTCCAAGAATCCATGATTTTGCAGGTGAAAATGTATGCATCCATGTGATAACTCCTGCACACTCGTCATCGATATTAGCCTCGTTAAATGTCTTACGAATCAGTTCGTTTGTGATCAGTGTTGGTTTCCATACAACTTCATATGGAAGAACTCTAGACTCATTGAGCTTCTCTACGATGATTTTTGCATGCTCTGCTACATGCGCCAGACATTCATCTCCGTAAAGATCCTGTGAACCTGTGCAAAACCAGAATTTGTACTCTTTCTTCTTTAACATTTTTGTGTCCTCCTTGTAATAAAATGTTTATAGTTATTTTTTATTTATCACTTAATTTGTTACTATGTTATACTTGACAGTTATTATTTTGCTGTATTCTGTCCGTAATAGGCATTCGCACCATGTTTTCTATAGTAATGCTTATCCTGAAGTTCCTGCGGAGCCGGTTTTATCTGCGGATTGATCATCTCACATCTTGCTGCCATCTTTGCAACTTCTTCTGCAACAACTGCATTGTGAACTGCTTCATGTGCATCTTTACCCCATGTAAATACACCATGATTCTTACAAAGAACTGCCGGAACTGCAATATAATCTTTCTTCTTTGCCTCAAATTCATCTGCGATCAGAACTCCTGTGTTCTTCTCATATGCTTCCTCGATCTCTTCTTTCGTCAGATTACGCACGCATGGGATTTCTCCATAGATGTAATCTGCATGTGTTGTTCCGTAACATGGAATATCTCTTCCTGCCTGTGCCCAGCTTGTTGCCCATGCAGAATGTGTATGTACAACACCACCGATTTTTGGAAAACGATTATAAAGAACAACATGTGTCGGTGTATCGGAAGATGGATTTAATAACAAAAAGTCCACTCTCTCTGTCGATTCCACTTACATTTCCCCATGTAAATGTAACTAGATCGTATTTTGGAAGCAGCATATTTGCCTCATACACTTCTTTTTTTAACTGTTCTAACATTGTTCTTCTCCTTTCGTCTGCTGTCTACATGACTTCATTATATAATTTCACAGAATTTCGCATCACAAGTTCCGGTGCAAATTCCGCTGAGTACATTTCCATATTTTTATCAATCTTATCTAATATAATCTGTGCTGCACATTTTCCAATCTCATTCGCTGGATTATTCACCGATGTGATCGGTACTTCACAAAATCTTGCAAGACTGGAATTGTCGATTCCAATAACGGAAATCTGATCTGGGACTTTGATTTCCGCACTTTGCAATACCTTGACCAGTTTACTTGCAATCTCATCATTGTAACAGACACAGGCCGTACATCCATCTAAACGTTTCAGGATTCTGTCACTTTCCATCTCCATTTCCCGGATATCTTCCGAATCAACCCATAAAATCTGACGATTTTTAATCTTAAGTGAATGCTCCATGAGTGCCTTTGTGTATCCTGCATATCGCATTCTTCCCTGCCCGTCATCCGCCTTGAAGATTCCGGCGATTCTTGTATGTCCACATTCTAAAAGATGTTTTGTTGCAAGATATCCAGCTTTCTCATCATCCAGACTGACATGCGGAATTGTGAGATTCTCATAGAAACTATTCACAAACACAACCGGTATTCCTGATTTCTGTAATTTCTGATATAAATCTAAATTCGGATTCGGAAGCCCACTTTTTACAGGCTCTGCGATCAAACCATCAATTCTTCTTGTTCTCAAAAATTCTTCCAGATGCATCCGCTCCTTTGCTACAGAATTGTCTGTCATTGCAATCTGAAGGATTCCGCCTGCCTGAGTAACTTTTTTCTCAATTTCCCGAACAATAATTGGGAAAATATAGGTATCGATATACGTCAGCATTACTGCGATTCGTTTTTCTTCATGATCTGCTCTTCTTTCTGTATTTCCAAGAAGCATTCCCGCATCTTCACATATATAAGAGCCACTTCCGCGTCTGCTCTCCACAATATTCTCTTTTACTAATTCTTCCAATGCCCGTCGTACCGTCTGACGACTGACCTGGAATTGTTCGGATAATTCCTGTTCTGAAGGAAGTTTCTCCCCGGAAACCTTTCTTCCCGACCTGACTTCCTCCTGAATCCAGGTTACGATTTTTTCAAATTTTTTCATTCGCTTATGACCTCTCTATACGATCGACCATCATTACCATCATACGACACTCTGATTTTTATCGATCTGATCAGTACATTCTCGTTATGCACTTAATATACAATAATACATGTTACAATACAATTCGCAGGATACCCAATCTTTTTCACTTGAAAATGTATATAAATTCAAAGTTGTATTGTTTTTGTTCCTGTTTTTCAATACAAATTATTATGATATGAAACCTTAGTTAAATTTTTCCGTCTCTTCCTCTTGCATGTCTCGGGATTTTGGCATATTCATGCCAAAACATCTCGCGGGATAGTGATGTGTGAACAGCAACGATACATTCTCTGAAATATTATATTTTCAAAAAATGTCTTGAAATTTATGTAATTTCAGTTCATAATAACAACAGACAACAAATTAATATTGTCAAAGGGGAGCTGGTCAGAACCGGCTGAGAGGAGACGTGTTACCGTTTCGACCCATTTAAACCTGATTTGGATAATGCCAACGGAGGGAATTGATACCATGTAATGATTGAGATGCCCTTGCATCTCTTTTTACTTCGGACAGCTGGTAGGATCTTTTAAGCTTTCCTGTAGCCGGAAGTAAATGTGCACCGGTTCAACATATGGTAAATATCTTTGCAGCCGTACTTCTTGGTCCCGGCTGGGGCGTTGGAATTGCATTCTGTGCAAGCCTTCTGCGCAATATACTTGGAATCGGAAGTCTGATGGCTTTCCCGGGTAGTATGATCGGAGCTCTCTGCTGTGGACTTGTTTACAAGAAATGTAAGAATTTAAGCCTTACTTGTCTTGCAGAAGCACTTGGAACAGGTATTCTCGGAGGAATTGCTGCTTATCCGGTTGCTTTATTCCTTATGGGAGCAGCACCGGCAGGATTATTTATCTATGTGATCCCATTCCTGATCTCAACAGTAGCCGGAAGTATCCTGGCATTCCTGCTGATTTCAGTATTCCAGAAAAGTGGAGTAATGGCACAGCTTTTTCCGACTTCTAATCTTATATTCGCTGGTAGTGTAGCTAAACAGTTACCATTCCTTTCTGCATCTATTCATATGCATGGAACCGTAGCTTTTCTCGTGTACGCTGTCCGTGTTTTGCTGACGTCAAAATTATATAATTCACATATACGAATGGAGGCAAAACAACATGAGAAACTACACAACCCAGATGGATGCAGCTCGTAAGGGGATTCTCACCCCGGAAATCAAAACAGTTGCTGAAAAAGAGCATATGGACACTGACAAACTGATGAAGCTTGTCGCTGAAGGAAAGGTCGCAATCTGTGCCAATAAAAATCACAAGTCCCTGAACCCGGAAGGTGTCGGAAGCATGCTCCGCACAAAGATCAATGTCAATCTCGGAGTTTCCCGTGACTGCAAGGATTATGATATTGAAATGCAGAAGGTAATGAGCGCAGTAGAACTTGGAGCCGAATCTATCATGGATCTTTCCAGCCATGGAGATACACAGCCGTTCCGTCGCAAACTGACTTCTGAATGTCCTGCTATGATCGGTACAGTTCCTGTATACGACAGTGTCATTCATTATCAGAGAGACCTTGCTACTCTGACTGCACAGGATTTCCTTAATGTAATCCGTATGCATGCAGAAGACGGTGTTGACTTCGTTACACTTCACTGCGGAATCACAAGAAAAACAATTGAGCAGATCAAAAAGCATAAACGTAAAATGAACATTGTAAGCCGTGGTGGAAGCCTTGTATTCGCATGGATGAGCATGACAGGAGAAGAGAATCCATTCTACGAGTACTATGATGAGATTCTTGATATCTGCGAAGAATATGACGTGACAATCTCACTTGGTGATGCGTGCCGTCCTGGATGTCTGGCTGACGCTACAGACGTATGCCAGATTGAAGAGCTTGTGCGTCTCGGTGAACTGACAAAACGTGCCTGGGATCATAATGTTCAGGTTATGGTTGAAGGACCTGGACATGTACCGCTTGATCAGGTTGCAGCTAACATGAAAGTACAGCAGACCATCTGTATGGGAGCTCCTTTCTATGTACTTGGACCTATCGTTACAGATATCGCGCCTGGATATGACCATATTACTTCCGCGATCGGTGGAGCTGTTGCAGCAATGAACGGTGCTTCCTTCCTCTGCTATGTAACACCAGCTGAACACCTTGCTCTTCCAAATGTTGAAGATACAAAACAGGGAATCATTGCTTCTAAAATTGCAGCTCATGCTGCTGATATTGCCAAGGGAATTCCTGGTGCAAGAGATATCGATGATAAGATGGCAGATGCCCGCCGTGTTCTTGACTGGGATGCACAGTTTGAATGTGCTCTGGATCCAGAAACTGCAAAAGCAATCCGCGACAGCAGAAAACCGGAAGTATCCGAAATACGTATAGCATTTGGGGAGATTAATTCCAAACAATTATAACTATGAGAAACACGCTCCGTGAGTTTCTCAAGTTATCGCGACAGTCACCAAGGTCTCGTGCAAGCACGGACTTTGGCTCGTTGTTCGCGTAAATTAAGGGAAAGCGGTTAAAGAATCGCTTTCCCTTTTTATTTCCAATATGTTTCCAGATATTTCTCTGCATCTTCCTTTGAAAGCTCATATTCTCTCTGAATATTATTAAGAGTATCCTCCTTTGAAACATTTAAATTCCGACATGTTCTAATAACTGCTGCTATTCCACGCTCTACACCTTGCCGAATTCCATCTTTCACTCCATCATCATACATTTCCTGTATTGCCTTACACATATCAACCATCTCCTCCTTATGTTCCGCTTCACCTGGTATTTGTTTCATGTTTAGAAAAGCTTTCATTGCCTGACTCGTTTCATAGTCAACGTTCTGAAAGAACTTTTTATTCTCGTTAATGTAATCTGTTAATTCTTCCTTACTATCCCTATATCTTAGCATAGTTAGTATCACTTGTAAATCATCCGAAAATTTTTCAACATCTTCCACTCGTTCTGCATCTACAAGATTGATCTTATAATTCGGAAGATATTTCTCCAAAATTTCTTTCTCTTCTTTCGTTCCTTCCAACTGAAACATATCATATAAGTCAACAGGTCCATCCCACGGCTCTGAACCATAGTAAAAGACTAATGAAATAATCGGTATCAATCGATCCTTTTTTCGAAATCGCGACAGATATTCTCCTGCGGTAAGATGCTCTAACGGCTGTCCTGCTTTTTTGTTCTGCTTTCGTCGGTCATTAAAATTTTTCCAATTATTCCGAATCTGTGTTTCGTAATCCATTCCATCATAAAGCATCACCTTGTGCGGCATCGCATAATGAACCTTATCCTGTGATTCATTTGCAAGTAGCACAAGCGTAGCCTGATTCCGCCATTTCATAATAATATCGCGGTATCTTTTCATATTCTTTGTTTTCCCGGCCCGATTTTTCACACTGACAGATGAAACGGAATTCACTTCTTCCAAATCCTCCGGCAATATCACCTGCCTTCCACCATAAATCACACCATTAAATAAATTTGCAAATCGTTTCTTCTCACTTAACCAGATATTCACATTAACATCTGCTTTTCCCATAGACTCTTCCTCCTGGTTTTTATTCTTTTGTTATTTTGTAACTCATCAAAATGGAATCTCCTGCTGATACAGCCTTGAATATGAGATAAAGTTATCCTTTCGATAACACATTCAGACACTTTTGGAAGATTAATTCCAAACAGTTATAATTAAGGGAAAGCGGTTAAAGAATCGCTTTCCCTTTTGTATTTACGCGATCAAACGAGCCAAAGTCCATGCTTGCACTATGCTGATCACCCCTATGATTGACGCTCTCTGAAAGCCTGTTATATATCCCAAGTCAACTACACATCTTTTCATACTCCGCATTAATAACACCGATTCCTGCTTATTCTTATAAAACTCAGACCAGAATTCAAAGTTCGACCACTTGTCCGGAATTATATCCAAAGGTACCCTGATCTGAATCACTGTAAACATAATCATGAAAAATAAAACCAAAAACATAATCATTTCCCAGATCATCCATTCCCTGTTCTTTTTCAAATAATTCTTTATACTATCATCTGAGATTCTGTTTATACTATTTACAACTGATTTCCTTGCTGAATTCTTATACCTTCTGATGCAAAGCAATAATCCAGCTCCTAACATCCACAGTACGATAAAATATACTATCTTAATACCATAAAATATCATCTGATAGTCTACCAGTGAGCACATTCCTGCCAGCTTATCATACGCAGCCTTTGTCTGCTTTGGACTATTTTGGATGCAAATCATAGTCGCCCTGTTCAAAACTATGGAACTGTCCTCTTCCCCGAGTTCATAAACAAACAATGGAATATCACTTTCAACAACATCTATAACCTCATATTCTCTGGAATTATATTCCAGAATATTTCCCACTACATCTGTTCCACCAAGCAGACGAAATGCCAGTCCCTTACTGATCAGGCAGCCGGTCTTATTCTCAATGTCCATAACTTCACAGTCAGAAAACAGCAAATCTGTTCTTCCATATACAGCCATGATTTCCGCTGTTTCCATTCGATTTAATTCTTTATAAGAAACCTTGCCTCCACTTTCCTGACACCAATTTACAAACTGCAATGGCTCATCTGACTGTTGATTTCTCTGGTGCGCGCTTTCTGCCAATGAATAAGTCATACCGTTTTCGTCACCCTGACTAAGCAGATTTACATAATCCATCTTGCTGCCAAGCTTTCCCATCTCTATATTTCCCAGTATATAACTGATCAATAAAAGTAATCCGATTACTACTGTCAAAATTTTCCTTTTAACAACCGACTTGTTTTTCATGACGCTTTCCTTTTTACACGCATACCATTCTCTAACATCCGGGAAGTTTTGGTAACAACCTCTTCATCCTGATTCACTCCTGTAATTGCTGCATATTTTTCATTTTTAAACAATAATTCCACATCTCTTTTGTAAACAACCCATTCCGATCCCAGAACAGTCTGTTTCTTCTCCAAGATATTCACATAATATTTTCCTTTTTCCGCAACATTCAATGCTGAAATTGGAATACAAGAATCATACTCCTGCGTAGGAGCTGAAACTTTCACCCCTACAAATGAACCGATTTCCAAAACTCCGGCTGGAACATCTATCATGGCTGTAATATCTTCTGCTGCACCTTCTGAACTGTCTGCAATTATATTTTCGCCTGCCTGTACAGTCCCAATGATCAGTTTTGTCTGCGTATTCTTCTTTATCGGCAATGTTTCTTTTTTATCCGTCACTTCTACCGGCTGCCCTCTCTGAATATAGGATTCATATTCAGATGGAAAGTTTGCCACAATCCTGGCTCCTGCTGATGCATCTGCAAGCCGAATATCTCCTGTTCCTGCTGTCCTGGCACCCACTTGTGCATCAATTGCAGTAACCACTCCTTCTACAGGTGCTTTAACTTCTCCTTCCTGATCTTTTATATTTTGTAATTCCAGAAGCTGTGTTTCGATTTTTTCCTTTTCCATTTTCATTTGAACAATTCCCGAATTATCGTTTGGAACTGAAAGACCTGCTGAATCAATTGTTTTCTGGGCAGCGTAGACTGCGTCATCTTTATTTTTTAAGGCTTCCTGGTATGCAAAATTCTTTTCTGTCACATCACTTTCCAGCTGTTCTTTAGATAGTTCCGGAAACTGTTCTGGATTTTGAATATACCGGTCATATTTTTCCTGCGCCAAACTTAATTCTTCCTGCGCCCGCTGTATTGCTGCATCACTTTCTGCAACCGCTCTGTCATAATCACTCTTTGCCTGACTGATCTGAAGCTGCTGTGAGTCAATCGCAGACTGTAGGGTATTTTGTGCGTTTTCCAACTGCACTTTGTTTAATTCCAATTCCTGACTTTTTTCTTTTATCTGTTTGTCCAGTTCTTTCAAATCTAATGTATACAGTACCTGATCCTTTTCAACAGCTTGTCCGATGGTTACAAGTATCGACTCAATGATCTGGTTTTCCTTTGTGTTCAAAGCCACTTCCTTTTTTCCCTCAACAATTGCTTTTGTTTCGATCACAGGTCCCATCGTTTCCCTTGCAGGCTGCGTTGTTTCCACCGTAGCCATACTCATGTTGTACGTCACACGAGAAAGAATCGTGAATAATATCATCACTATAAAAAATAGTACAGTTATCTTTACAAGCTTTCCTTTCATTCCTCTACTCCTTAATTCCTAAAGATGCGATTCCCTGTTCCAGATACTCATGACCTGCAAAAAAGACAAGTGCTGCTGGAATCAAAGTGATTACTGAAACTGCAAATGCAAAACCTACATTTTCCCCTCTGATTGCAGGGAGAAATAATGAAAGCGGCCATTTTGTCTTGTCGTTCAAAAAAGTCATTGGCTGTTCTATCAAATTCCAATATTCTAAGAACTCCAGAACAAGAGAGGCGATGATTCCGCCCTTTCCAAGCGGTATTCCGATCTTCAGAAAAATATCCCATTCTCTTGCACCATCTATTCTTGCAGCTTCTATCACTGCCGGCGGTATCCCTCTGAAGAAATTAAACATAATAAACACTGGAAATGTTGAAAATATTCCCGGAAAAATCAGGGCAGCCAGTGTATCCAAAAGCTTTAATTGTTTCAGAATCAGATAATTTGACAGCATTGTTACCTGAAATGGCATCATCATTATTATGATATAGAGAAAAAATAAACTTTTTTTAAACTTGAATTTGTATACCGCAAATCCCCATGCTGCCGGAATTGCAATAATACATTGTCCCACCAGTGTTCCCATCACTACTTTTATTGAGTTCCAGAACATAACAAAATATTCAGGACTGTCTAACAGTACTTCTATGTAATGCTTTAATGTTGGATTTTGTGGAAGGAAATTCCATCTGGCATACCTTGTCGCTTCTCCCATAACAGATCCAAGATTTTCAGACAGCTCACTCTGCCCCATAAATGATCCTGTCAGAAGAAAGAGAACCGGATAACAAAAAACAATTGCAAGAACTACCAGTCCGGTTTTTGTAAGCATCTTTAATATTCTACTTTTCCTATTCATCCATCTGTCCCCAGCCTTTCCAAAATCCCCATATTAATACGACAAAAATAGCAGTATTTATTACTGCACCTACTGCCAGTTTATCCAGTGACAAATCCCGAAACCAATTATTAAACAAATGCTGCATCATGTAGATACTTTGATCCGGATAATCCCCTGCAACCAAATAAGCTTCCCGGTATACCTTAAAAGAATTAATAAGCGAAATTACCGTGATCGTAAAAAAAGACGATAGAAGATTCGGAAGGGTAATATATAGAAAACACGCCATCTCTCCCGAACCATCGATTTTTGCAGCTTCGTACATTTCTTTTGGAATAGCTGCCAGACTCGCTAACCATAATATCATGCAATACCCCATGTTTTTCCAGACGTAACTAAAGACCAGTACCCAGAAAGCACTTTTGGTATTCATCCAGTCATTTCCTGATATGCCAAACAAATTCAAAAAAGAATTTAAAAATCCTTGCGGATCAAACACACCTTTCCATAACAATACAACAGACGCCACCGGAATCGCCATGGGAAATAAAAATCCTATTTTTAAAAGGTTTCCTTTTACAATTTTTTGCAGTATCACCGCAACAAGCAAGGAACTGATCACCAGAATCGGGACACATGTTATAATAAAACGTACCGTATTTTTTACAGCCAACTGAAATGCTTTGTTCCCAAAAACTAACCAGTAATTATCAAGCCCGGTAAATGCTCCTGTTACCGGACTTGAAAAAGATCTTTTTATCACATCAAGATAAGGAAGCAGATAAAAAAGAATTAAGCCACATAAACTTGGCAGGATGAAAAAAAATCCTTTCCATGCTCCTGCTTTTTTCATGCGTTTTTCTTTTCTTTTTTTCTTTGACATTTCCCTCTTCTTACTCCTTCAGATACAGATTTATCTTATCACATACTGTTTTTACAGCGGTTTGCACATCAAGACCTTCATACAATATCTTATCTGCTTGCTCCATCACGGTTTCTGTAACAACTGCATCCACCCGAACCGGAGTGTCTGCTAATTCTACAAACTGCAACAACTCATTAAATTCATCTGTGGACAAAGTATAAAGATCCAGTCCACTTGTATCCTCCAGATTTTTATAAATTGTCGAATAGTATTGCGGAGAATCTGTGACTGCTGCACTGTTTCTCATGCTGTTTCTATTGATTGAAAATCCCATGGTGTTTGTATTCTGCACTTCTTCTGTAAGATATAAGGATAGAAATTCCTTTGCTGCATCTTTATAAGAACTCCTGCTGTTAATTCCTAACACTTCTGTCGGTATATAATAATTTCCACCACTCTTATTCAAATAATCAAATTGGATATCTGCCTGTTTTCTGGCACTGTTTAATTTGATATATGAATCCGCATATGCAATCTGCCCTACTCCGGCTTTAGCCTCTCCAAAATATATATCACTTGGAACGTCTGATTCACCGTATGGGAAAATATCAACTGTCTGATTCATAGAATAATCCGATTCGCCCACAATCTTATCCGTTACATTCCCCATCTCTTTCAAACGAAGAAGATCATTATAGTATGCTGTAAGTTTCTCTTCATTCATCCCATCTTTTTCCACCATATCCGATGTGACAAACATATACATAGCTGCATATGGGAAATCCTGCCGGGTTAAAACCGGACTTTCCTGCTGCTCCATCTGATCTATGACTGCTTTTGACGATTCGGCGGAAACCACTTCTGAATTTCCAATGATCACTGGAATACGGAATGTCGTTGGTACGCAGAAGATTTCTGACTCCTTATTATATCCTTCAATCATATTGAAAAAGATTTCATCCTTTTTCTCATTTACAATATCTGTGACCGGTTCCAGAACCCCTTTAGATATATATTCCTCTACTGGAAGATTATCCAACACAATGATATCCGGTCCTTCATCCGCCATAATCTCTGTGTTTAATTTTCGGATTGCATCAGAAACAGAAAAACCATCCTCCCCCGTATAGCCAACTGTATAGTTGATTGAAATATCTGTATGTTCTCTTCTAAAAAAGGCAAGAGAACTTCTAATCATAGAATTTTCCTTTAAGCTGTATATTTTAAGAACCGTATTCTTTCCGGTACCTGTCTTATCCTTTTCAGTCTTCTTTGTCTGTTCTTTCTGCAGAAAGTAAAGATTGCTTTCACTCCCACTTTTCCCCGCTGTGCAGACAACTATATTTTCACCTTGTACAGCCAGACCCGTAATCGGTTCATTTATGGTGTCAATAAAACTATTCAATACTTCTCCATTAATAGCATGAGTGGTTTCATCTTTTTCCACACAATACTTAACGATTCCTTCGCCTTCTGTATATAGCATTTCTGCCAAAGGATCTGCAGCCAGACATCCATAACCTGTCGTTTTTTTCAAAGCTTGTACGAGTTCTTCATTCTCCATGTTCTCCCAGATTTGCTCTGAAAGGTCATATTTCCGAATCTGCTTTGTACCAGTTTCATCTTCCACTAACAGATAAAAGTCCTGTCTACACAAAGCTGAATCAAGATAACTTTCTCCTTCGACTATGTTTATCGTAGACGGCTGTGTATCTTCATAGAGCCGGATAGTTTGGTCTTCTACCACATAGAATTTACCATCCGACGAATATTTATAGAAGGCATTCTGATTTTTTAATTCCGGTAATTGTTCGGAATCTCCTGCCAGTATCCAGTCTTTCCCATTATTTTTACTATCCCATACTGTACGCTCTTCTCCACTCTGTCCAGAACCTCCAATTCTAAGCGTACCTTCCTCCAGATATACTAAGAATTGTATTTTAGAAATATCTTTCGGCTTTTCTATTTTGTCTGCCTGGTATGCAACTTTTGTATCTTTTTTCTCTATTGGATCATCTTCCTTACTCCTACAGCCAATGGTGCTGATCATAAGCATCATTGTTAAAAATATACTTATTATTCTTTTCACTGTTGCTCCCCTTTCACATCGAAAAATCATCATCTGCTTTAGAAATATTAAATGCTATTCTAAAGAGATTTCTTGTTTAGATACACAATTCTCTTCTAAGTAATCCTGAATTTCTGCATCTGTATGATTTTCCTGATAAATATACTCCATTATTATCGTGTTACTATCCTCATCCGGTGTTGGTATATAATACACTGTAACGTTTGACATATTATATCCTTCAATCATAAAACTACCAACTTTATTATGAAGAATTCTGCCATCTGCATCTGTCCAAATCTCTCGGATGCTGTCTGCCTGCTCATACCCTTTTTGTGTATTGGCTTCATCATACTCTTCATTCACAATCATCTCATACGGTGTTAAAGTAATATCCGTAATTTTCCATCCACTCGGACTGACTTTATTTACTTTAACAATTTTCTCCCCAAGATTTTGTCTGTCAACATAAAACTCAAACTTCAAACCACCGTCTGTCAACAATTTTTCCATTACCCCGGTTTCAACATTTGGATATAAAATACTATTGATATTTAAATTCCATATAAAATGTTCTGGTATCTCATTTCCATCAAATGGATAATGATTAAAATCAACGCGCATAGTTCCAATAAATGTATGCTCATCTTCATAATGACCTTTAATAAAGGGCATATCATATGTATTTTCTTCTTCAATTGTATTATTAAGGAAATCAGCAGACTGTGTTCCAACCAGATACATCCATTTCCCTTCAGAATCTGATTCATTTGTCGATTTTTTCATTGCTTCCTCCGGAAAACCTTTTTGGGATGTAATCTGAATTGAATATGTCATAGACTGACTCGTGCATACAACTTCTGAAAATTCAAACCTCAGATCCTCTGTAGTTTCACTTGTAATACCGTCTGTTTGAACCGCATTTTTATCATAATCACCACTATACTGGCTTTCACCCTGCACTTTTTCAAAAATCTTCTTAAAAAAACTACTCTTCTCTGCCAAAACTGGAAGCACTGAAGTATTTGATATTACCAGACTGCCACTTAAAATTATGATTCCTATCAGCGCAGCTATGCGATACAAGAATCTTTGATATGATTTCTTTTTTTTACACCCTTTGTAAATTTCATCCATACTTTCTGCTACAACACGATTCAGTTTTTCTTCTGGAATAGGTACTTCATCAAATTTCACTTGCATGCATGTAATCCTCCTTTAAAATTTTTTTCAATTCATCCCTGGCCCGGCTTAAATATGCTTTTATTGTTCCTTCGGGTGAATTCATTGTATAAGCAATCTCCTTAACAGAAAATTCACTAAAATATTTTAAAATAATTACAGTTCGATATTTATCCGGCAATTCTTGGATCGCAGAATTTAAATCACAACGTTCCTCTATACTAACTCCTTCTGCTTTGGATGATGTAAGTTCCTCTGAAAAATCCACATAGGACACAATTTTTTTCTTCTTATCATTTGCAACATTTATTAAAACGCGTGTTATCCATGTTCGAAACCATTCTGGATTTTTTAATGTACTTATATTCTGAAAACCTTTCAAAATTGTATCTCCAACAATATCTAACGCTTCCTGTTCATTTTTTATATAGAGAAATGCTACTCTATATAGATATTTCTGATATTCCGAAATCAATTGTCCGTATGCATCTGGTTTTCCCTTAATTGCCTTTTTGACAATTCGGATTTCCTCTTTTTTGTCCACTCTTCCTCTTCCTCCTTTCGTAAACAACAACATATATAATTTCACGTCAACCCGTCCTTTGTTATGTTTACATTTATTAGACGGAAATTTTATTAAAAAGGTTACAAAAATCTCCGGCTACATTTCTGCAACCGGAGCACTTTAATAATTCACATCTATCTAACTCGTCACCACTCATTTATTTGTCATCACTATACACTTCTCAACAATGTACTATTGCATTTCTTTTATGATTTTTTCAATAACCTCCACACTTTCCTCTAGCTCTTCTGCAATCTGAGTCGGTGTTTTTTCTTTCTTTAATTTTCTTTGAATTTGTTCTTTAAGCAATTCTATTTTTCCTTGCTGAATTCCATCTTTCACTCCATCATCATACATTTCCTGTATTGCCTTACACATATCAATCATCTCCTTCTTATGTTCCGCTTCACCTGGTATTTGTTTCATGTTCAGAAAAGCTATCAATCACAACACATTTCATCTTAATTGTTGTAATCAATAGCTTTTTATATTTCCTTCTTATTTTGGATTCACAATCTTCCCGGCAACTGCACATGTTGCTGCTGTTCTCGGGCTTGCAAGATAAATCTCTACTTTAGATGTTCCCATACGTCCAAGGAAGTTTCTGTTATTCGTTGCTACAACTCGTTCTCCGTCAGAAAGGATTCCTCCTGTTCTTCCGCAGCACAGTCCGCAACCTGGATGTGTGATAATCGCACCTGCTTCTGCCAAAATATCCAGTGTTCCGTCTGCCAGTGCCTGTCTATAGATCTTGCGGCTTGCCGGTGTAACGATCAGCTTCACAAAGTCTGCAACTTTCTTCCCTTTGAGTACTTCTGCTGCAGCTCTGAGGTCTTCCAGGCGACCGTTTGTACAGGATCCGATAAATACCTGGTCAATCTCTGTTCCTTCCAGTTCACTGACGTCTCTGATCTTATCAACCTGGGACGGACATGCCATAACTGGAACGAAATCCTCTGCCTTATATGTCATTGTCTTCATATAAACAGCATCTTCATCTCCAACAAGGCTTTTCTGGTAGTCGTTGAGTTCAATCTCACAATATTCTGCCGTCTTCTCATCCGGTGTGAAAAGTGCACATTTTCACAACTTTGATCGTCTCCGGAACTTTGATCCACATTGTACCGGTTCCGAGAATACTTGCCATTTCTGTATAACCGATTCCGGATGAAAATGCGCCGACACAACCATAAGTTGTCGTATGGCTGTCTGTTCCGAATGCGATATCTCCAGGTTTCACATATCCGGCTTCTGTCATCAACTGGTGACAGATTCCGTCGCTTCTATGTACATGAGTCAGTCCATATTTTTCTACAAATTCATCTCCTTTGTGGAAATGTCTTGTGTCATCCTGCTGGCTTGCCGGAACCAGGTGGTCATAAATCAAAACCACTTTATCCGGATCATGAAGTTTTGTAAATCCCATCTCTTCAAATTTATCTGCTACAAAAGGAATGAAAATATCATGGATCATGCATCTGTCAACATTAACTGTCACGATATCTCCCGGCTTTACCGCCTTTCCTGTATTATGTCTGATAATCTTTTCAATAATCGTCTCGCCCATCATGCTCTCCTTTCTGCTCAATCCTCAAGTCCATTCAGCTTGCGCATAGCTTTTACAAGTCCGCCTGCCTGAATGATGCTCATCAGATTCTCCGGCAGAGAAGCGATCGGATATTCTTTGCCATTATAGTCTACATGCTGATTCATCACGACATCAATTGTGTCGCCTTCTTTCATATCATCATACAGATCCGGCTGCTCGATCAAAAGCAGACCATTGTTGATTGAATTGCGGAAAAAGATTCTTGCAAATGATTTTGCGATCACACACTGGATTCCAAGTGCTTTGATGATCTCCGGTGCCTGCTCTCTGGAAGATCCACATCCAAAGTTCTTTCCTGCAACGATAATATCACCTTTCTGGATCTGTCCTGCCAGCTCCGGACGAAGCGGACTGAATCCATACTGTTTCATATCGTCAATTGTTTTCAGTGCAAGATACTCTGTTGGGATGATGATATCAGTATCGATATCATCTCCGAGTACCCACACCTTTCCTGTAAATTTATCCATAGTTCACCTCAAAATATATAAGTTCTTCTCTGTGTAAATTATCTCTTGTTCCCATCACCTTACAGATCAGATGCAAGTGCGATCTCACCCTTAATTGCTGATGCTGTAACTGTTGCTGCGGATCCAAGATATACTTTTGAACTTGGGTGTCCTGCACGACCCTTGAAATTACGTGTTCCTGTACTGATCAGAACTTC
>QWCK01003482.1_pt1 | contig 17150 bp, 23 predicted proteins | sample 1972571 | NCBI WGS metagenome assembly QWCK01 (sample SAMN09866710, study PRJNA288562) | Human gut metagenome isolate term2_stool, whole genome shotgun sequencing... | isolation source: gut | host: Homo sapiens | place: USA: California
GGAGTACAACCGCACCGCTCCCAACGAACAGGAAAAGCGGCGCAGCATCCTGCAGACCCTGCTGGGCACCTGCTCTCCCATGACCGGCATTCAGCCGGACTTCCACTGTGACTATGGCTTTAACATCCATACTCACGGCTTGGCGGTCATCAACTATAACTGTGTCATTCTGGATACCTCTCCGGTAAACATCGGAGCAGGTGCCTTTATTGCCCCCGGCGTATGCCTTGCCTGCTCCGGTCATGCCATCGACCCGGAGCAGCGCAGCCATGGCATTGGCACCTCAGCACCTATTACGCTGGAGGAAAACGTCTGGATCGGTGCAAATTCCACCGTCTGCGGCGGCGTTACCATCGGGGCAGGCTCGGTTATCGGGGCGGGAAGCGTCGTCACCCATGACATTCCCGCTGGTGTCATCGCTGCAGGGGTGCCCTGCAAGGTGATCCGCCCCATTACCGAAAAAGATAAGTTCAAGCCGGAGGATATTCTGTTCTGAGAAATTCAGATCGGAAACGCTGAAAAAACATACGCACAAGCTCTCCGGGGACATTTTTGTTTTTTGCCATGCTTTTCTGCGGGGAGAAGGCATGGTATACTGGGAACGACAATTCGGAATTGACCGAGCTCTTTGAGCGAGGGATACTTCTTGTCCGAAGGGCAAGAAGGTGGGCGTAAAAAAGATTAGAACAATCGAAATTTGGAGGGAATAAATTCATGGCATTAAAATTAATGAAAGGCAGTTTGCAATACAAAAATCAAATTATAGAAATGATTAAAGAGTGGAAATCGTATAACGATACCCATGACGCAAATACTTCGCCATGGGCTATATTTAAAAATGATTATGATGATTTTGAATATTATCTAAATAATTTAGAAATATCAACTACGGATGATGGATTTGTTCCTGATTCTACTTTCTTTTGCTTAGATGAAGACCGGGATACCATGGTTGGTGCTGTTAATATCAGACATTACTTAAACGAATATTTATTGAAATATGGTGGTCATATTGGAGATGGTATAAGACCAAGTGAAAGAAGAAAAGGTTATGCAACCAAAATGATCAGCTTGGCTTTAGAAGAATGCAAGAAACTTGGTATGGATAAAGTTTTATTGGTTTGTGATAAAGACAACATTGGTTCTGTCAAATCAATTATCAATAATGGCGGAGTATTAGAAAACGAAGTTTTAAAAGAGGGTAAGCTAATACAAAGATATTGGATCATGTTGTAAATGTAAATTCCGATTTGTCGATGCCAAAAGGACAAAACAGTATATCGCGGAGACGATGGTATGAATAAATTCTACGATTTATTAAAATATATTATCTATGCGAGTTTCTACGTGATTGTAATTAAAACGGGTATGGATTTCTATGAGTATAAGCGCTTTCCGAAACTATACGAACCGAATTCTGCACCGTGGTATACGGAAGCGTTACTGTATTGCGTCGCTTCTTTTGCGGTGATCATCGTATGTTTCGCGCTTAGAGTAATCATAAAGCGAAAGATGAAGAAGGGGTGAGTCATATGTTTATGCTGTTTGAGTTTATGTTTCCAATTATCTTCGTAATGGTTTTCGGCATGATCATCCTCCAGTTTGTAGCAGGAATCGGAACATGGCATAAAAACAATCAGTCACCGCGTTTGTCGGTGAGCGCAACTGTAGTTGCAAAGCGAGAAAACGTATCGCATCACAGCCACCCAAATGGAGGTGATCCATCTGGTGCGCATGGGTATCATACGACCTCGAGTACCAGTTACTATGTAACATTTCAGGTGGAGAGCGGTGATCGGATGGAATTGCAGGTTTCCGGTAGAGAGTATGGAATACTGGCAGAAGGAGATATTGGAAAACTTACTTTTCAGGGGACGAGATATCTAGCATTTGAGCGTGTGTGACGGTAGTGTCAAATAATCTATGAAAAACTGAGTCAAATAAAAGGCTCAATTGAACCTGCCGAAACATAGTTATGTGTTTTTGCGTAAGCATCTTGAGGAAAGCGTATATCAGGTTTCTGCTGTTTCTGCATCAGATGTACTGAAACGAAATACAGACTTTTTACGCTGTGCGTTCCTGTTCGGGATAATGTCAAGATGAGCAAATCATTCTCAATTCGATTCTGCCTTATGTTGGCAGGGGCCGCACAGAAAGCATTGCCAGTTTCTTGTTTCACATTGCTTTCATAAAAATAAATGTTCCTCTTGATATTATCATAAATGATAATCTAATATATTCAGAGAATGATGAAGAGGAGAGTATCATATGGAATTGGCAGAGATTGTAATGAACCCTGCTCGGCAGAGGATTTTTCAGTATTTTTTGCTTCATGAAACTGGCACAGATAAGGAAATCAGAAAAGCACTGCCGGATATTCCAATCGCAAGCTTATATCGGCATATAAAGATTCTTGCGGATAGTTCCATCCTCATGGTTGTAGGCGAAAATCGAATCCGCGGTACGGTTGAAAGCGTTTATCAATTAAATGAGGTATATGTTCGGACGTTGTGGAGGTGAGTTATGAAAATAGAACACATTGCTTTATATGTAAAAGATCTGGAAACAGCTCGCAGTTTCTTTGTGAAGTATCTGGGCGCAAAATCAAACGAAGGCTACCATAATCTGAAAACAGGTTTCCGCTCTTATTTTCTGTCATTTGGCGATGGGGCACGGCTTGAAATTATGAACAATCCGGAAATGCTTGATTTTTCAAAGGAATTTGCCCGCACTGGGTATGCGCACATTGCATTCAGCGTAGGCAGCAAAGAAAAAGTAGATGCGTTGACCGCTGAACTGAAAACTGACGGATATGAAGTGGTCAGCGGTCCCAGGACAACCGGAGATGGTTACTATGAAAGTTGTATTATTGCAATCGAAGGCAATCAAATTGAAATTACCATTTGACTTCAATCTTTTATTCATTAACTCTTGACAAGTAACCATTCGGTAACTATAATGAAGTTACCGAATGGTTACTTTGATAAAGGAGATAGTTATGGCAGAGGGTACAAAGGAACGGATTTTGAGAATCGCGCTGGAATTGTTTGCGCAGAACGGTTATCTGGGGACGTCTATGAATGATATTGCAGGGCAGTTGGGATTTACGAAAGCTGCCTTATATAAGCACTATGCCGGCAAACAGGAAATCCTGGATAAGATCGTGGAGCGAATGAACAGGATGGATTATGAGCGCGCTGAGGCGTATGAAATGCCGGAAACGGAACCAGACGGCTTTGCGGAAGCATATCTGCATACGCCAATTAAAAAAATTCGCACATACAGCCTTGCCCAGTTTGATCATTGGACGAAGGAACCGTTCGCCTCTAATTTCCGTAAAATGCTGACGCTGGAGCAATACCGTGATCCTAAGCTTGCACAGCTTCACCACGATTATCTCGCGGGAGGCCCTTTGGAGTACATGGCGGCCATCTTCCGCAAGCTGGCAGATTCAGATGAGGACGCTATGCAGCTGGCGCTGGAGTTCTATGGGCCGATGTATCTTTTATATAGTGTCTACGACGGTGCAGAGGAAAAAGAAGCGGTTTCTTCTTTGTTGGCGACACATATTGATCACTTTATTGCCAAAGCTGAGTCTGATTACAGAAAGAAGGAATGAACAACATGAAAGATGGAGAAGAAGAAAAACGCTGGGTCTTATGTCCGTGGTGCGGTGCCAAGACGCGCTTGCAGATATTGCGGAAAACGGAATTAGTAACTTTTCCTCTGTTTTGTCCTAAATGCAGGCATGAGAGTATTATCAATGCAAAAAATTTTATCATTGAAACCAAACAGCCAGACGCAAAGACGCAGTGCTGATCGCAAAACGATCATGCGCTGCGTCCTTTTTTGAAAGGAAGGCTGCTATGGAGGCAATTGTTTACACCACCAAAGGAGGATCTACTATGGATGCAATTAAGAATATTATTATTCGTCTGGAAACAAAAGAAGATTACAGAGCTGTCGAAAACCTGACCCGTGAGTCATTCTGGAATGTCTACCGCCCGGGCTGCATGGAGCACTATGTGCTGCACTGTTATCGGAATGACCCGGCATTTGTTTCGGAACTGGATTTTGTGATGGAACTGGGCGGTGAGCTGATCGGGCAGGTCATCTATGTGCGGTCGGAAATCGACTGTGACGACGGGCGAAAGGTGCCGCTCATGACCTTCGGTCCCATCAGCATCGCACCCGCATACAAGCGGCAGGGCTATGGAAAGCAGCTGCTCGACTATTCCATGGAAAAAGCTAAGGAGATGGGAGCAGGGGCGCTTGCCATTACCGGCAATATAGACTTTTACGGCAAGTCTGGCTTTGTTCCGGCCAAAACTAAGGGCGTGCGCTATGCCGACGACCCGGAGGCGGACTATTTCCTCATCAAAGAACTGAAACCCGGATTTCTGGACGGTGTCTCAGGCACTTACAAAGACCCCGATGGGTATTTTGTCTGCGAGAAAGATCCGGAGGGGTTTGAACAGTTTGTAACCACTTTCCCGTTTTCGCCAATGTAGAACATCCGTACCCGCCCGGATTTCACGAGATACAAATTGGATGAACGGTCTCCCTGCATATATAAAATATTCCCAGTCCGAATCACAAACTCAGTTCCGACTTCCTCAAAAAGTGGATAATATCTGCTCGATAGTATTATGGTAATTACAAGAATCATGCCGCTTCGTGTTGGCAAAGTCTGCACAGAAAGTCGGGTGATCAGTGACATCATTGATTATACGGTTTGTCTGATTTGCCGAGATGAGCTTGGAATGATTTTTGATACATTGGCCGTGACTCAAATGGTCACCAGGAGAGAAATGAATAACAGTTTACAGAAAACAGAATAGAAACATCTTCGATGCCTCGTTGGAAAAACAACGGGGCGTTTTTTACCCCCATCAGGCTGCATAGAGCACTGAAAAAGTCAAAACGAACAGTAGGCAGCCCCACAAGGACAACCAAAGCGCGCCTACGGGGCCAACGCGTAATCGGAGAGCTCTTGTTAAACGTACTTTCTTTTGCTATAATATTTTTCAACATAATACGTTGCTTTTGTGCAATATAATGGTATTTATACATCTTTCTTCTGGAAGAAACAGGGCTTGTTATTGAGCGCGCGGAAGAGTGATAAAAAGAAGACAGAGATACTGATCATTGTATAGTGGTTCTGAAAAATGGATCGGAAATTTCATACTGGAATGGTACCACTTGAAAAGTAGGAAGGTGAGATGCGAATGAATTGGGCAGACGGAAAAATGCGGTGCTGCTGGGCAAATCCAAAAAACGAACGGTACATCCGTTATCACGATGAGGAATGGGGCGTTCCGGTGCATGATGACCGGAAGCTTTTTGAAATGCTGATCCTGGAGTGCTTTCAGGCAGGACTGTCCTGGGAATGTGTCCTGAATAAGCGGGATGCGTTTCGCGAAGCCTTTGACGGCTTCGATGTTGAAAAGGTTTGCGTCTACAAGGAGGAAAAGCTGGAAGCCTTGCGGAATGATCCCGGCATCATACGTAACCGCCTGAAAATACAGGCTGCCGTTACCAATGCACAGGCATTCCGTGAAATCCAGAAGGAATATGGCAGCTTTTCAGAGTATCTCTGGCATTGGACGGAGGGCAGCGTGATCCGGGAAACCGGGAAAACAAGTTCGGAATTATCGGATGCAATTTCCAAAGACTTAAAGAAGCATGGCATGAAATTTGTGGGAACCACGGTGGTTTATGCCTACCTGCAGGCCGTCGGCGTGATCCGGTCGCATGAGGATGAATGCTTTTGCAGGCAAGAGGATGAGATATGATGAAACAGAAATCGACAATTATTTATGAGAATACCGTTGCAGGTAGCTTCGTCCGCAGGATCAACCGTTTCACAGCGGAGGTTCTGATCGATGGGGAGACAGAGCTGGTTCATGTGAAAAATACGGGGCGTTTGCGGGAGCTTCTGGTGCCGAAAGCGAAGGTGACGCTGCAGAAGACGTTGAATATGAATCGAAAAACGGCATACGATCTGATCTCTGTATACAAGCCAAAGCTAAAATGGGTGAATATTGACAGTCTGGCACCAAATGCTTTGATGAAGCAGCTGTACATGAGCCTGAATTATGATCTTGTGAAGGCAGAATACACTTACGGAGACTCCAGAATTGATTTTTACATGGAAAAAAATGGAGAAAAATTTCTGACGGAAGTGAAGGGCTGTACGCTGGCGGATGATCTGCATCCGGGCATCGGATTGTTTCCGGACGCACCAACGGAGCGGGGGGTAAAACATTTACACGAGCTGACAAAGGCTGCAAAGGAAGGCTGCCATACAGCAATCGCCTTCGTGATTCAGATGAATGGAATTCATCGGGTGCTGCCGAATGAGACGGCACAGACGGAGTTTAAAAAGGCACTTGTGGAGGCTGCAAAGGCAGGTGTTCAGATCGTCTGTTACAGTTGCCATGTGGAAGCTGACAGTATAAAGATCACGGGTGTAATCGAAGATACCTCAAGATTTGTGAATATGTAGGAAGTGAAAGATTGCTATGATTAGATAGTTATGGAAGGCAGATATAAATAGAGTCGCTGACATATGGTTAAAGACCAATCTGTAAGCACATTCTTTTATTTCAGAACAATACTGGACAAGTAATTATGAACGAGTGAAAGAAATGCTGCCACAGGCAGAAGTTTACGTGTATGAAGATGATAAAATGATTCAGGGATTTTTAGGCGTAAGGGATGAATACATTGAAGGTATTTTTGTTTCTGATAAAATGCAGTCACATGGTATAGGCAAAAATTTGCTGGATTATATCAAGGATAAAAAAGTCAGATTGCAGTTAAACGTATACCAGAAGAATGTCAGGGCAATGTCTTTTTACCAGAGAGAAGGATTTACGATCCAGTCGGAAAGGATGAATGAATTCACCGGCGAAACGGAATATGTAATGAATTGGGAATCAGATTGTGAGGGGTAATCATGTAAATGCGCTTTTTATTGATACAGGGAATAGGATTTTTGGGAACTATTTTGTATCTTATCAGTGTAAAAATAATAAAACACTGTTTCGGGTTCAATTTGTTTCCAGTTTTCCTTTGCCCAACCGTGATCGATAAAAGTACAATGTTTACATTGACTCTTGACAAGTACCAATCAGTAACTGTAATGAAGTTGCCGATTGGTTACTTTGCTGAGGAGAACATTATGACCGAAGGAACGGATTTTGAGGATTGCTCTGGAGGTTTTTGCACAGAACGGTTACTTAGGGACATCTATGAATGATATTGCGGGGCAGATGGGATTTACAAAAGCGGCCCTGTATAAGTACTATTCCAGTAAACAGGGAATTCTTGATAAGATTGTGGAACAGATGAACAGGATGGACTATGAGCGTGACGCGGAATATGAAATGCCGGAAACGGAACCGGACGGCTTTGCGGAAGCACTAAAATTATGCAATAAACATGGAGAAAGTCAGGTGATGATCGATGAAATATATCCATATAACAAAAGAAAACATCGACAGGGAGCACATCTGCTGTGCCATGTCCGGCAAGCAGGCTCTTGCAAAAAAGGAGTGGCTGAAGAAGCGCTTTGATGAGGGACTTGTCTTTTATCGCAGTGAGGAGCGTGGAAAGTGCTTTATCGAATATATTCCAGCGGAAAACGCATGGGTGCCCATTGAAGCAGGAGGCTGGCTTTATATCAACTGCCTTTGGGTTTCCGGCTCCATGAAGGGACACGGCTATTCCTCAGAACTGCTTTCCGAGTGTATCCGGGACGCGAAAGAACAGGGAAAGAAAGGTATTTGCATTCTGTGCGCCGAGGGACGGAAACGGGAATTTTTAGCTGATCCGAAATTTCTGAAGTATAAAGGCTTTAAAGTCGCAGATATATCTGACTGTGGGATCAACCTCATGTACCTGCCCCTTGCAGAGAATGCGGATCAGCCGAGATTCAAAGATTGTGCCAGACATCCGAAAGTCAGCGAAACGGGCTTTGTCCTCTATTATACCGAACAGTGCCCTTTCACCTATTATTGGGTGCCGAAGGTACAGGAAGCGGCAAAGGAACACGGCATATCGTTTCAAGCATTTCATATTACCGACAAAGAAGCCGCGCAGAATGTACCTGCGCCGGTCACCACCTATGCCCTGTTCCGGGATGGAGAGTTTTTGACTCAGGGCATTCAGTCAGATAAAAAGTTTCTGGCACTGGCGGGCATAAAATGATGACAGATGCGTTTCGTTACGATTGCAAAGAGCATGTATAAGGGGTGAAAAGGGAGGAAAAGAACATCTATGAAAAGAAAAATCATCATTGCGGTGGCAGTCATCGCAGGTATTTTGGTGGCAGTTGCGGTTATCTCAATTTTAGCACAGACGCCGATGCCGATCTGACGAGTGGAAGACAGTCATGAATTTGGAGGCATAAGTATAGGAAAAGGATGTCCTCCAAAATAGGACAGAGGTGCAGGAGGTTATAACAACAAGGATTGCTTTATGAGGGAAACAGATCAGGAATGTTACGTGGATTTTGTGAAAACCGTAAGAATTTTATAGACATTTCTGCAAAAATCTAATATAATTATTCGATGGTTCTGAGAGAAATATGTCGGCTTACGATAATTTGAAATGCGTTTCGATCGGAACAGAAAAAAAGATGGGATTTGAAAGAGATGAATTTATTGAACGTACAGAAAAACAAAAAATGTGGCTTTACACTGGCGGAGCTTTTGATCGTGGTTGCGATCGTGGGGATCCTTGTAGCAATCTCAATTCCAATTTTCAGCGTGCAGCTTCACAAGGCGCGTGTGGCTGCCGATTGGGCAAATCTGCGAGCATACTATTCAGAGATTCAGGCAGATTATATCGCGACCGGGAAGTATAATCCAGAGGTGCCGGCATCAGACAATACAAGTTATAATTATCTTACAGAAATTACATTCCTTGATGGACAAAGGGTCGAACTGAAAGCGGGAAAGATTTTGATTGGGAAATCAAAAGGAGAAAATGGATACGAGATTGTATATTACTGCAATGAATATTTGAGGACACACAACGTGGAACCGCACTATTATAAATGTAGCTTGTCTCTTGGCGCTAGTGCATTATAAACAATGATAGAAGCAGATAAATAAAAGGAAGCAGGACAATGGAACGCCCCCCCAATGTCCTGTTTTTCTTATGTAACAGCAAATCCTTCCAACGCATCTATAGAAGACCGGGATGATCTTTGCAGACCCAGGTGTGGGCTGTAGTTCATATTATGGATACAGAATAACGAATGTTGTGTGCGTATGGCAAAAAAATCAATATGTTGATAAAATGCAACAGAGGTGTAATGATAATGAAAAAAATGTAAAAAGATATCAAAAAAATAGGTAAATGTCAAGAAAAGTAGTTAAAAAAGTTCAAAAAAAGGCATCTTGCACAAATGAATCACGGTTTATTTGTGCAAGATTGACAATGGAATGCATTTTGTCCAGACGTTTGGACAAAATTCCATCGAGTGGCGGTTAAAATCCTTCCTTTTCGCGCATTTCTGCCGCCGATCCACCGCCAAAGATCGCGCGAGGATAGTTATTTATCCATGTTTCGATTTCCTTTACCTCTGTGTCTGTGTATGTATCTATGTCCGTTCCTTTTGGAATGTGCCGTCTGATGAGCTTATTTTGGTTTTCGTTACTACCCCGTTCAAACGAGCAATATGGATGACAGTAGTACGCAATTGTACGTTTTTCACCGGATCGCGTTGCGGATCGCTCCACGCCTTTCATGTCCAGAAACTCAACACCATTGTCCATCGTGATCGTTTTAAAACAATTTTTAAAATTTTCATATCCATATATCTTTTCTATCTGGTCAAGAACAGAAACAACGCTTTTCTGCGTTTTATCCGGGATCTTGAAAATATATTCATATCTGGTTTTTCGTTCCGTGAGGACAAGCAAGCAATCCTTTTTACCGCCTTGCGATCCAACAACAGTATCCATTTCCCAGTGACCGGAAATATCACGCTTCAAAATGTCTTTTTCGCGTTCTTCAATACTGCGTCCACGCAAGTTCTTTTTTGCTATGCCGGATATATGACGCATATTTTTCTTTTTCCTGCGGCTCTTTACGGGCAAGTTTTTGTTTGTCACGTTCAAGAAAATTCCTTTATCCACGTAGCTATACAAGGTATTTAAGCAAATGTCCGTTTTAAATTGCAAATCGTTCTTTTTGATATGCAGGATGATTGCTTGTGGAGAATACCGCTTTTCGAGGATCATCTTTTCAACAAAGCGAACATATTCAAGATCATTTCCTATTTTGAGATCGCGTCCTTTATTTTGTTTATTCTGATCTGCGAGATCCTGCCCACGGTCGGCACAATACTTTTTGTATGGTTTCAAGTTCTTGTCAACCATTTCGACAGTACCGCGTTTTACTTCTCTATAAACTGTCTGGTAATGTCTATTCAAGAGAATTGATATTTCCTTTATTGATTTTCTATCTTTTAAAAATCCTTCAATCTGATATCTTTCTTTTTCGGTCAAATCTGCCCTTTTCCCCATTTTTGACTCCTTTTGGTGCTTTTTTGGGGATGTTATACGGGCGTGTGCGGCGTGTCAAGTGTGAAATGAACGCAAAGCGCACTTGACACGCCGCACACGCCCGTAGGGAAAAGGTCAAGAGATGCGCAAGGGGTTGCGTGCCGTGGGCGAGTGTGCTTTGTGTTTAGGTGTGGCACACTCGCCCACGGCACGCAACCCCTTGCAAAAGAGGAGAGGACACCCAACTCAGACGCCGTTCACTAAAGCCCACGAAAAACACATGCTGTGTTTTCTCCGACCCGGCTTAAAAGGATGAAGAGAAGAGAGAGCAAACAAACCCAACTCAAACGCCGTTCACTAAAGCCCAACGGAAACCAAGTTTCCAGTATCCCACCGGGCTAGATATATTTTATCACCACTGCTCATTGCCGCACTCTAAAGCCCCTACCACCAGGCTAGTCTCCGACGGGGAATCTCCCTGCTCATTGCCGCACACCGCTCCACGCCCCTGCCACCAGGCTAGTCTCCGACGGCGAATTTCCTTGTTGCTACCAGAACAGCATATCCAGACTTGCTTCAACCAGTTTCTACCACCACTCACAGCGCGTCCCGTCCGTTCCCCTTTTCGCTCCTTACTCACTTGTCATGCCTTGTTACTTAGGCATTATAGCAGAACGCCTAACTCCGAAAAGGGGTGAAATGTACTCCGCAAATATTTTTTGATTTTTTACGCCTAAACATTTAATGGGGTGAGGTTTACGAGTAAAAAAAAAAAAATATTTTCTCCGCCCCTTTTCTCCGTTATCCGTCCTGCTTTTTATAATGCCGTAACAAAGCACATTGACAAGTGAATAAGAAGCTCAGAAAGGGGAACTACCAGATGACTTACAGCAAGTGGTTAAGAGAAACAGGTTCAGAAGCAAGTCCAGAAGCTTACATGCTCTGGAAGGAAGAGGAAGAAATCCTCGACCAAAAAGACGAAATCGACAATGAAGTCGATTCAGAAATCTACTGGTACTAAGAAAAATTTATCCCGTCCCGGAGGTAACGAGGACAGAAAGGAAATATATGAAAAACGCTACACTCAGACAGAAAAAAATAACACTGGAAATCATAGAATACATCGAGGACGAACTTGATTGGAAAATCGAAACTTGCGAATCGCAAATCAAAGATTTGAAGGACGAAATCGCCGCACACATGCAGATCGAAGAAATCGAGCGAGATACAGCCGCACTGGCTTGCGCAAGAGAAAGCCTTGCGTGCTCAGAAATAAGACTTGCTACAATCAATAAGATTCTGGACGCACTGATAAAAATGGTGTAGGGCGAAAGCTTTACACCTTTTTAAATACTTTAAACCGCTAAAAGGAATTAAAAATGAGAAGCGAAAATTGTATCTAGCACATTTCCTACAAATAATGAAAGCTCCGGGATAATGAGTCCCGGGGCTGTTTTTTGTCCAGACGTTTGAAAATTTTATTTAGGATGGTAAGTTGGGGGATTGTTTATTGTCGAATAACTATGGTTTGATTTATTATGAGGATACTTTGTGTACCATTCCGACACCCCCAACCCCCTTGCCCGACTCCCAAGGGGGCTATTATTGTACTGGCATTTCAGAACGGTATTTTTGTCTATACGTTTAGACATTTTAAAACTGATATTTTAAGTAGGAGAAGTTCATGAGATAACGGGACTACCACAATGCTCCCAAAGTTTGATACCGCGCTTTTCACATAACTCACCAATTAAGTCACACTCTTCGCATATGAATTTCTCGTACTTTTGCCGTTCTATGATATCTACCATATCGTACCCGAGTTCATACATTGTATCAGTTTGACTTCCTAGAGACTCATAAACCAAATCATAATATTTATTTTCTAATCCCTCGTCAGATAATGCACTCGCAAATTTTATGATTTTATTACGTTCAGATTTTTTCATATATAAATTCCCTCGTTTCATTTAAAATTGATAGTAAGTGATATGATTGTATGGGGTGTCAACAGTTTTGTAGGTCTGGACATCACCGATACTGTTAAGGAGAGTTTCAAGTTCTTCTTTTGAAAGAAACAAGGTTGTATGAGTGCCAGAACCGATATTTCTGGTAGACCAATAGCGTTTTTTGTTTTTGATGGAGTCAAACATATCTTTTGTAATGTACTTTGCAATATAATGCGCAACACGGGTGGTACTTTCCACATAGGTTGCAGTGGTAAAGCCGAACGGGAAACCGTCAATGTTAAAAATCGGCATTCCGTTTTCGGTGTAATGCCCGGAAAACTTGAATTTCCAAAGAGACATATCAATGTCACTGAATACGCCGTGAAGGTGATACCTGCCGGACTTATGCTTTTCTGGGACAACAAGATATTTGGTGTTTGTTTTTGAGTTATGTTTCAGAAAGAGGAAAAAGGCACTCATGCAGGAGACTACTTCATCATAGTTAAAGGAATCAATCTTCTGCGGATCAAACGTGAAGGTGATGAACCAGTCCCATTTATTGTCCCTTGCGTAATTGTAGATTTTATTCTTTGTGCGATTGAAGGAGACATAAAAGGAACGGTATGGGTTTACGTCCTGTTTGGGTTTCTTTTCCTTTACGTCAAAAGCGATGAAGGAATAGACTTCATACAGTTCATCATTGCGTTCGATTAAGATGGTATCCTTTTCTTTTTCATGTCCGGTAATGGGGATATCATAATAGACAACTTCTGTGGACTCGAGATATTCAGAGACTTTAACATTATACATTTTTTTAAACCCTTTCTATTTTGTCCAGACGTTTGGACATTTTTTGATTTTCGGAGATACTGGCGATCGCCAGTATCTGGCGGAAGAAAAATCTTTGATTTTTCCGAGTTAAGTGTTGCCATAGTCAAGTAGGCAACACGCCCGCCTGCGGCGGTCGGTCAGCCATTGCAATGCCGGAAGATTCCGGGATATTGTATAAGCATGTAGCCGATATCTGACAGATTGCACATGCACTAGGGCATTTCGCCCCGCTCTGTCTACATGCCTTATAGGACTTACAGTATTTCTGTCTGCATTGATAGTAAGGGCAATTCTTTAACATTGTAAATGCTCCTTTCTATGGTATGGAATATATATTGCAGATAATTTGTGTACCATTCCGACACCCCCCCCAACCCCCTTGCCCGTCTCCCGAGGGGGCTATGATTGTATTGGTTGACGGGTAAGGGGATATCTGATATCATGGATAAAAGGAAAGGTTTGTTACACAACTATAAGGGAAGTGATTTCTAATGCCTAAAAGATTAAAAAGTCTTGATGAATGCGGAAATGTTTCGATTGCAGACAGCAGGAAAGTTAATCGCATTCTGGATGAAAAAGCGAAAAATTCCGCTACATACAACCACAACAAAAAGATATTTGAAAAGACTAATGAATCAAATATCTTACCCTTAAAAAGGGAAAATACATTCATTTCAAAAATAAAAAAGTTGTTTAAATTTGTGGTGATTGTAATATTATGTTTTGTAATTTTGATGATGTTTAATCATTAAATCAATTTAAATATTTGGATAATAAAAAGATAATTCCATTCTTTGTTTTACTTGTATTGTTAATGTTATCTTTTAATTGTTTAAACGTTTTGATAAGCAAAAGGACTAGCTTGTAAATTGTGAACAGACAGCCGGATAACACGAGAATATAAGTGAGATAAAATACCGGGTCTCCCATCAAATAGCGATAAAGACCAACAGAGTCAAGAATCGGTATACCGTTAGTAATACCAGATTTTGCAGAATCGCCAAGTTCGATAACATAGTTATTGATTTCATTAAGCGTTCCGTAAAAATTCGATAATGCGGATACGATATTGCTAAAAAAGGTAAAAATAAAATCTAAAAATTTTCCAATGTTATCGAGGATTGAACCATCACTAAATCCATCTAATGATGGGGGAGTAATGGCTTTTTCTAAAAATAAAAGCGACATAATATGACCTCCTAAATATGCAATTTATCTATTTTCCTTCGTATAGTCATGATGATAGTCATGAAGATAACAAAATACGCACATGAAAGAAGAAGCGAATATAACGAAACTCCAAACAATGGTAATTGCAAATTTTTCATGAACTCAATACCTTTTAACATATCCACAGGCATTAAAGCTGTGCTGGCTGGAATATTGAAAACCAAAACTATAAAGCGTAAACAATTCATAAAAAGAATAATAAGTAAAACGATAATGAGAAGAGTGAGCATAAAGAGATTAAGAAAATTCTTAAAACCAGAGTCATTGATACTCTCGCCATCATCAACATTATCGTTACCGGAAGAGGGTGGAATAATTTTTCCAATCTCGCCCGGAATGGCTTTAATGGATTCAACCACATTATTAAATAAATCGGGGAGAGTAGTAGTCCCAAGCCCGAGCAAATTAGCTAAATATAAAGGCATGTTTGCTATGTTAGTTCCAATTCCAGAGAATAATTCAGAAGAAGCAAATCCAAGCACTAATTTGCCGGGTAAATCTTCGATTATTCTTAAGATATTTGTTAATAAGTCCTTGAAACCAATAGAATTAAAATTCTCTATAAATTGATTCCAAAATGTATTTATTCCATATTCGATATTATTCAACGGAGTAAGTAAAGAGTTTGTTTGCCCGGAAAACATGTTAGCGAAATTCCATGAGTTTAAAATGTCAAAAAGGTCATTAAAATATGTCGGTAATTCAAGGCTATCAAATAAATCGTTGAGGCCTAACGCAGATGCAACATTATCTCCGATATTATTTATAGCGGTTACAATATTTTCAAGTCCTAACTTTGAGACTAAAGTATCGATTAAAGACAAGGGATTTTGCCAAGCGTTCAGAACCCCTAAAATGAATAGTATATTTTTTAAGTATTCTAAAACGCCGGATAAATCTGTTGATGAACCCGTGGACGTATTGCCGCCCGTATTTGTCCCACCACCGGGATTAGTGCCACCGCCTGTTAATGAATCATCACTATTATCTATGCTAACATTGCTTTTTACGTTTGTATCTTTAGAATAATCCGGTGCAGATGTGATTAAACCTGCCGTAATACAGAAAGAAAAAAATCCGTCCACAAGTCTTTTTTTCAAATCATATTTATTATCATCATTATTATCATTTGGCGTTTTGCCACCGTTAATAACAACAAACTTATCCATAATTTCTTTAGACTGATCCGGTGCTTCTGCGGAAGTCCCATTAATGTACTTCTTATAAAACGAAGCAATAAATTCATTGAATTGTGCGGACGTAATCGAAATCTTGTATTTATCAGCCAGAGCGCGAAGGACATAAAAAAGTCTGGAATACTGTTTTGTAACAGTATCAGTTCCAGTTCCTGCTCCCGGTTTAGTTGTCGAATCAGAGAGAACAATGCCTGCCGCTTTATTCAAGCCTGTCACTTGTCCATAAAAATTCTTTGGCATAGAAGTGTATTCGGAAATATCTTTTGTTGATGATACATTTTCAAGATTCATTAGAGCTGAACCGGATACAACCCTTCCACAATATGCGATGTCAAGCAATAATGCAGATTTTACAGTAAAATAATTCTGAAATTTATCTTCTTTACTACTGCCAGAAAGGTCACCAGTAACAGTAAATGGAAAACAAGTATAGTTATAATCCCCGAATTTTGCGATACCACTTTTACCCGAACCAGTATAGGCAACACCAGAATCAAATTCATATAAACCGGTTGCCGATGAAAGCATATACTTTCCGATATAATATTTCATTGGTTCATATTTGAAGTCACTAGCAAGCAAGGCGTTATATTTATAAAACTGAAACTGATTAGATAAAGAGGAATAGCTTGTGTTTTTTTGTGCAAAAGCTACGGAATCCGGTGTATATAAAACATAAACATAATAAGGTTTCATATATTCCTTTGTATCAGTATAAATATAATAATATTGATACCCGTCAATAGCTTTTACATTAACATTTTCTGGATCGAGAAACGTCAAAAGCCCTCTATTCTTTAATGCATAAGCTAGAACCTGTTTATCTTCATCAGTAAGTGTCAACGAATAACCATTACCCTTCGCGCAATTATCCAACTTAGAAATAAGTGTCTTTACCATAGCCGCATTAAGACGAACGCTATAAGCAACATTATTTTTTATGTATGAAATCAATTCATTAAAAGAATCATCTTCTGCATATGATCGAATATAATAATCGAGATTTCCGGCAGGCTGATTAGCTGAAACTGCCGACGAATAACCAGCGAGCATAATTAAAATCAAAGCGGCAACACTCGCAGTTACCGCAACAACTGATTGTGTAGAAATTTCATTATCATGGTCTGCAACGTCAATCACCGGCATATTTATTTCACTTGAATCATTTACATGTTCAAAGATATAATCAATCTCATTTTGACTAAGCGGCTCAAGTTCGCGATTTGAAAGATTAGAAATTTTATTTGCACCAAGTTCAAAGATGGAAGAATCAAATTCATTGGAATCATCCACAGAATAGGAATCGTCCCAGACGGGACGCTCTGTATAGTGGTTCAGTTGTCAAGACAAAAATTCAAGCATTTTATAATGAACCGATATCTGTAGCTGAATTAGGGAGGTGCCCCCGTTAAGCAGCATGATCA
>QWCK01003487.1_pt1 | contig 17144 bp, 12 predicted proteins | sample 1972571 | NCBI WGS metagenome assembly QWCK01 (sample SAMN09866710, study PRJNA288562) | Human gut metagenome isolate term2_stool, whole genome shotgun sequencing... | isolation source: gut | host: Homo sapiens | place: USA: California
GAAATATCCATCCGGCACAGCACGAATTGAACCAAACCGATGCGATGAGCATCTAACGGCACTGCGTCAAACGTCTGATGGTCAGGCGAGGAAAGCTTGATCGCCATGCGGTTAGGCTCTAACCGCACTGCCATTCCATATCCAATCGTAAGCGATCCTAACAAGTCCGAAAGACGGACTCATGTAATAGGTTGACTGACAGCAAACTATAATTTGCTGTAAAATTCGCGAATTTCGGACAAGTGCTTCCTGAATTTCAAATACGCGAAACATAGAAGCGTGTTTGTAAAGAAAAACGAGGCGTCGTACCCTTCGGCTATCCCTTTCGCCGAGGCCAGCCTAACCAGTCTTGAACATCTTTCCTTTATGAAAGGAAAAAGCTGAAATACTAATTCTTGAGAATCTCAACTCCTTAAAAAGCAATTTGTTATCTTCCCAAATACTTTTGTGCAACAGCAATTCTAAAAAATATAAAATCATCAAAATAAACGCATTGAAAAATTGGCAGTTCCAAAATTTGATAGTATCTTTGTGTCAGCAAAAAGAATTATACACTATTCATTAAATATAAAAGGTAAAACGATGAAAATTGAAAAAGTACACGGTCGTGAGATTATCGACTCACGTGGTAATCCTACAGTAGAAGTTGAAGTAACATTGGAAAACGGCGTAATGGGTCGTGCTTCTGTTCCTTCAGGTGCCTCTACTGGTGAGAACGAGGCTCTCGAACTGCGCGACGGCGACAAGAACCGCTTCGGTGGCAAGGGCGTCCTGAAGGCAGTGGAGAACGTAAACAATATTATTGCTCCTGCCCTGAAAGGCTGCTGCGTACTGGAACAGCGCAAGATTGACTATAAGATGCTCGAGCTCGACGGCACACCTACCAAGAGCAAGCTCGGTGCTAATGCCATCCTCGGCGTATCCCTGGCTGTAGCTCAAACTGCTGCCAAGGCTCTCGGCATGCCACTGTATCGCTATATTGGCGGTTGCAACACATACACATTGCCTGTTCCGATGATGAACATCATCAACGGTGGTGCACACTCTGATGCTCCCATCGCTTTCCAGGAATTCATGATTCGCCCCGTAGGCGCACCTTGCATGCGCGAAGCCTTGCGTATGGGTGCAGAGGTATTCCACACACTTCAGAAGAACTTGAAGAAGCGTGGTCTCTCCACAGCTGTGGGCGATGAGGGTGGTTTTGCTCCTAAGTTCGACGGCATTGAAGATGCTCTCGACTCCATCATTCAGGCTATCAAGGATGCAGGCTACGAGCCTGGCAAGGATGTGAAGATTGCCATGGACTGTGCAGCTTCTGAGTTTGCTGTTCAGGAAAACGGCCAGTGGTTCTACGACTACAGCAAGTTGAAAGACGGTATGCCCAAGGATCCTAACGGAAAGAAACTCACTGCAGACGAGCAGATTGCCTATCTCGAGGAACTCATCACCAAGTATCCTATCGACTCTATCGAGGATGGTCTCGACGAGAACGACTGGGAGAACTGGGCTAAGCTTACCGCTAAGATCGGCGACCGCTGCCAGCTGGTAGGTGATGACCTGTTCGTAACCAACGTGAAGTTCTTGGAAAAGGGTATCAAGATGGGAGCCGCAAACTCCATCCTGATCAAAGTTAACCAGATTGGTTCGCTCACCGAGACACTCGAGGCCATCGAAATGGCTCACCGTCACGGCTATACCACTGTTACTTCTCACCGTTCCGGCGAGACCGAGGACACCACGATTGCCGACATCGCCGTGGCTACCAACTCTGGCCAGATCAAGACCGGTTCTATGAGCCGCACCGACCGTATGGCCAAGTACAACCAGCTTATCCGCATCGAGGAAGAACTCTGCTGCTCGGCTAAGTACGGTTATACCAAACTGAAGTAAACTATTGTTTCAAAATATTGACGATTCAACTAAAAGGACGTTTCCACATCATGGAAACGTCCTTTTTTATATAGACATCTTGGCCAACTCATCAACATTTCGTATCTTTGTGATATAACCAAAGACAAACAACACTATGATTAAAAATATCGTCTACGACTTCGGCGGGGTGCTGGTTCAATATGATTTCATGAACTTCTTCAAGAAACTGCTGGGAAGCGAGGAGAAAGCCCGGCATTTCCTGCACAATGCGTTTACAGCGGAGATTAACGCTGAGATGGACCGCGGGGTGTATCCGCCGAGTCATTTCATTGAGCAGCAAAAACGGCTCTGGCCCGAATATCGCGAAACGCTCGACACATTCGACAAGCACTATGCCGACATCTTTACTCACGAAACGGAAGGCATGCGTCAGTCAATGCTCGATGTCAAGGCACGGGGCTACAGGTTGTTGGGGCTGTCCAACTGGTCGGAACGGGTCAACGACGTGATGAACAAATTTGACATCTTCAACATTCTCGAAGACTACCTTATATCCAAGGACGTGCATCAACTGAAGCCTGACGCAGAGATCTACCATAGTTTTATCAACCAGTTTGGGGTCAAGCCCGAAGAATGTGTGTTTATCGACGACAAACCCGAAAACATCAAGGGCGCACGCAACGTGGGAATGTATGGTATTGTGTTCAGCAACACGCAGCAGATGATGCGCGAGTTGGAGCCCTTGCTCCTGCCCTACTCCTTTGAACCGGCATGCCCTGAAGACGAGCCCACGGCATGGAAAATCGTTCATCAAGCCGCACTCGACATGGCAGCCAACGGGCGGCACCAATGGGACGAAACCTATCCGCCGCGCGAAAGCATCAGTCGTGACATTGATAACGGAAACGGATATGTGCTGAAGTTGGACGGAGAAATCGTGGGTTACACGGCTCTCACGTTCGACGGCGAACCTTCCTATGACCGGTTGCAAGGACAGTGGCTATCGGACATGCCATACGCCACCATTCACCGCACGGCCCTTGCTCGCGAACATCACGGCAAGGGATTGGCACGCGTGATCCTCCTCGAGTGTGGTCGTGAATGCCGAAAACGCAAGTACAAAAGCATTCGCATCGATACCAACCACGACAATGTGGAGATGCTTCACCTCATCGACAGCTTGGGGTTCACACGTTGCGGACTGTGCTTTTATGACCGCGAGGGCAAACGTACGGAGCGCATTGCATGCGAGAAGATACTATGAGATGGCAAACGAGGAAAAGAATACCATACAGCATATTAAGACGTTGTAAATAATCCGCCAAGCGTTTGCCCATGTCGCGGAATTTCGTTATTTTTGCCAAACTATTTTAAATCATGACAAAGAATAGTGAAAAAACATATTTTATTTATCATAGGCTCTTTAAGAAAAGAATCGTTCAATCTTGCTTTAGCCAGAAAAGCTGAGGAAATTATTGGCAATCAAGCCGATATTAGCTACCTCGACTACGGCGATGTGCCGCTGATGAACCAAGACATCGAGTTCCCCGCACTGGCCGCTGTAGCCAAATTGCGCAATGCAGTGGATAAAGCCGACGGCATTTGGGTATTCACACCCGAATACAACTACAGTTATCCCGGGCATGTGAAAAACATTTTCGATTGGCTTTCACGCCCGTTGGTAGCAAGCGATACCAAGACTCCAACAGTCATCAAGGGCAAGAAAACAACCCTGAGCGGAGCCGGCGGAGCCGGACAAACGGCTAAATGTCGTGAGAAATTGACCGAATTACTTACGTTTATTGGTGCTGAAATAATGCCCACACAACAGACCGGCATAGCCCTGAGCGCAGAGTCGTGGGCCAAAAACAAGTTAATTCTCACCGACGAACAAATTCAAAGGTTGAGACAACAAGCCGAAGATTTTCTCAGATTCATTTCATAACCCACATACTATTTATCCAAGACACAGATCCAAGACATGAAAAAAATTTCTGACCAAGTATATTATGTAGGCGTAAACGACAACAGCAAACAGCTTTTTGAAGGACTTTGGCCATTGCCGGAAGGCGTGACCTATAATTCCTATTTAGTTGTAGACGAGAAGGTTTGTCTGATGGACACCGTTGAAACAGGCTTCTTCCCGCAGTTCTTGGCCAATATCCGCGAGGTTATCGGCGACCGCCCCATCGACTATGTTGTAGTGCACCACATGGAACCTGACCACAGCAGCTCACTCTCGTTGCTACGCGAGTTTTATCCTGACATCAAAATTGTAGGCAACAAGAAGACCTTCGACATGATGGGTGGATTCTATGGCATTGACGACGGTTGTGTTGAAGTGAAGAATGGCGACTCTCTTTCCTTGGGCAAGCACACGCTCAACTTCTATCTTATTCCGATGGTGCACTGGCCTGAAACAATGTTATCGGTTGATGTTACCACCCATGTGGCCTTCACAGGCGATGCTTTCGGATGCTTCGGTGCACTCAATGGCGGAGTGATTGACAGCGAAATCAACACCGAAAAATACTGGCTCGAGATGATTCGCTATTACGCTAACATTGTTGGTCGATACGGAACCCCGGTGCAAAATGCATTGAAAAAACTGGCTGATGTACGCATCGACTATCTCTGTCCCACTCATGGACCGGTGTGGCACGAGCACGCTGCCAAGGTAGTTTCACTTTACGACAAAATGAGCAAGTACGAGGGAGAGAATGGATTGGTCATTGCCTATGGTACGATGTATGGTAACACAGCTCAAATGGCAGAGGTGATAGCCGAAGCCGCATCGCAGGCCGGCATTGAAAAAATAAGCCTCATCGACCTGAGTAAAGTTCATTACTCCTATGCCCTGCGCGATATTTTCCGCTACAAAGGACTTATTCTGGGGGCGCCAACCTACAACAACAGCATATTCCCCAAGATGGAACAGCTGCTATCAGCCATCGAAAACCGCAGCATGAAGAATCGTGTGATGGGCTGGTTTGGCAGTTACTGCTGGGCAAGCAAGGCGGTGTCCATCATCGGTCAATATAACGAAAAATTCAAATTTGAGCCCGTTGGCGAACCCGTGGAGATGAAACAGTCGCTCAACGAGGAAACTCATGCCAAGTGTGTGGCGCTGGGACAGGCCATGGCTGCCAAGCTTCTTGCGGAATAAACAACTCTTTGCTTGTTGGCTTTCATCACAAAACAGAAAGCCAATTCTCACCAAAAAGGCAAGAAAAGAACAACTATAAGAAATGGTTTTACTCCGGATATCAATCCTCCAAGAGTAAAACCATTTTTTGTTTCTATTCCTCTCGGAGCGTAACTCCAAAAGGGAATGAGATTATTTAAACTCCAAGTTAGTCCTCAGCCACGCTGAAGTCTTCCTTACCTACACCACATTCAGGGCATACCCAGTCATCAGGGAGATCTTCAAATGCTGTACCTGGTTCGATACCACCATCAGGGTCACCAACTTCGGGGTCATATACCCATCCACAAACGTCACATACGTACTTTTTCATAATCTTTTTGTTTTAAATCTATTGTTAGTTGAAATTGTTTTTAAGCAATCAGAAAATCGCTTGTTCTTCATTGCTCTTCTGTTGCGGTGCTTACATAATAAGTCACAGCTCACCTGCAAAGATAAATGTTTTTTTTAAGAAACCAAGTTTTTTAACATAAATAATCAGCTACAAATATAAATCAATCTCACCACTGAAATGTTATCAACATTTCCTTGGTTGACTTTAGGATTTTTGTTACATTTGCATAGGTTCGGGACAGGAAAAACAAAAACTTTAAACACAAACGACAAAAAACAAACAATATGAATAATCAAGAGAAAAGCGATTTCGGCCTCATTGGTTTGGCTGTGATGGGTGAAAACTTGGCATTAAACATTGCCAATAAGGGTTGGAATGTTTCTGTGTACAACCGAACCGTACCCGGTATAGAAGAGGGTGTAGTCGAACGCTTCATCGAGGGACGTGCCAAGGGCAAAACCATCAGGGGCTATACCGACATCAAGGAGTTTGTGGAATCTATCGCACGCCCGCGCAAAATCATGATGATGGTACGGGCAGGAAAGCCCGTCGACATGGTTATGGAGCAGCTTTTCCCCTTGCTGTCGCCGGGCGATATCATGATCGACGGTGGAAATTCCAATTTTGAGGACACCAACCGACGTGTAGCAGCCGCCGAGGAAAAGGGCTTCCTATTTGTGGGAAGCGGTGTTTCGGGCGGGGAAGAAGGTGCGCTCAACGGAGCCTCTATCATGCCAGGCGGATCTGCCGAGGCTTGGGAGAGCGTCAAACCCGTGCTCCAAAGCATTGCCGCCATGGCCGATGATGGAACTCCATGCTGCCAATGGATTGGACCACAAGGCTCGGGTCACTTCGTGAAAATGATTCATAATGGCATCGAGTATGGTGATATGCAGCTCATTTCCGAAGCCTATTGGGTGATGAAAAATCTTGGAAACATGACCAATAGTGAAATGGCCGACCAATTCGATGAATGGAACAAGGGTAAACTTCAGAGTTTTCTCGTGGAGATTACGGCCAACATTCTGCGTCACCAAGACGACAAAGGTGAGATGCTTATCGATGTAATCCTCGACACCGCAGGCCAAAAAGGAACCGGCAAATGGTCGGTTATCAATGCCATGAACCTCGGAATGCCACTCGGACTCATCGGTTCAGCCGTGTTCGAGCGCAGCCTGTCATCAGACAAGGACATACGTACGGCAGCGGCCAAGCGCTTCCCACACATCTTCACCAAAACCAACGTTGATCGCAAGACCTTACTCAACAACCTGTTCGCAGCACTCTATGCGTCAAAACTGGTGAGTTATGCCCAGGGATTTTCGGTCTTGCAAAAAGCATCGGATGAGTTTGAATGGAACCTCAATATGGCTTCCATCGCACGTATGTGGCGCGGGGGATGCATTATCCGTAGCGCGTTTCTCAACGACATTGCTCATGCCTACGAAGAGTCCGACAAGCCTGGGCATCTGCTCCTAACACCCTATTTTGCCAAGGAAATAGAGCAGATGCGCGATGGATGGCGCACACTGGTAGCCCTGGCTGCTACCAAGGGACTGCCCGTTCCTGCCTTCTCATCGGCACTCAACTATTTCTACTCGCTCACGTCTGAAAACCTACCGGCCAACATGATACAGGCTCAGCGCGACTATTTTGGTGCCCATACCTTCGAACGCAAGGACCAACCACGTGGTGAATTCTTCCATGAGAACTGGACCGGACACGGAGGTAGCACCAAATCGGGAACATATAATGTATAGCTTTAATTCACAATTCACAATTTAAAATTCACAATTGGCTGCGCAAACCATTGTAAATAATAGCATAAAACCAAGACTATTAAGCTGCCAATTGTGAATTTTAAATTGTAAATTGTGAGCAAAAGCACTTTTTAATCACGACAACTGATACTACGCGAAGCCAATTGTGAATTTTGAATTGTGAATTTTGAATTGCACTGCGTAGCCAATTGTGAATTGTAAATTGTGAATTTTGAATTAAAAAATCCTTATGAACAACTTTTCAATGATTATATTCGGGGCCTCGGGCGACCTCACCAAACGCAAACTGATGCCCGCTCTATACTCGCTCTATACCAACGACAGATTAGAAAAGAGCTTTTCCATCATCGGCGCTGCACGTACCCCCTACTCCGACGACGAGTTCCGCGCGTATATCCTGGAACAAATGAACGAATTTGTGAAGCCAGAAGATCGTGACGAAAAACGCTTCAAAGACTTTGTGTCACACATCTACTATCAACCGACAGACCCCTCGAAAGCTGATGACTACGTGGCACTGAAGCAAAAAATTCAAGAGGTGACCAGCGAGGAAGAACCCGACAACATGCTGTTCTACCTGGCCACCCCACCATCGCTGTATGGTGTAGTTCCGTTGCATCTGAAGAGCGTCCGCCTCAACACACCCGGTTCGCGAATCATCGTCGAGAAACCTTTTGGCTACAACCTTGAGTCTGCGCTGGAACTGGGCAAGGTCTATGAATCCGTGTTCGAAGAGCGACAGATATTCCGAATTGACCATTTTCTCGGCAAGGAAACAGCTCAGAATATCCTGGCATTCCGTTTTGCCAACGGCATTTTCGAGCCAGTGTGGAACCGAAACTATATTGACTATGTAGAAGTTACGGCCGTCGAAAACCTCGGTATTGAGAATCGGGGCGGCTTCTACGACAACACAGGAGCCCTGCGCGACATGGTGCAGAACCACCTGATACAACTCGTGGCTCTCACCGCCATGGAGCCACCTGCCGTGTTCAATGCCGACAGCTTCCGGAATGAAGTGGTGAAGGTTTACAACTCGCTAAAGCCCCTCAATGAAACCGACCTCAAAGAGCATATTGTCCGCGGCCAATACACCGCCGGACAATCTGGGAAAGGCTACCGCGAGGAGAAAGGTGTGAGTCCGAAATCGCGCACGGAAACCTTCGTGGCCATGCGTCTGAGCATCGACAACTGGCGATGGAGCGGTGTGCCGTTTTACATTCGTACAGGCAAACAGATGCCGACAAAAGTTACCGAGATTGTGATCCACTTCCGCGAAACACCCCACCAAATGTTCGGCAATGTCGCCGGAGGTGAGCGTCCACAAGCCAACATGCTCACCATCCGCATACAGCCCAACGAGGGCATCAGCCTGAAGATCGGCATGAAAGTGCCGGGAGCCGGCTTCGAAGTGAAGCGTGTAGCCATGGATTTCACTTACGACCAACTGGGCGACATCGTCATCAATGATGCTTATGCACGTCTCATCGACGATTGCATTCAGGGCGACCCAACCCTCTTTACACGCAACGACGCAGTGGAGGCTTCATGGCGATTCTTCGACCCCATACTTAAATACTGGCAGAGCCACAACGAGATTCCACTCTATGGCTACCCCGCAGGCACATGGGGACCACAAGAGAGCGACAAATTGATGCACGAACACGAGGCCGAATGGACCAATCCGTGCAAGAATCTTACCAACACCGACTTATACTGCGAACTATGATAACCCACATTCACAATACCGATGCAGAGGCAGCGCGTGCACTCATCGAACGCATACTGCAAATGGCAAGCGAACAATCTGATGACCGGAAAATCAACATTGCGCTCAGCGGAGGCAGCACACCTGCACTGATGTTTCGTCTGTGGGCCGAGGAGTTTAACACCCGTACACCTTGGGGGCGCATCCGTTTGTTCTGGGTGGATGAACGATGTGTTCCACCCACCGATAAAGAGAGCAACTATGGCATGACGTTCGACAACCTGATTTCCAAAATCAATATTCCCAAGGAGAACATCATACGTATCAAAGGTGAAGAAAATCCCGAAGAAGAGGCTCAGCGCTATGAGACTGCGGTGCGCAGCATGGTGCCTGACAAGGACGGATTCCCCGAATTTGACATGGTCATTTTGGGAGCAGGCGAAGACGGTCACACCTCGTCCATCTTTCCCGGGCAGGAGCATTTGCTTACCACCTCGCAGGTCTATGCCGTAGCTACACATCCCAAGACCGAGCAGCAGCGCATTGCCCTCACAGGCCAACCCATCATCCATGCCCAGCGACTCATCTTTTTGCTCACAGGCAAGAGCAAGGCCTCGGTGTTGGCCGATATCATCGACCAAAACGATGCCGGCCCGGCCGCATATGTAGGGCGTCGCGCACGCAACACAGTAGAAGTCTTCACTGATGCGGCAGCAGCAGGGCGAGCATAACCCCCGGGAAGCGGCCGTATCACCATTTCCTACCGGAACCGTCGTCCTCAAGCCGACCACAAGTTGTCTATCAGTTGCCAGACAACTGTCTCACAGCCGACATACAAACGGATGACGGCCGACAGCCACACGCCTTCCGTCCGCTATACGCTTGCACAACATTCGAAATACGGCTACAAAAAGAGTTTATCGAATCTTCTAAAGGCTTGATATGTGCTGATTAGCCATCATGCTCATGCAGCAGTTTCATCCGAGCGTTTCGCGTTCCGTGTTGAATCAAACATCTGATGCTGCCCACAATATGCAAAATCGGGGCATCTCTCTTGGTCATGGAGAGATGCCCCGACGTTGTATTAAAATATCGTTCAGTTTTTATTTCTTATTCTTCTCCTCTGCCTGTGAAACATCAGCAGCGGTTTTGCCCTTCGGTTTCGCTGTCGGTGTTGACGGTTTCGTCACCTTGGCAGTTTTCTTTTTGGCAGGCGTTTTCCGGGCAGACGTGCCGCGTGCAGTTGTCACCTTCTTTCCGGCAGCGTCCATCTTTTCTATCTTAGCCTGCAAACGAGCAATCTCCTTGTCCTTCATGGCTATCTCCTCACCCTGATTTTTAATGGCAGTGAGCAACGAGTTCAGCTGTTCATTATCAATTTCCAAAGGATAACGGTCGTTGATGCGCGTGATGAAGTCGCCTAAAATATTCATATAATTGGTAAATGCATCGAAAGCACTGCTGTAGATTCCACGGTCGAGTCCTACATTCGAAGGTTTAGTTGTCATAAACCTGAAGTTATTGCTGGCCTGCAGATAATCCCAGTCCTGGTTGATGCGCGGGTCGTTGGCAATACGCACTCGCTCTGATACACTGTACAGTTTTTCGAACGCCTCACGCTGCATGGGATTGCCAAGCCAACAACTCACGTCGCGTTCTTCGTCCACCCACGAGAGCGTGTCGGGCACCTCGAGTGCTCCAACGCTCTTGAAATTGGCGCAAATCTCCGATGGCGTGGAGAAAGTGATGCCTTTCAGTTTTGCAAATTCAGGCAAGGCCTGTAAGAAGTCCAGGATATTTGACGACAACGGCTGGGCAATTCCAAGTGCAGACAGTTCCATAAAGATATTGACGATCTGGGAGCCTTCAGGCAGCGCGTCTATTTCATTAATATACTGGTCAGCAAACATGGGATAGCCCTCCCACTCTGAATTATTGAACCGAAGACTGATGTCATCACTCCGCTTGATGTCGCGCAACAACAGTTTCAGGTTCGGCGCCAATGCGCAATTGTAAACATAATGCGGCGACTTCCATCCCAGCACATGCTTGGCACCCTCGGTCAGCATGCCCTTGAAGCCCATCTTTGAGGCTTGCAACCCAATATCGTCGCTGTAGATGAGTGAGGAATTGCGCAACACGGTGGGCTTCTTGCCAAAATATTCCTTGATTTTATCGCATTGTTTCTTTACGTCAAGCGCAAAGCAGTCGGCATCGATGAGTGAGGAAAGTCCATGAGAATAGGGTTCTGCCAAAAACTCCACACATCCCGTTTTGTTGAGAGCCTGCAACTTTTCGAGCACCTGTGGAGCATGCATCTCCATCTGCTCAATGCCTACTCCCGACAGCGAGAATGCCACTTTGAAATAACCTTTACCCTTCTGAATCATCTGTTCCAGGGCGTTCAGTGCAGGCATGTACGAACGCTCCACCACATCTGTAACACTGCGTTCGTTTTCGTAATCATCATAGTAATAGTGGTCGGTGCCGATATCGAAGAAGCGATAACGTTTCAGATGTATGATCTGATGTATCTCGAAATATAAACAAATTGTCTTCATATAGTTTAGAATTTAACTTTGAACATTGAGGTTTTACATTTTTATTGGTGGTTACCAATTCAGGGTACGCAGGTAAAGTTCGCGAATCCACGCTCCAACTTTATCCCATGTGATCTGAGCCACCTCGTTGCGCCCTTCTTCCTGAAGATAGCGGAAGAGACTATCGTTGTGGCAAATACCATATATGGCATCGGCAAGCGCGTGAATATCCCAGTAGTCCACTTTGATACAATTCGTCAGAATCTCTGCACAGCCACTCTGCTTGGAGATGATTGTGGGCGTGCCACACTGCATGGCCTCCAGCGGTGATATGCCGAAAGGCTCGCTCACCGATGGCATGACGTAGACGTCTGACGCCTTCAGGCATTCGTACACCTGCTTACCACGCATGAATCCCGGGAAGTGAAACCTGTCGGCGATGCCGCGCTCGGCAGCCAGATAAATCATTTGCTCCATCATGTCGCCTGAGCCTGCCATCACAAAGCGTATATTTCGTGTGCGGTGCAACACCATGTTTGCAGCCTCAACGAAATATTCAGGGCCTTTCTGCATGGTGATACGCCCGAGGAATGTCACCACTTTGTCCTTAGCAGCACCGTCGGAACGTGGTATGGCTTCGTTCTCCTCGCACAGCGGATACACCGCATTGTGTACGGTAAACACCTTGCGTGGATCCTGGTGATACTGATGAATGACGGTATTTCGGGTAAGATTGCTCACACACATGATGCAGTCTGCATGGTCCATACCGTCTTTCTCTATGGAGTAGACCGTAGGATTCACCTTGCCCCGGCTACGGTCATAATCGGTGGCATGAACATGGATGCATAATGGTTTTCCGCTCACATGCTTGGCATGAATGCCAGCAGGATAGGTGAGCCAGTCGTGGGCATGGATAATATCGAATTGTTCTGCGCGTGCAACCACCCCGGCTATAATCGAATAGTTGTTGATTTCCTCGTGCAAGTTGCCTGGATATCCCCCGGCAAACTCCATGCATCCCAAGTCGTTGACATGCATATAGTTGAAATCGGAATAGATATGGTCGCGATAACGGTAATATTCGTTGGGTTCGATCAGGTTGCCCACGCGACTCTTTACATAATCATAGTTCACGTCCCGATAGGCTATGGGCACACAGTTCATAGGCACGATACGCGCGTATGAGCGGTCTTCGTCACCCCAAGGTCTGGGCAAACACAGTATGGTTTCTATGTCACCCTGCGCGTGTAAGCCTTCGGAGATTCCGAAGTTGGCAGTAGCAAGTCCACCGTAAACATGGGGAGGATACTCCCATCCAAACATTAATACTTTCATTTGCAGTCCTCCCTTTAATATTTATATTTTTCCATTTGTTCAAGCGAACGCAGAATCTCAGCCACGTTCATGGCAAACGACACAGCTCCCCGACCATGGAACGGTGGATTGCCGTCAAAAAGTTCGGGCAATGTTCCCAAGCAATGGTAGAACATTTCGTCTTCATAGCCTACCATCTGCCGCTCGATAAAGCTCAGCCTGGTGCGCTTGTAAAGCTTGAGGCAAGCCTCCATATAGAAGCCGCCGAGCCAAGGCCATGCCGTGCCCTGGTGATAGGCAAGGTCACGTTGCACCTGCGGACCCACGTACATCGGGGTGTAACCACCACTCTTGGGCGAGAGCGACCGCAGGCCTTTGGGCGTGAGTAGCTCACGCGTACATATGTCTATTACCTTCTTTTTCTGGTCCTGAGACAATGGTGAATAGTCGAAAGCCGCTGCAAAAATCATATTCGGTCGCACGCTCCAGTCTTGCTCCTGGCCATCTACATAGTCAAAAAGATAGCCATGCTCGTTGACAAAAGTTTTAACAAACGATTCCCGGCATTTCTCGGCCAATGCTTGAAGCTTACTGACTTGAGCCGATCCTTTCTCTTTGTCGGCCATGGTCTCGGCAAACTTCAATGCGTGATACCACAGAGCATTGAACTCAACGACATATCCCGTGCGAGGCACCACAGGCCGACCATTAGACATGGAGTTCATCCAAGTCACGGGTCGGTCTCTGCCATCAGTCTTGACAAGTCCGTTGGCTTCGAGCGTAAGGTTAGGGTGTCGCTGGTTTTTGATATAGTTAATAATGTCAAGCACCAGCTTTCCATACTTTGTCCGACAGGCCTCAACGCCTTCTTCCTTGGCATATTGCTGTATGCACCACACGGCCCACAGCAACACATCTGGCTGCTCTATCTCATAGAGCTTCACCGACAGAGGCTTGCCGTCCATAAATTCGCGCAGGCCCTTGCCGGCGGTTTTCATGGCAGCCTCGTAATAACCTTTCTCCTCGATCGAAAGCGTGAGGCCTGGCAAGGCAATAAATGTGTCGCGGGCACGTGCCTTAAACCAAGGGTAACCGGCCAGTATATACTTGTCACCGCTCTTGTCCTCCACGTGGAACTGATGCGCAGCATTGACCAAGCAATGGAAGAAGTTGTCACGCGGTGACCTGTCGTCCACCTCCTTGTCGAACAGTGCATGCAATCCCCGAGGTTTGGAGGCTGATGTAGATGCGGCAAACACCACACTCTCACCCTTGCGGATGCTCAACTCAAAGTAACCGGGCACATACAAGTCTTCGCTGGATGCATAGCCGCGCTCTTGCTCTTTCGGATATTCGATACCCCGATACCAGTCAGGCTCAAATACAAACTCGGCCTTTCGGGAGAACTGCATATACAGTTCGGGATAGCCGGCATAGAGACATGTCTTGATGCCATTGTCTACTTCCTGGTAATCGCGGTTAACAATGGAATTCTCGTGTGTGAATTGTCGCGCGCTGCGGAATGCCAGGAAAGGCCTGAAGCGCAAGGTCGTCGTCGAATGGGCATCGACCAGTGTGTACCGAATCAGGATGCGATCTTCATAATGTTGAAACACCACCTCCTTTTTCATCACCACACCTCCCACGCGATATACTGTGGTAGGCACCTTGTCGCAGTTGAATGCGCGAATGTATTTGTGCCCTTTCGGGCTAAAATTGTTGCCTTGGTACTTATGCAGACCAAGGTTGAAGGCTGCACCATGTTGTATAACGGTGCAATCGAGCGATGAGAGAAGTACATGGTTCTCATCGTCCAGTTCGGGTACTGGAACCACGAGTAATCCATGATATTTTCTCGTGTTACAGTCCACGATGGTAGAGCATGAATAAGCCCCGGACCGATTCGTACGAAGAAGTTCCTTGGACAGGGACTCCTGCAAATTGGTCATCGTAGCTGCTTCAAATTTCAGATAACTCATAGCAGGTAATTAAGGCTGTTATTTTATTAAATAGATCGTTCAACTGATAGGGTAAATGTTGGTTAGGCAAGCATTCACTCACTCTGTCAAAGGTAGGCAAAATATAAAACAAATCAAAATAATTTGGTGAATTACTAAAAGCTTCCTTACCAGTATCACTAACAAAACAAACTGCTAAATATAAGTTTAAAATAATTAACACAACAATTAATATAGATGCTATTATAACTCTACTAAAATTAGTTTTATCTTGACTTTTGCTTTTTATTTTATATGGATCATTCATAAGTGCTACTAATATTTTAATATTTAATATATAGCATATTGATACACCTAAAAGTCCTATTTTATAACAGCTTTTAAATTGCTGTGGAAATATTAATAACACTGTAAAATATGTACTTATAATAAAATAACTTAAAAGTAAATCTATCTTTAAATTAACATTTTCCACTCCATATATAAATTTATGAATTTTAACTGTTGAAAGTAGTATATATCCCATACAAAAATAAATAAGTACTAAGCTTACTGAAATAATAATTAACTTAAATATTAAATCTATAAAAAAGTTATTATATATATCAATATGCTTTAACACTGCTGTTGCTACTGAAACTGTAATAAATATTTCTGCTACAATAATCAATGTTCCTTGAATTATTCTTCTTGCTAATGACCTATCTTTAAATAATTCTAAATATACACTGTTAATTTCAAAAATAATATTTTTTAATCTTTTAAATAATCTTATATTATTGCTAGTATTTCTTTGTATAACAACCAGTAACAATATAATTGTTGAAACAATAATAAACATTTTTCCCATTTTTCTTTTGTTCTTCTCCTATTTTTTAATAATTATAATGATGCTATACTAATATTATATCAACTTAATCTTATTGGAGGTGATAATAAAATGAAAAACTTTGATATAATTACTGATGATAGAAAAAACCATTCTGATCTTGTTCTTAAAGGTCTTTTAGTTGGAATTTTAACTTCTTTTGTAGTTGTATTATACAGATTTGCATTATCTTATGCAGAAGAACTTTCATTCTTTATTTATTCATTTATTAAAGCAAGAAAATACCTTATTTTAGTATGGTTTATTATCTTAATAATATTAGCCTTTCTTATAGGAAAACTAATTGATAAAGAACCTTATATAAGTGGAAGTGGTATTCCACAAGTTAAAGGTATTATGGGTGGCTATATAAAAAATAGACCATTTTCAATTATACTTAATAAATTTATTGGCGGTACCCTTTGTATTATATCCGGATTATCACTAGGAAGAGAAGGTCCTTCTATTCAACTTGGAACTTGTGTAGGAGATATAATAAGCAAAAAATTTAAAAGTACACGCCTTGAAAGACGACTCCTTCTTAGTAGTGGTGCTACAGCAGGATTAGCCGCAGCTTTTAATGCTCCCTTATCTGGTGTATTATTTTCACTTGAAGAAATTTATAAATATTTTTCACCACTTGTATTAATTTCAACAATAACTTCTGCTGTTGCTGCTGATTTTATTTCAAAACAATTTTTTGGATTAAAACCAATATTTAATTTTACAACCTCTAGTGTTATGCCTTTAAGTAATTATTGGCTTTTAATAATATTAGGAATCTTATTAGGAGTATTTGGTTCATATTATAACTACCTTACCTTAAAAACTCAAGACTTATACTCTAAATTAAAATGTTCTACATCAATAAAATTAATGATTCCATTTTTACTTGCTGGAATCTTAGGATTATTATTTCCTGTAGTTTTATGTGGTGGGCATGCTATAGTTGAGGAACTAACTTTAACATCAGCTTTAAGCTTGATTTTATTGATGCTAGTAGCAAAATTTTTATTTTCAATAATATCATTTGGTTCTGGCGCTCCTGGTGGAATATTCTTTCCTCTTTTAATTATTGGTGGAACCTTTGGGGCTGTATTTGGTTATATTTCAATTAATTATTTAGGAATATCTAGCGAACTATTTAATAATTTTATTATAATTTCTATGGCAGGTTACTTTACGGCAATAGTAAGAGCTCCTATTACAGGAATAATTTTAATTACAGAAATGACTGGTTCTTTTTCTAATTTGCTTTCACTTTCTATAGTATCAATAATTTCTTATATAATTGCTGATGCATTAAAAAGTGAACCTATATATGACTCTTTATTAAAAAATCTTTTAACAAAAAATAATATTAATGAATATCACAACACTAGCAATAAAAAAATTATTATTACTAATGTAGTTCATTTTGGATCAAAAATAGAAAAAGTAACCTTAAATAGCCTTAAGCTTCCTGAAAATATGCTTATTGTATCAATTAAACGTGATGAGCGTTCTATTGTTCCAAAAGGAAATACAATTATTAAAGCTGGTTTAGCACCTGGAGACACAA
>QWCK01003491.1_pt1 | contig 17137 bp, 5 predicted proteins | sample 1972571 | NCBI WGS metagenome assembly QWCK01 (sample SAMN09866710, study PRJNA288562) | Human gut metagenome isolate term2_stool, whole genome shotgun sequencing... | isolation source: gut | host: Homo sapiens | place: USA: California
CTTTTCTCTTATTGCGGCAGGACATCATTACTTCTCGCTCAAAAACGAAATCAAAGATTTCTTTTTCGCGTCGTAAAGTATGCCAGCCGCTACGGGCGGAGTTTGCAATACCATACATTTTAAAAGATTTATCGCTAAAACCACCGACCCCCAGGTTTGCGAGGAATTTTCGATGAGAAACGGTTAGATGAAATATTTTAGGAGTGAGGCATATTGATAAATATGTCGCAACGACTAAAATATTGAATCAAGCGTTTATCGCGAAAATAACCGCAAATAGTAAAAGGCAGCGTTTACATATTTATACCGTCCCTTCCTCTCATCTTCCCGTATTTCACCACTGTGCTTACAACTACATACAAAAGCAGAATCGACAGAAGTACCGTTCCCACATAAATCCATGTGTTCACAGTTTTGACTTCCTTTTTGACCGGAGTTGATTCGATCTTTACAATCTCGTTTTCAATCCCCTCTTTTTTCGGCGGCTCATATCTCTTCGCATTCACAATCAAACGATATGGGCTCGGCGGCGTTATCGGGTCGCACGTAAGAAGTGTCAGCGTGTCCTCGCCCTCAATCGGGTCAAGCTTGTCCCAATCGTACGGATTAATGACCTCGCTGTCCGTCACCTTGTATATGAGCGTTTCCGTGCCGCGACGGAGCATAATCATGTCGCCCTCTTCAAGCTCGTGCAAATTCAAAAACATCGTGTCCTTGTAAAAGCCCCTGTGCCCCGCAATGACGGAGCGGGATCCCTTTCCGCCGACCGGAAGATTCGTTCCGTCGACATGCGCCGCGCCCATCGCAAGATGCTTATAGCTCGCCCCGAGATAAACCGGCAAAGTCACGTCGATTTTCGGAATCCTTATATACGAAAATGCCTCATCGTCCTCACCTTCGATATTGTATCTCGCCTTGAAATCGTTCCCCGTAAACGGGTCGACCGCTCCGGCGTCGATATCCTTCACGCTCTTGTTATATCTTTTAATTTTCTTCTCAAGCCTCTGTTTCTCCTCGCGGCTCAGCTTCGCCTCTCTTTCGATGTATTCCTCATACTCGTTCGCTTTTCTCATATCGTTTATGGCGATCGAAAGAAACGCATAGAGCGGAATCAAAATTCCGACAATCATCAAAAGACGCCCGATTAAAAACCAATGCTTCTTTTCCATTTTTATTTTACTCATTTTTATCTCTCTTTTTCTTGAGCTCTCTGAAAATCTTTTTATGCTTCCTGAGGCTCGAATATTCAATGAAAAGCACAAGCACAAGGAACAATATAATCGAAAGTGTAATCATAAAGTATTCTCGATAACTTGCATCGCTTGTTCCCGTCGCCCTTCTCGTGATTTCCGCTTCAGGTTTGTAAGGAATTCTGTGCCCTCTCACCAAAAGTCTGTGGCTGTTAATCATATAAGGTGTGCATGTAAGAAGGGTCATCAAATCCTCTCCTTCCTGCACAAGCACCGGCTCGAAATTCGTCGGCTCCACCGTCAAAATTTGGTCGACCTCATATGCGAGCACCCCTTCGATATTGTGGTAGAAAAAGACGTCGCCTTTTCTAAGCTTGTCGAGCTCACGGAAGAGCTTCGCCGTCGGAAGACCCCTGTGCGCCGTGACAACCGCATGTGTGTTCTTGCCGCCGACCGGAAGACTCGAACCCTCAAGGTGTCCTGCTCCCTTTTGCAAAATGTCTTCGCCCGTTCCGGCGTACACCGGCAAGTCTTCGTTTATTTGTGGAATTTCAACGTGCCCGATTTTTTCTCCGATTTCGAGCATCTTCGCATACTCTCTGCGCCCCGCTTCTTCCTTTTCGGTAAACGGGTCCGCCATCCTTGTCGGGTCTAGCGTGCGGTTGTATGCGTGTGCAAGCTCGAGCCTTTCTTTCAGTTCCGCCTCGTCGAGTTCATTTCTCTTTGTATCGAAACTCTCGACTTCCTTGGTTGCAACCTGCCTATAATAAAGCTGCGAAATGACGGGATATATGGCAATCAAAAATCCCAAAAGAAAGATTCCACCCAAAATAAGATTCCGCTTGCGCCTTTTCTTTTTCGAGTCTCCCTCGTCAAATATCAAGTTTTTTTCTTCTTTTTTCGCCATATTCTCCCCCGCTATTCGAACGCTATTCGAAAAATGCTCTAGTTTTTATCCCCGTCTCCCGTGAATAAATCAGCCAACTTTTGCAATTTGTCTTCTTCTTCGCTCAGCTTCATATCGATAACACTCTTGTCCGAAGTTCTTTTCTTTCTTCTTTCCGCCATCATTCTGTCGAAATCTTCTGCTGCGAGTCGCGCTTGTCTTTGCGCCTCCGTTTCAACCTCGCGAATAATGTGGTTCGGATTTACCTCGGACTCTTTTCCCTTTTCTTTCGAAAGCTCTTCTCGAGCGCTTTCCTTGATTTTTTCAAAATTCATCGTCTCGTCGGTGTTTTTCGGAACACGAACATTTGAAACCGGCTCAAAATCTTTCTTAATCTCTTCGCTTGCCGTCTTTACCGGCTCCTTCTTTTCGACTTTTTTCGATTCCGGTTTTATATAGTCGCTTGAGCGGTCTTTAAAATCCGTTTTCAAATTCTTTTCGGAAATATCCTTGAGCTCTTGCACGCGTGAATTCTTGTCCACCTTCTTCGAATCGATTTCAATCGGCAACTCATCTTTTTTCGCCGCTCTATTTTTTTCAATTCTTTCGTTTTCGAGCCTCGTTTCCTCTCTCAAACGTTTAAATTCCATTTCGAGCGCCTTCGGATCCGCCGAATCGATTTTCGAAACCTTCTTTTTCGGTTGTTTTTCCGTTTCTTTTACGATTTTCGCATTCGTTGCAATCTTCTTCAGATTTTCCCTTTCGCTCTCAATCCTTTCCTCGGCTTCCTTCGCAAGACGTTTCGCCTTGAGCCTTCTTTCCTCTTGATTGATATTGAGGTCCTCGTCGGTAAAAATGCTTTCCTTAGCTTTCTTCTTGCTGAATTTTTGGAAGAACGAGCCCGACTTTTTGTCCGACTTGTCCTTTTCCGGTTTCGGTTCATCCTTAAAGAGTTTCTTTTCGGTTTCCGCCTTCAAAGCCTCGTCGTCAAAAGCCGTCTTTCTTTCAATAACAGGTTCGCTGTCGATATTAATTTCCTTCGGAGTGTCATCCTCCGGAGCCGTATCGTCGTCCCAACCCTTAATGCCTTCTTTTTTGTCGGACTTTTTATTTTCCTCTTCGTCAACTTCGTCGAAGTCGTCGTACTCCTCGTCTTCGTCCGGCTCAACCATAATATTTTTAAGTTTCTTTAAAAAACTCACGTCTTCTCCTCCATTTTCTACATATTCATCGCTCTTAATGCTGTCGCTCTTCGCCTGAAAACTGTCCAAATTCGAGTCTTCGTCCGGCTCATTCGGCTCGTCCTCGTCTTTTATTGCACCGACAACCGGAGCGCTCGGTTCCTTCGGTTCCAAAACATCCGGTGCGCCTCCGCCCGGTCCGTCAGGTGGCGGATTGTCGTCGCCGCCGTCATCCGGTCCATTATCGTCAGGTCCATCATCCGGCTTATCGTTCGAATCTTTTTCATTCATCGCCAAGAGCTTTCTTATCGCCTTTTTATATCTCTTCTTCTTGTGCCTTGTCGTTAAAATCAATAAAAGCAGAAGTGCTATAACGCCAAGCGCAATAAAGAATCTGTTTTTGTATTTGAAAATCTCCTTGTTTTCCCTTGCCGTCACAATGTCCTCAAGCGCATCGTACGGAATCCTTTCTCCGCGTACCAAAAGACGGTGCGTGTTTATCATATATGGCGTACATGTAAGGAGCGTTGCATAGTCGTGTCCCTTGACGACCAAAAGATCGTCGAATTCGTCAGGATTTACAACCTTTATTTGCACAACCTTATATGCGAGCGTTTCCGCAAGATTGTGCACATAAAAAACGTCGCCTTCTTCGAGCTTTTCTAGGTCCGTAAAAAGCTTTGCCGTCGGAAGACCGCAGTGCGCGGTGAGAACCGTGTGCGTGTCGATGCCTCCGACCGGAAGACTCGTCCCCTCAAGGTGTCCAACGCCCTTTTGAAGCACTTCCTCCTCCGTGCCCGCATACATCGGAATGTCCACATTGATCTTCGGAACCTCAACATGCCCCATTCTTTCGTTAATCTCGAGCATTCTCGCATACTCTTTTCTGCCCGCCGCCTTTTGTTCGTCGGTGTACGGGTCCTTGTCGATATGGTTCACGAGCGAATCGTTGAATGCGCGAGCAAGCTCAATTCTTCTCTTTACTTCCGTATCGTCAAGCTTTGCAGCTTCCTTGTCGAAATCGTTAATCTCATAACTCGACTCGACATTGTAATACAGACGGGAAATAATCGGATACATCAAAACCAAAAGTCCCACCAAAAAAATTGCAACTAAAAGAAAAGTCGAAGCGCGCTTCTTCTTTTTTCTCGATGCATTCTTATTTTCGATATTCACTTTTTCGTTTTTAATATCCTTGTCCATACAAACTCCCAAAAAATATTCTAACTCTATTATACCAACAACCGGCGGTTTTGTCTATAAAGAGAAAACACGAAACCGTGATTTCGTGTTTTATGTACGGCGGGCGAACCCGCCAAATCTTTTATTGTTCAAAGGCTAATTTGCCTCTGTTGATTTTTCATTTTTTCTTGCGACTGCAAAACCCGTTGTGAAAAGAATTGCTCCAAGTGCACAAAGCATCGGGAAAACCAAATCCCCAGTCTTTGGAAGCGGCTTCTTTGTAAACGGCTTGTTCTTAATCACAAGTCTTTTTGAACTATCATCACCGTCAACCGTAAACTTGACACTTTCGGTCAATTGTTCAAAGCCCGGTGCTTGTTTCGTTTCCCATAATTCATAGTCGCCGTATTGAAGCTCGACGTCAAAATCTCCGTTTTTGTCGGAAACAAGCGTGAAAATCTTGTCGCCTTGCATTAAATTTTGCGGCTTACCGTCGACCACCTTTGTAAGTCTGAATACAACGCCTTGAATCGGCTTTCCGTCAACAGACACCTTCTTGAAATAGAAATGTCCGTATGGCGGCGGATTGTTCGGCTCTTCAGGCGGAACATCCGGCGGATTTTCCGGCGGCGGTGTTTCCGGCGGTGGAGTTTCAGGTGGAGGCGGAACCTCCGGCGGCGGTGGTGTGCCCGGTTTTTCCGGTTGAGTATGCTTAGGATTTATAACAATCCTGTCCTCATTCTTTTCCTTTAGGAAATCCGAAACCGAGAACACAAAATCGTTAAACTTAATACCGTACTTTGCGCCCTTAACACGTGCATAATATGTGCCCGGTTTAAGCTTGACGGTAATTCTTCCGTTTTCGTCAACCTTTACTGAACTCAAAACATGTTTGAAATCTTTTTCAAGATCCTTGTCCGACCACATTCTGTGCTTGAAAATCTCTTCAAACTTGTCGTCGGAACTCATGTCGTCTTTGTCGGAAACTTTCCAAATCTCGATATTGGCATCCTCGAGAGCTTTCTTAAGCTCCTCTCTGTCGCTTTCGAGATAAAGATTTACAACGATTTCAATCTCATCCGCTGCGCTAACCCTGAAAAAGGGAAAGAAAAGGCAAAATGCCAATATCAGATTCAGAATCTTAAATTGTTTTTTAATAAACTTCGGCATCTCTACCTCCTTTTCTTTGTAAATAGCTGTCGTTATATATATTATATAACTTCTTTGCTCCTAATTCAATACTATAAGTTATGCTAAACCTTCGAGTTCGTCTTCTTTACGTCTCTTGAGTGCAAATGCGGCACCAACCATCAACATAACACCGACTACAGTAAAGATAACAGTACCGATACCACCTGTTTGTGGGATAGAAACTTTCTTATTGGCTACGCATTTAGCATCTTTTACTTGTTTTTGATCTTGTTCATAGTTAATATCGCAGTCAAAACTTGTATATGAACCTTCTTTAACTTCAAATTCAATAGGTCCGTTTAATTTTGCATATCCTGCAGGAGCTGTTTTTTCAACTAAATCATATTTTCCATATTCAAGACCTGTTATTTCAAATTGACCTTCTGCATTAGAAGTTAAAACAATAGCTTGTTTTTCATCATTTACCCAAGTATATTGTTGTGCAGCTTCGATGAATGCTTTATTGTAAGCTTCTTGAAGATTGTTGATTTCAGCTTTCTTTGCAGTTCCATCTGCTCCTTCTTGTTGTTCTTTTGTCATTGCATTGTATTCTTCAATTGCTTTGTCAAGAGCTTTTTTAGCATCATCTTTTGCTGTGTCATTTGTTGTCTTAATTGCGAGATATTGTCCTGCTTTATTCTTTACATAGAATTCAGCGCCTGCAAGTCTTTTAGTTTGGTCTTGATTTGTCTTAACAAATTTCTTTCCGCCGTTTACAACTTCCGGAGTTGTCGGTTCTAATGGTTTAGGTCCTTCGTTCTTTTTATTTGTAACATTATATTTTCCGTTTTCTACTTTGTATTCCGGAGTGTAACCTGAAACTCTTTCTTTTACACGATATGTCTTTGCATCGTCAAGTTCTGTGAAAGTATAGTTGTAGTCAGGTCCTGTAATTGTTACAGATTTAACATCTTTCCAGTTGTCTCCGTCTTTTTCTTGAAGTGTATAAACAACAACTACGCCTGTAGGTGCTTGTCCTTCGCTCCATGTCTTATTAACTGTTATTGTTTTGTTTTCCGGAGTTGTTTCAGGTGGTTCCGGTGTAGGTTCAGTTTTTGTGTGCTTGTATTCAAATGTAACATGGTTCTTTTCAGGATTGTCTACAACACTATTGCTGTTAACAGTAGCTGAATAATGTAAATATACATCTTGAGAACCTTTTTTCAATGCTGTTTCTAATTTTTCAATACCTTTATCGGTAAATGTTAATGTGAATCCTCTGTCATCTTCTTCAAGTGTATAATCTGTTCCTTTTACAAAAGGATTTCCTTTATCATCTTTTAATCCGGAAATTACAAGATTTTTGTTATATGTCAAACCGTCTGACATACTATCGTTCCAAATAACAGTTTTATATTTTGCATTTTCCGGTAAGAATGTCTTTACTTCGTATTTGATTTCTTTGCCGATTTCAGCAGTTGCTTTTGCTTTTTGTTTTTCATAGTTTGCATAGTCTGCTCCTACATCTTTATTTGTTTCAGGGTCAATTACAGATGTTAGACCGTTTTCTTTTGCAAAGTTTTTATCGATTTTTGGCTTATCTTCAATATTCTTTGGATAAACGTGTGCGTTTTCAACAATTCCTTCATTGTTTACAAGTGGAAGTGTAATTTCTACAGGAACAGCTTTTGAACCTGTAAGTTTTGCACCGTCGTTTTCATATGTTGACTTTTCGCTAACTTCGTCAATAATAAAGTTTCCTGTGAGTTTAGAAGTATTAAATACTAAACCTGTAGCAGTTGTTAAACCACCGACAGCTTCTTCAAGTTTATCTGTTGCTTGAATTGGATCTGCAGGTGTAAGATCATCTGCTCCCTTTTTTACAAACATTCCTTTATTTGCTCCATCAGCAAATTTCAAAACAAAGTAAACCCCTTCAATTTCAGATACTTCCTTCTTTTGCATTTTTGCTAGAATTTCATTCAAGCCTTTTAAATCTTGTGTTGCATCATATCCGTTTTCTTCAACTTCATTTGACTTCCAAGCATCAAGTTCCGCTTTTGTCATCAAAAGTTTGTGTAAAGTTACTGTCTTTGTTTCTGTTGCATCAGCAGCTTTTACTGCATTGAATGGTGCAAATGCACCGAGTGTCATGACAAGTGCGAGTAGCATTGTCAAAAATTTGAATTTCTTGTTCATAATTCTCTCCTTATAAATTCATATAGTTCTCTAATGTTTTGTTTTTGATTTTTTTGTCTTTTGTTTGTTCATTGTTCCTTGTCGCTCGTGCCTTTTTCGTATCTCTTTCTCGACAACTCTTCGTGGACATTGTTTCTTCCACTCTGTCCCCTTGTGTTTGTTTTTGATTTTCTAATCGCTCTCGCGAATGATTAACTTATTTCTGTCACTCGTGCCTTTTTCGTATTCTCTCTCTCGACAAATTCCCGTGGAAAATTCCACCTCTTCTCTTCCCGCAGATGCGTCTTCGCACTACGGATCGTGTATCCGTCTTTCCGTCATACTATTATTCATAGAGGGCATCCCTCCTTCGAATAAACATATATGCTCCAACCATCATAATCATCATACCGATGAATACAAATGGAAGTGCTCCAACCCCACCTGTGGAAGGGTATTCAGCCTTAAAGTTTTCGATTTCGATCAGTTCAACTTGTGCATTATCATTTTCCATATTGACAATCAAGCTTTCCTCATCTTTTTTTGCTTCCGATACTTTATTTTTATCTTTAGTATCGTCAACATACTCTCCAAGTTTATTTACACGATAAATCTTAGTACCTTCAACCTTGAAGTAGAATACATAATCAAGAAGCTTTGTGTAACCGGCAGGTGCTTTGGTTTCCTTAACCGCATAAATACCGTCTTCGAGTTTTAGGAATTTGAACTTACCTTCTTTGCCTGATGTTACTGTATAACCCTTTTCAGGATCTTCCGATACTGATTTTCCTTCATCATCTACATTCGGTATAATATCAAACTTATTGTCAACCATACCAAATTTAAGAGCCGCGTCAACTTTTTCGTATTCTCCGTTTGTATCCTTTTGGGCTTTATATAAGGTGAACTTAGCCCCTTCAAGTTTTACAGCTTTATCTTTACCGTCAACCTTTTGGAACTCGATATCCGGTTTTTCGTAGTTTTTAACCAATATTTCAGGCTGTGAAGTTTTTCCATATGCACTATTTTTACTTGGCTTAATTATAATTGATGAATAAACGGAAAACGGATAATAACAATGTGGGTTTTGCCTACAAATAATATCTTCCCTTATTTCTGCATCTTCTACGCTTGGATCGTATGCTGTAGTTAACTCTATAATATATATAGCACTTGAGTTTGGATCATTAATATAAAGATCAGCACTGTTGTCGTAATAATCAACTACATAATCTTGATTTTCTTTTAGCGTTGAATGCTGTACTTTATCATTGTTATACTCACTACTAAACGATTGTGAAATAGTTCTTTCATATTTACTCGGCACCTTGTATACATTCACTTTCGATTTAGAATCTATGACAGCACCCTTAACATTGCTTAAATTTATCTTAACTTTGTTAGGACTGAAATTCTCAAACTTTGCGTAAGATATAAAATTTAAAGTGTTATTACTCCAATCAATTTTGTTAATGAAGCTAGATAAATGAATTTTACCATTATCAAATATCTGATATACAAAATCTGATGAAGTGTTTGTTGCCTTATTATAATAGACTCTATAATCTATATCAAAGCCGTCACCACCATTATTTGTATATTTCTTTCCTGCAATTATATTTACAAAATTAACATTCTGATCAGAATACGGTACCGCCTTTCTATCTATATTTAGAGATTCCTTAATTGAAATTTTCATATCTTCGGATAAATCTTCAACTAATTTAGTAAAGGTATATTTTACAACATCACCTTCATCGTCGTTTTTACGTTTTTCATAACTTGCAACAGCTAATACCCCTTGCGGAACAACAATATCATCCGGTGTAAATGTGTTAAGTGTCCCTTGTCTTCTAATATTTTTACTATATTGAGTTGTAAAGAAATCTCCTTCTCTAAATCCAGGATTGTCTTTATCTTTTGGAACAATATCATATGATATTTCAAAGAATTCATTCTGATTTGGCTTTAAAGTTTTACTATTCGGTTTATCTTGTACTATAAATTTGTAGTCCTTAACTTCAAGTTTTTTCTCTTTGCCTAAATCAACAGGCGTATGCGAAGTGTCTATAGGTTTATAAGGATTTGCTTTTACAGTTGTATAACCTGTAGGATATACTGTTACTGTCCAGGTTAAATTTGTCTTGTCATATCCATCGGGAGCTTTTATTTCTCTTAAAATATATACACCCGGTTCTATGTTTACAAAACTTATCGTCCCATCATTTTTTTGTGAGTTTTTGTATTTTATTTCGTTTCCAATATACAATCCAAAAACCGCATCTGATAATGGATTTCCTAAACTGTCAGTCTTTTTGATTATTAATTCGCCATTTTTACTGTTATAGTTAACGATTTTTTTATTATCGTTATCAATCGGAACATATTTATCTTTATCAAAGACTTCAACATGTCCATCCGTTTCATCGATTTTAAATTGAAGAACTACTCCCAATCGTCTATTATACCCTTCAGGGGCTACAGTTTCATATAATCCATATACGCCAGGTTTTAATCCTTCAATAGATATCTTACCACCATCGGTAGATTTTATTTTGTTTTGGGTTTTGTAATCCTCATACTTACCTGTCTCTTCATTGTATTTTTTGAGTTCAAATTCAGCATTATTTAATGTTTCACCAGCATCATTAACCTTTAGAAACTCAACATTGAATCCACGATACTTATTTGTTACAGTAAAACTAAACTCATTTCCAGTTTGTGTTACATCCGGAATTGGTTTTTCTTCTACTGATGGATCCGGTGTTGGAGGTTGAGGTGTAGAATTTGAAACTTCTATATATGCCAAATGTTGTCCTGTATCAGTTTTTTCTTCTACTTTCGTAGCTCCAATTGTAAAGAATTCTACAGGTTGTAAATGTCCAAACTTTCCATCTCTAGGAGTAATTGTAAAACTTATTTCTTCGGGATCCCTTTCATACATATACATCTCTATACTTGCTTCGCCCGACACCTTATTATATCCAAAGTCATCTTCTGTCGATACTTCAAAATCATTTAAATTCATCCTTAGGGTAAATGCAGCCAAAGTTTTTTCTACATCGACGTAATTTGTTTGTAATGGTTTGATTATAATACGTAATCTATATGAATTGTCAGTGTTTAATTTACTGATTGTTGAATATACGGTAGCCAAGACATTGTTTTGGTAATCATACATTATTTGTCGTTTTTCAGCTTGACCAATAGTATACTTTATTTCGTTAGGTTCCGGATTAACATCTACTTTATTAGCAAAACCAATTGTAGGAAGCCCAGTCGCAAGTTCACCATCGCTTATTAATACTTTTGATATCGGTTGATATTCACCGGCAGTTATTGTATCATTTGGAATAATTTCAAACTCCGTGGTTTGCTTACCATATTTATATGATACAGGATAATTATCCCAACTAATAGAATCTTGGTAATTTCCATTATATTTATATTTGAAATTTTTATTATCAAGTTCAAAACTTAATGGAATTCCGATATCGAGATTCTCAGTATTGTATCTACTTTCGATGTCTAATTTACAAATAAAAGTTCCATCACCTCTTGGTATTATATAAGGTGTAATTGATAGTCCAGGCTTACCCTTATCAAAATTTACAGTTGATTCAATGCCTGAATTAGAAATACTATAGTTTAAGCCTTTCTTTTTTTCTTTTCCTATTCTCTCAAATACTTGAACTTTATTATTTTCTCCAACAACAACTTTCCAGGTCTTATTAGTTTTCTCATATCCGTTAGGAGCTTTTATTTCTTTAATTATATAGGTTCCAGGTTCGAGGTCTTCAAATGTTGCTTTTCCATCTTTATCAGTTTCAACCTCGTAGTTATTTCCATCTTCTTTTTTAATAGGTGTCTTACCGTCTTTCTCATACAGTCCAAATACGGCTCCCGGAAGAATCTTATATGAACCATCTTCATTGACCTTTTCGTCAACTTTTACGATTGTGACTTTTGGGTTATTCGGTTCGTTTACTACTTCAATTATTGATATACCAGTTTCAGTAATCTCTTCGATTCCATCACCTGTGGCTGCAGAATCGACCAATTCCGTTTTAGCAATTGCCGTTGTGCCGACTTTTCCCTTCATATAGGTGTTGACATCAGGATCGCAATACCATTTGTAATCAATTAATCTTTCTTGAACTACAGTTTTTCCAATGTCAGCAACCGGTTTATCATATTTTGCTTCAACATCAATTACATATGCAGAACCGTACCAACGATTATTGCCGTGTGCTGTGAATTCAATTTTATTTTCGGATATTTTATTTACATTTGATGCAATATTACTATTATAGTTTAGATATCCGTCAATATCTCCCTTATAAGCTTCAGGAACTTCATAAACTGTCGTTGATATAGAATCTGCATTTAATGATTCCAAGCTTAATACTGTTTTTTTATTCGGGCCTTTTCCTTCTGTAGAATGAATTTTAGGATTTAGATATATTCTAGTCTTTACGGTATCATCACTTTTTTGCATAACTTTTGATAAAATATTCATAAAAGCAGGATATCCGGCGTGTGTTTGTAAAGGTTGAGAAGTATCGTTTTCATGTGTGAGAGTTCTTTTTACCTTTTTTACTAGCTCATTTTTTGTTGCCTTTCTAAAGACTTCATCATTGTCCTTTAAATCCGGAAATGTTACTGTTCCTTTAGCGTCGACCTTGACAGTTAATGTTTTATCTGTCGGTTTATAACCTTCAGGAGATGCAGTTTCCTTTAAGGTGTAAGTTCCTTCACTCAATCCCTTAAATTCTACTATACCGTTTATATTAGAAGATTCTTTTCTTACTACATAGTTTCTTTCGTCAAGCAGTATGAATTCTGCCCCGGATAGTGTCTTGATTTTATCTTGTGAATCTTTTTTACTTATTTTTTTAACAATAAATTCCCCAGGCTCTTTTTTGTTGAAAACTGTCAAATCATAGTTTTTCGGTTGTGGAGGAGTATAATCGCCGCCAATTCCTGCCCCACTGTTAAGTGTAGGTCTGATTTGTTCATATCCACCTGTTTTTGAACCACCGTTATGGAACATAAATGTTTGTGTATATGTGTTTTCAAATCTAGCAAGTTCTTCTTTTCCTTCATTTATTTGATAAAACTGCTCAATAACATATCCGTTAACTTTATCAGGAAGTGTAATTAAAAATTGAACTTTATCATTACTATCTAATGAAGGCCTATAGTTGTCATTAATATTTACCCTTCCCGGGTTGAAATTCATAGTAACGCGACCTTGTCTGCCATCCACAAAATTTTTACTAAAATCGTTATATTCAGCAATTTTAGTATATATATCCGGTCTTGTTGAAGGTCTTATTCCGCAAGACAAAGGCATGTTGTCACTGTTTGGATGTTCTACCTTGTATACAATAACCTTGACAGGCTTATATGTCGGTTCCTGTTTGTCACCAAATAGAATTTCTCTTCCATTGTTTATACTTGAGCCGTAATAAATTCTTGCAACTTGGTCACCTGTGAAATTTTTTACACCCTTAGCATTGAACAATGCAATATTTCTCAGAAAATATCTATCTTCATTTTTGTCTTTGTAGATATCGACATTTTGAGTAATATATTGGTTTCCACCTCTTTCTCCATAGAATTGGAATAAATCCGCATTAACTGTTGTATCAATTGTTTTTTGATTAATTCCTACATTAATAATGTCTCTGAAAGAGTAAATACCGTTGTTCTTAACATAATATTTTGAAGGTCTTATGCTATTTAGTTTTATTTCGGCAATAATTTGTTTTTTATGATTGTTAACATAATCAGAATTAGCAAGCGTATAAGTTATTTTGTTATTTGTATAATCAATTTTTCCTGTAGCTATAAGCTCGCCCGTATTTGACTTTATGTCAGGAAGCTTTCCTGACCATTGAGTGAAGTTCCAATTGTCATCAAAATCCATTGTCCATGAATCTCCAGGACCGGAATTTCGAATATCGAAAACACCTTCAAATGAGTAGGATTCATAAGCAGCTTCTTCCCAAACCCCCGGTCTCTTACCATATTTTTCACCTTCATCAAGATACATTTTAGCGGATTGAACTGTTATTTTAGATTCACCTTGCGGATCGACCGGTCCTGTTGAAGTATTATTTCCAACTCTATAATAGTCCCCTTCTTCAACAACGTTTCCATTTTTGTCTGTTGCCGAATACAGTATCGAGCCGTCCTGACTTACACGTAGTGTGAATTCAAGCTCAGGATTATCATATCCGTTAGGAGACCTTGTTTCCTTTAATTTATACTCTCCAGGTGCTAATCCTTCAAAGATTAATTTTCCTTTAGATGATGTAGTCCCCGATTTAATAAGTTCACCATATGCATTATAAAGTCTAAATTCTGCTCCGGAAAGTTGATTTCCTTTATCATCTTGTTTTTGAATGTTTAGACTTGTCATTTTTGCAGGTTTGTTTGTAATTGTAAAAGTCGGCTCAAATGCGCTGTTTCTGTTATTCGCTGCTGGAATAAGTGTGTCACTTTCTATTTTTGTTTGTTTCCCGATTTCATCATCATCAACCTTATTCTTCAGATTGTTTTCTTTAGGCTCTGTCATAGTTAGCCATCTGTATGAAAATGTGCTGTCTTTTGCTGAATCGTCGATTATTCCCGTAACTTTTATTAAGAAACCCCATCCTGGATTTGGATCTCCAAATCTTTTATAAGGAAGCATAATAGCATGAACAGTTTTACCAAGAAATGTATCATTATAATTTTCATCTTTAACTATAGTTCCATTATTGTTTGCAGCATTACTTATATCATTTGTAAGCGTATACTGATGAAGCGTGTTCGGTCTTTCAAGGAAAAGTTTATCTACATTTCTTTCATACATTGCTTTTTTAACTATATCTCTATCATCAGAATCAACATCAAAAATTTGTGCACCTGTAATATTTAATTTTTCTCCGAACATAGAAACTCTAGTACTTCTATCTGTATAAAAATATTCTGTTCCTTCTCTTATAGTATTTACATCAGGTTTTAACATTATATACGAAGTAAAGGTGTTGTTATTCGAATCAACTTCAGTATAGTCGAGTGTGTTCATATATCCAGGCCATGAGAAAGAACCGTTGTAATATTTTGTATCACTCTTCCAACCGGTTGCTGCACTTCCTGTTTCATATGATACACTTGAAATTAAATCATTTGTCCATTCAACACTTCCATCTTCGTTAACTACAATTCTATCTGTCTCTACCGGTTGTTCATATCCAATAGGGGAGCGTTCTTCCTGTAAAGTATATACTCCCGGCGGAACACTCGAAAACTCAATCTTCCCTTCAACTGAAGAAGTTCCACTAAAAGCTAGTGTTTTCGACTTATTTTGTTCTTCAGTATCCTGAACTCCGTATAGTCTAAACACAGCACCTGATAGCGGGGTGCCACCTTCATCAGTTTTATTTATAGAAATCTTTCCAAATTTTGAAGATTTCTTTTCTGCAATATAGTTTTGTATTTCATATCTCGAGCGACCTTGCTCATAAGTTTTAAAAACTTCGCCATATTGTACAGGTGTTCCATAATGATTTCCTTCTGTAGGCATATCCTGATTTATTGTATATATAATTTTTTGAGGTTTTCCATATTGATCAATGTCCCAGATTTTCACACTTGGAATTTTTGTGTTGACCTCACTTTGATTTCTCGAAGTGCTTTCTGCCGGAATATCTACCGAAAATTTATTATCTCCATCTTTTTCTTTGAGCGTAACTGTTTCAGCTGGATATTTAGCATTTTCTATTTGTTTTGACCATACAACATTTAAATCTAAATCTCGATATTTTGAAATAGCTCCATCAGATAGTGTATAAGTTTCCGGTTCATCAGAATTTAAAAGCGATGTCTTATATTCATAAACCGCAATTGTTCCCGGCACAAATGTTGTCTTTGTAGCCAAATTGCCGGCTGCAATAGGGTTGTCTTTTCTTACTGTTTGTCCACTTATTTGATGCATTTTACCGTTATTTTCAGGACTACTGTCAAGACCATAGTATGCAACATTTAAAGAATCAAGTATTTGATTGTCGCTAATATTTCTTTCAATAAGCGGTAGAGCCCCTTGGTCACCTGATGAAACTTCTTCTGTAACAATCCATTCAGCAGATTTTTCAGATGTGAACTTACCTGAGATAGTCGTTCTATTTGAATGTGTCATATCGTTAGGCGATACCATTTCAAGTCTGGCGCCTTCATATGCCGGCATAATCAATCTTACAGCTCCGGTCTTTTTTACACCACGAAGTTTTGCAGCGATGTCTAGAACATATGCTTTTTGCTTAGAATCTACCGGAGTTTTAAACTTAAATGTATAAACACTTTGTGAATTGTTATGACCGTCAAAATATTTTGAATCGTTGATAAGGAACTTATCTCCCATATCATTGTCATTTAAAGTTATGCCCTGTCCATTAATTGTTACTTCTTCAATTTTTTCAAGTCCCGAATTTCTAACTGCTGTGAAGTTTGTAATAAGATCAAGGTTTTTACTATTTAAATTTTCTCCGTTCCCGTCAAACACAACTGTCCATTCAACAGATGTTATTTCTTGGTTTTCAACAATTGGTGTTGCTGATGCATCAAATGTAACCTTGTATGAAGGTCCATATTCAAAGAATTCATATCCATCGTTGAGATTCGGCTCTCCATTTTCATTTATATCAAGTTCAAAAAGTGATGGAATCTCCGTTCTAGGATCATCTCTTCTGACCGTAATCGTATACATCTTTTGAATCGGGTTGCCTTTAGGTTTTACCGTTATATCAATATTGATTTTATCTTTATCCCCGATTTCTTTTGTATCAAATGCTAAAAGTTGATCTATATCAATTTTCTTTGTATTAAGAACATCTTTGACATATTTGTAAGTTATCGTATGAGTTTTCGGATCGTAAGTCGGAGTAGCGATTTCATCTCTCGGATTATTCGGATCATAAAGCGGTTTAAGAATAGGTTCAGAATTTTCGTCATATTCCGGTTTTAAATATGGTCCGATATTAACATCAAATGTCCAACCTTTCGGAATTTTCCACATCGGAACCGCTTTTGCCGTCATTGAAGTTTTCAATCTGAATTTCTTTGTTTCGAATGAAACTCCATTATATTGAACCGGTGTGTTTCCAAGTTTCAACTCGATCAAGTTTTCTTCAAATTCCGGAGAGATTTCGAGTTCATCCGGGTTTTCTTCGGAGTCTTCAGCTCCTTCAGCGCCACGAACTGCATCAAGAACCAAGTTTTCACTTACGTCGAGCATGTTGAGTAGAGCTGCTTTTTCTTCTTTGATTTGTTTGAATTCCTGTTCGATTTCAACTTTATCCGTGTCGAGGTCTTCTACAAATGTGTAGACGATTTTGTGTTCT
>QWCK01004107.1_pt1 | contig 17117 bp, 10 predicted proteins | sample 1972571 | NCBI WGS metagenome assembly QWCK01 (sample SAMN09866710, study PRJNA288562) | Human gut metagenome isolate term2_stool, whole genome shotgun sequencing... | isolation source: gut | host: Homo sapiens | place: USA: California
CGGACTTGACGACATAAACGAACTTCCGATAATCTACAACATCGCATGGTATGAACAAAAAGCTGTAATAGTGCTCCTTGCACTTCTTTCACTCGGCATAAAAAACATCCATCTCGGACCGACACTTCCGGCATTCTTGAGCGAAAACGTCGTGAACGTACTTGTAGAAAACTTTGGCATAGCACAAAGAACAACCGCCGATGAAGACATGGAAAAATTCTTTGCATAAAAGAATGAGATGGTTGGGTTAAAAAACTAGAAGAAGTTTAATAATGAATAAATAATTAAAAGCGGTGCGGCAGGGCATCGCTTTTTTGGTGGAAAAGTAAAATAAATTTAAAATTCCGGAGTATTTTTTGAGAAAAAAAGGTTTATATCTGCGAAGCAGAAATAAGCAATATTTTTTTGAAAATCAATCGAGAGTTTGTATGTTTTTCACTAAAGATATAGGTCAAAAATACGAAATCTTATTAAGATAATTTAAATAAAATCTGATGTAAATTTTGTGATTTTGATTTATGCGATGGGTAAAATTTATATAACAAAGATTTATGAATTTAGCCTAATGAAGTCTTTTAATATGTTGCTATTTCTGCTCAAAGGAGGATAATATGGAAATTAGAAGATTAGTTGAAGAAATTGCGGCGGATAAATATCCGGATTGTGATTATGTGAGAGAAAGGGTTCAAAAGGAACTCGATTTTCTCGAAAGGACAGAGCGATTTAAAGAAATCGAGACACTTGTTGAGGTGAAGGAACTCGTCGGAGAAAAGCAGTTTTTTGTATCCGAAGGGTCGCTCCTCGTGTTGTATTTGTTGGGGCTTAGCGTTGTAAATCCGATTCCTGCTCATTATTACAACAGAAATACAAATGAAATCATTTTTGACGGCTTAAAAAACTATGGCGTTGATTTGCCGGAAAAAGATGGATTTGTAAGAGACGGTTTTAATATTCCGGAAGATTATACAATCCACCAAAGAGAACCGTTTTATATGGAAACGGAGATTGACGACAAGCACAAAGACAAAGTTATTGAGCTCATTAAAAAGAAATTTGAATTGAAATATGAAAAGAGAAATTATATCGAAAGTCGTATTTTTAAACCTGAAGTTGTGAGTGAACAAGAAAAAATAACTTTTCTTGACACCTCAATCGCTTTTGTAGATTTCAAATACAAAATGGGCTGGTATGAAGCTGAGGAAGCGGATGAGTTAAGAGAGTTTGCGATAAAATCTTTTATGAAGATGAGATATTTGGATTCTAAGATTTTAATAAATGTGCCGCATGATGAATACGAAAGAACCACAGCAATGCTCAAAAAAGTTAAGTCGTTTGATGATGTTGTTTATCTTAGAGGAAGGGAAGACAATAAGCTTGAGATAAAAAATAAAGAATTTTCGGACGATTCGATAAAGCATATCTACCCGACAAACAGACAGGACGTCTTTAAAGTTTTGCTGGAAAACGGATATGAAATCGAAAAAGCGGCGGAAGTGGCAAGGGAGCTTTCGTTCGGCAAGACTTATGATTTCAGCAATCTGAACTCGAGTCTCGGAAAATATCTCTCAGGCATAACTATGCAGTTTTCAAAAGATGCGATTGTGCGTATAATCATAAAGCTCTTTATAATAAATAAATGCGAAGCGGAACGTCTTTCTGAAGCTGAAAGCGAGCTTTTTAAGGAATGGGACAAGAAATACGATTGCTTCATCTCGGACGGAATTGTAAATTTCAGACAATATGCGGCAGCACCTCTTAAAATCACATGCATTTTAAAAGAAGTGAACGCCATTGACGGCTTCAAATGGTCACTCATAGACTTTATAAAGAAAGGGGCATGCGGTGCAACTTGGAACGTCGTTTCCAGATGGACAGCCGGAATATTGTTTGGAAAATCTTTCGATGAAGTGGAAGATATCGATGAAAACAAAAGGAAAAAATATCTTGCGCCGATAAGCGTGATCAATCTTAAAAAGACACCGGGCGGTGCAGAATCTGACGATGAAATCATCGCGAAATTTGCAAGAGACGACAAAGAAAACATCAAAAAAGAGCTCGAACTATATGACCCCGACATTGTGATCTGTTGTGGCACGGGAAATATTTTTGCCAAAGAAATTCTCGAAAGAAGTAATTCCGAATGGACTCAAGTTTCCAAAGACTTTCTCTACATTTGGGATAACAACAGACTTATCATTAAAACCTGGCACCCTCAACAAAGGGCAAAGGGGCGTGGCAAAGAATATATGTACGAAAAAATCGCACCTCTGATTCGAAACATCATCAGAGACGTCGGTGCATACAACGGATATAGATGCTAAAATTTAAGACAAAAAAAGCGGTGCTATTATGCATCGCTTTTTTTGTAGCATTATTCCATAAAAATTGAAAAATCACCGTGTCTGTCGACAACTTCGAGTTTTACGTCCGCACCGACATTCACAAACTTAACTTTTATTGTGTCGTGAATATTTGCCTTCCTCTTTAAAACCTCGACCTTGTAATCACCGAATCTATCTACAACCTGAATCCTTACGTCCTCTCCGACATTAACTTCCTTAAAAACTACACTCTTGTTTTTAAGAGTTTGAAAAAAAGATTTGTTTAGCCTACTCATAAAAACTCCTTTCAAAATGAAAATTTATTTTATAAATATGCGAGATAAAAATCAGTGCATATAAATAAGTCGAATTATTTGATGATCAAATCTATAAACGATTTTATCTCACTTGTAACACTCTTTATAAAACTATCCAGCTTATTTTCGTCTAAAAGTAAATAAGATAGATCTTTGTCCATGTTTAGAAAATTAAATCTCTTACCGTTCAAATTTATATATTTCCAGACAAACCACCAAGGCGAAGTTTTAAATTCATATGGTTTAAATTTATCCGAAAATATCTTATATTCCTCTGAATTTTCATCTAACTTTTTTTCCTCAAACTTCTTTAGTCCATAAAAAACGCCATCCGATTTATTGTACTCAACTCGAAAAACTACATCTCCAATGTATTTTGTTATATCTAAACTATAATTGATACCGTAACATGCACCACTTTTACTTTTATAAAGAGCGTTGATTTTTGATTTCGAATAAAATTGATGTAAATTTCCCAAGTCTTTATTCATATTCATTTTTTTATAATTGATATTAGGAAAATTCTCAAACATCACATCCAAAGACTCTTCGAGCTTTTTCCAAAATCTTAACTGCAACTCGGCTTTTGCATCATTAAGAGCCGGAATCATACTATTTGCAATAATAAAATTTTCAGGCTCTTTAAGCAAATATTCTTTCAGTTCCAATATAAAATCCACATCCTTTCCGGTTAACCTCTCCAACAAACTCGAATATTGTATAAGAACCTCTCTTACTCCGGGTTCTCTTGAAGCAATCTTAATACAATCCTCAATCCAATTCATAATCTCGCTATCATATGAAATAAGTTTAATTTCATCCAAACTCTTTGTACTATCCTCCGACGGAGCGGAGCCGTCTAAAGTAAGATAATATACATAATTATTGTCATTTGGATAAGAATTCATATAAGATTTATACCTGTTCATTTGCTCAGGCTGGTCGCCTGCAAGAAGCTTATTCTCAATTAAGACATTATAAGAAATATTTTTTATCTTAAAAGAAATAAACAAATCGACTCGCCCGTTTGGAATAGCCTTCTCTTTTTCGACGTTAATATTGTTAAAACCAGAAAAAGAGACATCATCCGGCAAACTGACATCAATAAAGTTTAAAAAACTCATCAAAAATTGCTTTTGAAACTTGCGCTCAGTCAAAATTGAATAAATCATCCTTGAATGCAAATGCACCTCGTCGTACGGATTTATAATCAAATCAAAAACATTAAAATCGGATTTAAGACTGTCTATAACCTTGTACTTGGTGTAGATTAATTTTAAATTGTAAAGAAACTTCTCCATAATAAACCTCTTATTTGTGTAAATCATTCAATATATTTTAATTTATCACGATAAATCAATCTATAAAAATTATAGCACTATGATTTTTTAAAGTCAATGGAGAGATTTGTAATGAAATGTTCGGTTGTTTTATATAAAGTGCAGTGATATAATTATTTTAAAGAATATATTTTCAAGGAGTATAAAATATGGGCAAGAGTAAAAATTTCAATTTATTTTTAATGGACGGAGATGTTGGAGGAAGAATCAAATGCACCGTTGCAAACTGGACAGGGTTGGCATTTAAGATCCCGAATTCATATTTGGAAAAATGTAAAGAACGTCAAGATTTAAAGCAAAGCGGAGTTTATTTTTTGTAAATTTTTTACTATTTTAATAAAATCGAATTATTAATTGTAAACATTTATTATTTTGAAAATTTATGATATAATTAAAGAAAGATAAAAGTACATTTTATCTTATTATATGATATATAAATTCATATAATAAGATAAATACTTAAATATAATATATGAAATATAAATTATAATTTTAAGGAGAGATAATTATGAAAAATAATAGTCTTGATAGAATTGAATCCATTTTAAAAAGCAAGAAAAAATATATAACAGAAGAAGGAGACTTAATAAAAGCAAAAGTTTATTCTGATGTAATGACTATGGATAAAGAATTAATAGCACTTTTATTGTCAGATAATTATATAAGAGAAACTTTTTTTGTTAATGTTGATGACACTCTAGTATTTGACAAACAAAAGTTTGCGTGGATAATTGATTCAAAAGAATTCTTGCCGGATTCTTATACTGCATACACCAATAAGATTGGTTTAACAAGCGACGGAGAATTTATATCACAAAAAAATGATGTGGTATTGGATTTCCCTTATAAGGACTGTGTACTTGAAGGCGGACAAGACAAGGAAGATCAAAAAAGAAAAGAAATATTCTATAATGAAACCCTAGCATCTAGCGAAATAAGAAGAATGCTTGATCCAAAAGTATTTACAAAGGCAAAAAGATATACAAAAGACGGTGTAGAAGAAAATATTGACTTTAATGAAAAGGATAATCTTATTATCAAGGGAAATAATTTAATTGCGCTATCCAGTCTCCTTGAAAGATATGAGGGAAAAGTTAAATGTATTTATATAGATCCACCGTACAACACAAATAATGATACAAACAATACATTTAAGTATAACAATAGTTTCAATCATTCTACTTGGTTAACTTTTATGAAAAATAGATTAGAAGAAGCTAAAAAGTTACTAATACCAGATGAAGGAGCAATGATAATAGCTATTGACGAGAATGAGCAAGCCTATCTTGGTGTTTTGCTAGACGAAGTTTTTAAAGAATATGAGAACCATATGATTACAATTATCCACAATCCACGAGGGATTCAAGGCACAAATTTTTCTTATACTAATGAATTTTTATATTTTGTTATACCAAAAGGCAAAAAAACTATTCAAAATAGGAAATTAGAAGAAGAAGAAATTGAATATAGCCCTTTGAGGAATTGGGGAAGTGAGTCACTTAGAACAGACGCAAAAAATTGTTTCTATCCTATTTTAGTAAAAAATGGAGAAATAATTGGATTTGGTGATGTTGTTAAAAATGACATTCATCCAAAAGCAAATGAAACTATTGGAGAAATCACCTATGTATATCCCATAGATACAAATAATGTTGAGAGAAAATGGAGATATGCAAGAAATAGCGTAGGTGAAATAAAACATTTGCTAAGAGTTTGTGATAGGAAAGATGGATATATTGATATACAAATTGGTAAAGATTTTGGTCAGTATAAAACTGTTTGGATAGATAAAAAATATGATTCAAATGCATATGGAAAGCAATGGTTAAATAAAATTGTGGATGATAAAAGCTTTTCATTTCCAAAGTCAATTTATGCGGTTAGAGATGCTATTTTTTCTATAGTTGCTAATGATAAAAAAGCTATTGTACTAGATTTTTTTGGTGGTTCGGGAACAAGTGCTGAGGCTGTATCAATAATAAATAGTCTTGATGGTGGATGCAGAAAGTTTATTATCATTGAACAGATGGATTACATTAAGAGTATAACGCTAGATAGAGTTGTCAAAAGCACGGTTAATGATACAGAAAAATCTACAACTGTATATTTTGAGCTTTTGGAAAATGGAAATGAAATTATAAGGGAAATAGAAAATTCTAATGAGAATACTATAAAAGATTTAAAAGAAAAAATTTATAAGGATGAAAGAATAATTCCATATATCACTAGAGAAGAATTGGAAAAAGCAGATAAAGATTTTGAAAAATTAAACCTCGAAGAGAAGAAAAAAGCTCTTATAAAACTAGTGGATAAAAATAAGCTCTATGTAAATTATTCTGACATAGATAATGTTGACTATACTATCTCAGATGCAGATAAAAAGTTTACAAAGTCTTTTTATGAGGTGGACTAATGGATGGTTTGTTTTTATATGAAGAATTAGATTCAATAAATAAATTTGGTTTTTTAAAAGATTTACCTGACATCATTGAAAATGGACTTTCAGAAAATATTATTTTAAGAGATTATCAGAAAGAGGCTTTTCAGTACTTTATAACATATATTGAAAATGAAGAACTTTCTAAAAACAAGCAGATTCATACTCTTTTTCATATGGCAACTGGTTCTGGTAAGACTGTAATTATGGCAGGGCTCATCCTTTATCTATACACAAAAGGGTATAGAAACTTTCTCTTCTTTGTTAATCAGACCAATATACTTGAAAAAACCAAGGAGAACTTTTTGAACGCTCTTTCAAATAAGTATCTATTTAATAAAGAAATCGAATATTTAGGAGACAAAGTCAAGATTAAAGAAGTAGATAATTTTATGGGACTGAATCGTCTTTCAAATGATATTAATATATGCTTTACAACGACACAAAAACTGCATTTAGATCTATTTGCTACAAAAGAAAACTCATTGACCTATAAAGATTTTGAAGACCAAAAAATCGTCTTTATATCGGATGAATCACACCATGTTAACACCATGACCAAAAAACTGACAAAAGACGAAGAGGCTGACAAAAACTCTTGGGAATACTCGGTGATGAACGCTTTTCATAAAAACAAAGATCATATACTCTTAGAGTTCACAGCAACTGCAGATATTAAAGATACGAATGTAAGAGCAAAATATTTGGATAAGCTGATTTATAACTATCCACTCTTTAACTTTAGACAGTCAGGTTATACGAAAGACTTTCAAAATTTTGCGACGAATTCGACCCTTTGGGAAAGAGCTTTGATGGCGATGGTCATGAGTGAGTATAGAAAATATCTCTTCTCTGATGCCGGTGTAAACATTAAGCCTGTTATTCTTTTTAAGTCCCAAAGGATTGAGGATTCGGAAAATTTTTATGATGAATTTTTTGAGAAATTAAAAAGTCTATCGACAACTGATTTAGAAGTCTTATACAATGCGGAGATAAAAGAGTTAAGTTCTGCTCTTGACTATTTTAAGGAAAAGGATCAGTCTTTAATGCTTCTAGTGAATTCATTAAAAGACGGATTCACAAAAGATAAGTCCATTATCATGAATGGATCGGCTGACAATACGACAGAGCAGCAGCTACAGGTAAATTCACTGGAAGACAAGGATAATCCAATTCGTTTTATTTTTGCCGTTGATATGCTCAATGAAGGATGGGACGTTTTAAATCTCTTTGATATCGTTAGGCTTTATGATACCCGTCAAAGTGGAAGAAAAATATCCAGCTACACCATAAAAGAAGCCCAGCTTATTGGACGTGGAGCCAGGTATTGTCCGTTTAAGGTGGATGAGAGCCAGGAGAGATTTAAAAGAAAGTATGACTACGATTTAGACAATACCAATAGAATACTTGAAACCATGTATTTTCACTCAAGAGACGACTCTAAATATATTTCCGAGCTAAGACGGGCCCTTGTTGCAACGGGAATGCAAGATGAAGCACCTATAAAATTAAATTATGAATTAAAGAGTTCGTTTTTGGAGTCAGATTTATATAAAAAAGGATTTGTTTTTTCAAATAGTAGAATTGTAAAAAGTAGAGATTCAGTAAAAGAACTTGAAGATAGTAAAAAGTACGCTGTTTTTAATTATACTATTTCAGATACTAAAGGTGGTATAAATGCACTTTATGGAACAAATAATGAAATTAGTAATGTTAAAATGAAGAGCACAAGTTATAGATTCAAAGATATAAATTTCAATATCTTATCCGGCGCAGCAGAATGCTATTCTACTTTAAAATTTTCTGTTTTAAAAGAAAAATATCCTAGACTTAAAACAACTAGAGAGTTTTTAACAAGTGAAAATTACTTGGGTAACAATTCAATAATTATAAAATATAATGACTGCGAGATTAAAGGTAAGGATATATTCAATGCATTAATTTATGCATTTGATAAGATTTCATCATATATTTTGAGTCTAAAACCAGAATATGAAGGTTCTAAGATTTTCAAACCACACAAGCTTTCGGATGTTATTAAAAACAAATCTATTTTTGTTTCCAAAATTGATAAAGACGGAGGTACAGGAGAATCTCAAAATTTTAATCCAAATGAAAATTATCAATTAAGTTTGTTTGATAAAGACTGGTATGTATTTGAAGATAATTATGGAACTAATCAAGAGAAATTATTTATAAAGTATTTTAATGACTTTATTAAACCAAAATTAGAAGAAAAAGATGTTAAATTTTTTCTTATTAGAAATGAAAGAGTACCCGAACTAACAATATATTCTTTTTCAAATGGAGAAAGATTTGAACCTGATTTTTTATTGTTTGTTGAAAAGGAAAATTTTGATAAAGACACAACTGCTCAAGTTTACATTGAACCGAAAGGTAGCCATCTGTTAGAAAAAGATTCATGGAAGGAAAAATTTTTAAATCAGATAGAGCAAAATTATGAAATTGGAAATACGATAGTTGCTGCTAATAAGGATTATATAATATTAGGTTTACCTTTTTTCAATAGTGATTTTAGAATGGAGGAATTTGAACAAGCAATTAACAAATGGATGGAGACGATGTAGTTCATGGAGAAGCAAAAAAACAAATTTAATGCACTTACTCCAGAAGTGTTGGATGAAAATAAGCAAATATATACGGAAGCACTTGATTTTGCGTTCAGTAATAGCGATATAAAAAACATCGCTATTACTGGTATATATGGTGCAGGGAAAAGCACAGTATGGAACACTTATATTCATCAAAAAGGATTGACTAATGTAATTACCGTTTCTTTGGGCAAATATAAAAATAATGTTAACGATTATAATAGTCTAAAAGAAGTACCTTTATCTAATCCTGTCAGTTCGGATTTCTATTGTGATAAAGATAAGTCCGGCAATGAAAAACAAAAATCGGATGATTTAGATGATGATAATCGTGTAGAAAGACAGCTTATCAATCAAATCTTATCACAGATAGAATCAGAGAAAATACCACTTAGCAAATACGCTTTTAAGTCAAATAAAAGCGTACTGAATATATGCTTACAGTCACTGGCTTTTATATCAGTGATTTGTTCAATAATGCTTTGGATAGCTAGAGATGCTTTTATGCCTTTTGTAAATGGACTGCATAAAAATTTTAACGAGACATTTTTGATGTTGATATGTGCGTTTTTGTTGTTGGTACCACTGTTTTACTATTTATATATATTCAATAAAGGTAATAAATTTAGGATTTCTAAAATAAAATTCAAGGGAGCGGAAGCAAATATAACTGATGATAAGAGTGATGAGTCCGTATTGGATAGAGACATAAAAGAGTTAGTTTATTTACTGAGAAGCTCCGGCACAAAAGTTGTTGTTTTTGAAGATTTAGATAGATATAACAGCACATCTATTTATACAAAATTGAGAGAGCTTAATTTTCTGTTAAATCACTATTCAAAAATAAACGGAGATAATAAGCCTGTGAGATTTGTATACATGCTTAAAGACAGCTTGTTTTTCTCTAAGAACAGAACTAAATTCTTCGACTTTATTCTACCTATTGTTCCTATTGTAGATTCAAAGACATCAGAAAATGAGCTTATCGAACTTTTCAAAGATGTAGAAAATGCACCGGATAGGAGCGTATTGGCAGATATTTCTTTATATGTAGATGATATGAGGCTTCTTAAAAATATAGTTAATGAATACATTGTGTACTCTAAAATTATACCATTAGGACAGATTGATTTGGAGAGCAATAAGCTATTTGCTCTAATTACATTAAAGAATATATTCCCCGATGAATTCGAACTATTACAGGAAGATAAGGGATTTATAAGAACTGTATTTGATAAATTAGAAGCTAATAAGAAAAAAGCTGTTAACAATCTTAATCAGAAATTGATAAAAATTGATGATAATCTTGAATTTATTAGGGATAGAGTTGCGAATGATAAATTCAAAGTAATGGCATTGATGATTCAATCGGATGTCGGGCATTATTATCAGGAAACAAGAACTTGGGCTGAGTATCTAAAAGAATGGAGTAAAAAGCCAGATAAGCAGGTTTATATTAAGTATTCTGGGAGCACTTCATCTTTTTCATATAATGAATTTATAAATAGGTTTGTTTTGAACACTGATGAAAAAAAGGTATACGTTGAACAATTTCCAGAAAATTTTTCGCTGGAAGTAAATAAACTTAATTCGGATAGAGAAAAAATAAAAAAACAAATCAAAGATATTGATATATATAGTTATAAAGAGATAATTTCTAAATTGACCGCTGAACAAAGGGATGAATTATTCTCAATAGCTGGATTTGACATTTTAGAAAGTCACTATTTCCCTTTAATTAGATTTTTGATAGTAGATGGATTGTTGGATGAAACATACTGGTACTATAAAGGCAATTTCAATGTAGATACATCAAATATATTGAAGCGAAATGACACAATATATATGAAAGGATTAAAGGAAGGAAAAGCACTGGATATTTTTTTAGATGTTGAAACACCTAATGAGATAATAAATCGATTAAAATTATCTGATTTTAATCGCTTCAATATATTAAATAAAAAAGTATTAAAGAGTTGTTTGAAAAATACAAAAACCGAACAAGTAATAGCTATCGTTAATTCTGTTTATGAAAATGACCACTATAAGGATTTATTGAAAATATTAGACGAGTTTGACTTAGATATAGTAAGGCTCTATTCTAATATAATGCTTGAAAAAAACGTGGATAGACTCGTTAGTACTCTGGAATTTTGCGAAGCTGAAAACAGTGGAACATTTCAAAATATATTGATTTCAGTTTTGACACATAAAACTATTAAATTAGAAAAATTAAATTTGTTCAAGACATATACAGAAAAAAATGAGAACATAATATCTTTAATACCAGAGGAACAATTCGATATTTTCATTGATAACATTCGGTCTGCAGGTATGAAGTTTGAAGATATTTCAGAAGCAAATTGTGATAAAGAAAGGATGGAAGCGATTGAGCAAATTCAAGCATATAAGTTGAATTTGAAGAATTTAATATTTTTTACCGAAACAATATTAGGGAAAACTATAGATTACGGAAACTTGTTGAGTGAGATTTATAAATCTCCACAACTTTCATCAACCAAAAATTATATAGAGGACAATTTTTCGACTATTATACCCAACTATATAGATGAAAATGATAGTGAAAAATACTATAAAAACAATGAGGATATACTATTACAAATTCTTCTTTCTGATATTTCTGAAGAATATAAGCTGGCTTATTTAGAAAGAAACGAAATAGTAATTTCAAGCTTAAATGATCTAACAGACAGTTCCATAACTACAACCATATTGGATTGTTTGTTGCGTAAAAATAAGGTCAAGTTCTGTTCAGATAACATAGCAGTATATTGGGATATGGTTGAGGAATATAGTGATGATTTTATTAAATATCTAGATAACAACCTGGATGAAAATAACAATGAAGGTGTATTGAAAAATAATGCAACTATTTGTAATGGGCTTATAAATGAAGCTTCAGTAAGTGATAAAATTTTTGCGTTCCTCATAAAATTTGCAAATAAACCAATAAGTAATATTAATCATAACCTTGCACAAAATAGAGTCAATAATTTAGTTGACCACAGGTTGATTGAAGTGACGGAAAAGAATATAGAAATATTGCTGAATAACTCGTATTATGGCGAATTGACCTTGTTGGTAAATAGTAATGACAAAGATGTAGAAGAAAATGTTATAAATATACTATTAAAAAATCAGCTTCCCGATGATTTGGTATACAGCTTAATTAATAGTGAAATTTCAGATGAAAACTCTTTGAAGTTGATAAACTTACTAAATGATAGGGCTCTAGTTGAAAGAATAAAGGCAACTAAAAAATCTGTTATTAAAGAAATAATACAGGGAGATTTGTCTTCGGAGAATATTAACTATATATGTAATTCTTTTGAGCGGTTTGAGTTAAAAGATGAGTTTATTGATTCATTATATAGGAATAATAAGTTGGAGAAACTGCCAAATAATATTCTTAATGAAAACTTTATGAACTATGCATTAAAATCGCAAACTATAAGTGTAGATACAAAGGTCTTGTGGATTATAACAAAGATAGATAACAACGCTGATGTAAAAACTTTAAAGAAATATATATCTTCAGTTTTTGAAATTTCCGATTTATCTAGTGTTTGGGATAGGAGACAACCGTTATTAGATAATGAGTATAAAGAGAGAGTAGGGCAAGCGTTAATAAAATCAGGTTATGTTATTCCACGCAAATACAAGGATAGTCAACGAATTATGCTTTCAACACGATTGGGAAATAATACTGTTGATACTCATATATTGTAGAAAGCGAGGACGTTTTTTCTAATTTTCTATCTCATCCCTAATATATCTCTCATAATTTTTCATGATTTAATAAAGTTCATTCATATAAAATTTGGTCGAAGAGTACTCTTGAATAGGAGTATTCTTTTTCGTTCAGTTTATTAAGTTCATCAAAATCTTACTGTATTTTGGCATTTTAGAATAAGATTTTTTTATGGTTGACAAGAGCTTTTTCAAAAAAATAATTTCCGAAATATATGAAGTGATTAGGGAAGTTTCCGAGGGTGAAGATGAATAGATTCTATATAGAAGATAAATATGATTTAAGCGTTTTATTAATAAATAGAATTATCCCGAAAAGAATACAGTATTCGGGACGGAGTTATGAGCGAGAAGAGTTTTTCGCTCTTTTTTATTATTCACATTGTTTTATAAAACCATGAATGATATAATTTATATAAATACAATTTTGGCTTAGTAAATAGAGAGGTGTTTTATGATTATTGAGGTTTGTGTTGATTCATTGGAATCTGCGGTTACGGCGATAAAGGCAGGGGCAGATCAGGTGGAGCTTGTTTCTTTGACCGAGGTTGGAGGGATTACTCCGTCGATCGGGCTTTTGGAGGCGGTCCTCGAGAGGGGAATCACGACTATGGCGATGGTTAGGCCGCGCGCTGCGGGTTTTTGTTATTCAGATTTCGACAAGGAGGTTATGCTTAGAGATGTTGAGGCATTTCGAAGAGCCGGGGCGCAAGGTGTTGTTTTTGGTGCACTTAATGCAGACGGGACTGTAGATTTTGAGTTTTCAAAGAGGTTTTGCGAGAAGGCGGGCGATATGGATGTTGTGTTTCACAGGGCGTTTGAGGTTGTGAAGGACAAGATGTCCGCAGCAAAGGAGCTTTCCGAAATCGGAGTGAGGAGGATTCTTACGAAGGGCGGCAATTCACTCGTCGACGGGCAATATGTTATTCGCGAGCTTTTAACTTTGGAAAAGCCGGAGATTATTTCGGGAGGAGTTCGGGAGAATACGATAGAGCTCATCAAGGATTTGGGTTTAAAGTTTGTGCATGTTTCGAGCGGTAGGGAGGTTGTTGACACTTCAACCGCCGGCACCGGGATTTATTTTGGAAAAAATGGGGATAAGAGCGATGAGGTGTATACGGTCGCAGACGCCGATTACCTTCAACAGATAATTGGAAATTTGCGGGCCTCTTCGCGATAAACGACTGATCTCGTGTTTTAGTCGTTGCGGCATATTTACCAATATGCCTCACTCCGAAAATATTTCATCTAAGCGTTTCTCATCGAAGATTTCGGGCAAATTTGGTTTGAGGGTGATATGGGGTTATACAGCGTTAAATACATAGCGTTGTTGGTGATAAAACATATTTTAAAAACTCACATATGGGCGTCGCAATGTTATAGCCCTAACCCGTGCTTTTTGATTTGAAAAATCAAAAACACGATGGTAGGACTTATACAAAGACGTCCGACGACATTTCGACTAACAGGAGAAATGAGTCGTTGACGTCGATTGTGCATGCGACGCTACTTTTTTTATAGGTGCACAGAGCGAATATAGATTTATAAATTGAAATTATGGTTATGGGAAACATATTTTATTTACACAACGTTGTTGGTGGGGTTGTACAAAAAATTAAGCGACAAATATGGTGCCAGGATACGCAGTACCTGGCGCTACGTTCTTAGGAACGTGCAAAGCGAATATGAATTGGAATATGAATTAGTTTTATAATAAATATATTTTATTCACATACCGTTGTTGGTGGGGTTGTATAAATTAAAGAACGACATATATTGCGGCGGGATTCATAGAACCCGCCGTTACGGATTGGGGGACGCACCATCATTTACAAAAGACTGCCATTACGTTTTAGGTAACACATTCTGAATATAAAATTTATAAATAAGATTTATTTTTACAATTGAAGTTATTTTGTTGAATTTATTATATAAACTATTGATATTGTCGATGATATGTGATAAAATAGTTGATAGGTAATTTTAGGAACGGAGGTGATTTGTTTTGACAACGGCATTTTATGATGATTCAAGAAGGAAGCGACCAAAGCAGTGTGCTTATGGGAGTTGCTCCTGAAGCACTTTGGGGAAGAAATAAGTCAGTATCAAGAGAAGCGACTTTGAAGAGAATCACAGTTATTTCAGCTGTTATTTTCTTTGTTTCAACATTATTATTAGCAGCATTAAGCTAGGAGGAAGAAATGGAAAATGTTTTAATTGCCGGAGTCGTTATCGGACTTTTGGCACTTGTTTTTGCTTTTATCAAAGCATCATTTATTAGAAAGCAATCTGCAGGAAATGCAAGAATGGTTGAAATTTCAACTTATATTCACGAAGGTGCGATGGCATTTTTGAAACGTGAATATAGATCACTTTCATTTTTCGTTGCAGCATTATTTGTAATTTTAGGATTTGTTATCAATTGGACAACAGCAATTTGTTTTATTGTCGGAGCTATTTTCTCAATTATTGCCGGTTATGTCGGTATGAGAGTTGCAACTATGGCAAATGTAAGAACTGCAAATGCAGCTCATGAAAGCGGTATGCCAAAGGCTTTAAATGTAGCTTTTGCCGGCGGTACTGTTATGGGTATGTGCGTTGTAGGTCTTGGTCTTCTTGGTGTTGCAGGTGCTTATTTGATTTTCAAGAGCACTGATATTATCACAGGATTCGGTCTCGGCGCTTCATCAATTGCACTTTTCGCAAGAGTTGGCGGCGGTATTTATACAAAGGCTGCTGACGTTGGAGCTGACCTCGTTGGTAAGGTTGAAGCAGGTATTCCTGAAGACGACCCGAGAAACCCGGCTGTTATCGCTGATAACGTTGGAGACAATGTCGGAGACGTTGCAGGTATGGGAGCTGACCTTTTCGAAAGTTATGTAGGTGCTATTATTTCTGCATTTACACTCGGCGCTCTAGCTTATGGAGATAAGGGTATTTATTTTGTAGCTGCTATTTCAGCAATCGGAATTTTATCATCAATTATTGGAACTTTCTTCGTAAGAGGCGGCAACAATGATCCGCAAAAGGCTCTTAATACAGGAACTCTTGTAGGTTCAATTATTACAATTATTTGTTCATTCTTCCTTGCTAGATATTTCTTTGATGGAAGTATTAAACCATTTATTGCAATTGTTTCAGGACTTGTTGTAGGTCTTATCATTGCAAAGGTTACAGAAATTTATACATCAGATCACCACAAACCGGTTCAAAAGATTGCAGACGAATCCGAAACAGGAGCTGCAACAAATATTATTTCCGGTCTTTCAGTTGGTATGATGAGTACAGCTGTTCCTATTATTGTTATTGCAATCGGTATCATTGTGAGTTATTTCCTTGCAGGTGGAAGCGAAGATGCAGTTTTCGGTCTTTACGGTATTTCACTTGCAGCTATCGGAATGCTTTCAAACAGCGGTATGACTATTGCTGTTGACGCTTACGGACCAATCGCTGACAACGCAGGCGGTATCGCAGAAATGTGCGAACTCCCTGAAAGTGTTAGAGAAATCACAGATACTTTGGACTCAGTTGGTAATACAACAGCTGCAGTTGGTAAAGGATTTGCTATCGGAAGTGCTGCTTTAACAGCTCTTGCACTTTTCTCAAGCTATACACAAGCTGTAAGTTTGTCTTCAATCGACCTTACAAAGCCGACAACAATTGCCGGTCTCTTTATCGGTGGTATGCTTCCATTCCTATTCAGTGCTCTTACAATGGACGCTGTTGGAAAGGCTGCAAATCAAATGATTGAAGAAGTTAGACGTCAATTCAGAGAAATTCCTGGAATTATGGAAGGTAAAGCAAAACCTCAATATGACAAATGTGTTGAAATTTCAACAGGTGCAGCATTGAAAGAAATGATTGTTCCTGGACTTATGGCTGTTTTATGCCCTGTTCTCGTTGGAATTTTACTTGGAACTGAAGCACTCGGCGGTCTTTTAGCCGGTGGTCTTGTAACCGGTGTTCTCATGGCTATTTTCATGAGTAACGCAGGTGGTGCATGGGATAACGCTAAGAAATTTATCGAAGGCGGCGCTCATGGCGGAAAGGGCTCAAATGCTCACAAGGCTGCTGTTACAGGAGACACTGTCGGTGACCCGTTCAAAGATACTTCAGGACCGTCACTAAACATCCTTATCAAACTCATGACTATCGTAAGTCTTGTATTTGCAAGTTTGTTCCTAAACTTCAACGGCGGTTCAGGATTATTGTTCTAATATAAGGAGCTGACCGGAGGCTGATTGTTCCTTACAGTCAGCCCTGTCGGCTCTTATTTTATAGTGGTGATTATGATGAAAATTGACATTGATGGACTTCAA
>QWCK01003498.1_pt1 | contig 17105 bp, 15 predicted proteins | sample 1972571 | NCBI WGS metagenome assembly QWCK01 (sample SAMN09866710, study PRJNA288562) | Human gut metagenome isolate term2_stool, whole genome shotgun sequencing... | isolation source: gut | host: Homo sapiens | place: USA: California
TTGATCCTACGGCAAAAGAATCTTCATCTGATGAATATATTTCAACTAAATCTTGCATTTAATCTCCTAATTGTTTAAAAATCTTGACAAGAATTCACGAGTTCTTTCGTTTTTTGGATTGTTAAAGATCTCTTCAGGCTTGCCATCTTCTAAGATTATACCTTTATCCATAAATAAAACTCTAGTTGAAACATCTCTAGCAAAATCCATTTCGTGAGTTACAACTATCATTGTAATTCCAGATTTTGCTAACTTTGTCATAACTTCCAATACTTCTCCAACCATTTCTGGGTCAAGAGCGCTTGTCGGCTCATCGAATAATAAAACTTTAGGATTCATGCACAATGCACGAGCTATGGCAACTCTTTGCTTTTGGCCACCAGAAAGTTGTGAAGGCTTATGGTTTATAAATTTTTCCATGCCAACTGTCGTTAATAATTCCATGGCAGTTTTTTCTGCTTGATCTTTGGATTTTTTTAAAACTATTTCTTGACCCAAAGTACAATTGTCTAGGACGTTTTTATTTTCAAAAAGGTTAAAGTTTTGAAAAACCATGCCAACTTGTGACCTATATAATCTTTCATCAAAATTGTATGCTTCTCAAGGTGAAATAAGGACAATTATCCTATCTTTGAAATTAGCAGAGATAGATTTAATTAAAGAAAATAAAAAAAGTGAGCCTATACTTTTATTAGATGATGTTTTTTCAGAACTTGATAAAAACAGGTCGTCTTACTTAATCAAAAGTATAGGTGATATTCAAACATTTATAAGCTCTACAGACTATGACCTAGAAAGTTCCAATCTTTTAGATGGAGACTTTTATGAGGTAAAAGAAAATAGGATTATAAGTATAGATTAGGAGAATATAATGACTAAGAATAATGACAGACATTATGGTGCTGAGGATATTCAAGTATTAACAGGTCTTGATCCTGTAAGAAAAAGACCGGGTATGTATATTGGTTCCACAGGAGAAAGAGGACTTCATCATTTGGTTTATGAAGTTATGGATAACTCTATTGATGAGGCTCTTGCTGGAATATGTGACCATATTATAGTAAAAATTTATAAGGATGGTTCGGTAAGTATAACTGATAATGGATCAGGTATACCAGTTGAAATACATCCTAAGACAAAGAAAAGCACAGTTGAAACTGTACTTACAATACTGCATGCAGGTGGTAAATTTAATAACAAGGCCTACTCTGTATCAGGTGGTTTGCACGGAGTTGGGGTATCAGTTGTAAATGCTCTTTCAGAACATCTTGTAGCTACTATAAAAAGAAACGGAAAAATTTATGAACAAGAATTTTCAAGAGGAAAGGCAATATCAGATCTTAAAGTTCTTGGAGATTTAGAAAAAGTTGAAACTGGTACAAAAATTTATTTCAAACCAGATGCTGAAATATTTGAAACAACTGAATTTAATTTTGAAACCCTATCAAAAAGATTTAGAGAAATGGCATTTTTGAATAAGGGTATAAAAATTGAATTTATAGACGAAAGACATGACAAAAGAGAAATTTACTACTACGAAGGCGGAATTAAGTCTTTTGTTGAATTTATAAATAAAAAGAAAAAGCCAATTCATGATGAAATTGTTTATATAGATGTATTTAAAGAAAACACAAAAGTTGAAGTTGCATTACAATATACTGATTCTTATTCAGAAACAGTTCTTACTTTTGCAAATAATATAAATACTGAAGAAGGTGGTACTCATCTTTCAGGATTTAGGAGCTCTTTAACAAGGACAATCAATGATTATGGAAGAAAGTATAATATAATAAAAGAAAAAGAAGAAAATCTTTCTGGAGATGATGTAAGAGAGGGACTTACTGCTGTAATTTCTGTAAAGCTTCCAAATCCTCAATTTGAAGGACAAACAAAAGCAAAACTTGGAAATTCAGAAACTAGAGGAGTTGTTGATTCTGTAATAACTGAACATCTAGAAAGTTTCCTAGAAGAAAATCCAAAAATTGGAAAAATTATACTTAATAAAGCCTTATCTGCAAGGCGCGCAAGAGAAGCAGCAAGAAAAGCAAGAGACCTATCAAGAAAAAGAAATGTTTTAGATTCAACAGCACTTCCTGGAAAACTTGCAGATTGTCAAAATAAAGATAATGAAACAACAGAAATCTTCTTAGTAGAAGGTGACTCAGCAGGTGGATCTGCAATAGATGCAAGAGATTCTGTTTTTCAAGCTATACTTCCTCTAAGAGGTAAAATAATGAATGTTGAAAAAGCAAGACTTGATAAAATGCTTAATTCAAATGAAATAAAAGCTATGATAACAGCTTTTGGAGCAGGTATAGGCGAAGAGTTTGATATAGAAAAATTAAGATACAATAAAATAATTATCATGACAGATGCCGATATAGATGGGGCCCATATAATGACATTATTATTAACCTTCTTATTTAGATATATGAGAGAGTTAATAGAAAAAGGACATGTGTATGTTGCAAAGCCACCACTTTATGGAATAATTCAAAGAAATAAAGTTGTTAGATATTGTTATGATGACAAAGAATTAAAATTAGCTATTAAAGAACTTAAAAAAGATTCAAAATATGAAATTAAAAGATACAAGGGTCTTGGTGAAATGAACCCAGAAGAACTTTGGGAAACAACAATGAATCCGGACCACAGAATTCTTTTAAAAATAGAAATAGAAGACTTAGTATATGCTGATGAAACTTTCTCTATGCTTATGGGTTCAGAAGTTGAACCAAGAAGAGAATTCATTCAAGAAAATGCTTTATATGTAGATTATATAGATGCATAGGAGGAAGATATGGACGAATTTAATAACAGTGGAATAGTAAATGTAAATCTTTCCAAAAAGATGAGAGATTCTTATCTTGATTATTCCATGAGTGTAATTGTATCTCGTGCACTTCCAGATGTACGAGATGGTCTAAAACCTGTACATAGAAGAATAATATATGGTATGCAGGTTGTAGGACTTAACCCAGGAGGACCTTATAGAAAATCTGCAAGACTTGTAGGAGATGTAATGAGTAAATTTCACCCTCATGGTGACTCCTCAATATATGATGCTACAGTAAGGCTTGCTCAACCATTTAATACAAGATATCCTCTTGTTGATGGTCAAGGTAACTTTGGTAATATCGATGGTTATGGAGCAGCAGCCATGCGTTATACAGAACTTAAGATGACAAGACTATGTCTTGAAATGTTAAGGGATATAAATAAAGATACCGTTGATATGGTTCCAAACTTTGATGAAGAAGATTTTGAACCAACAGTACTACCTTCAAGATTTCCAAATTTACTTGTAAATGGATCTGCTGGTATTGCAGTAGGTATGGCAACAAATATGCCTCCTCACAATTTAAAAGAAGTAATCGAAGGAGTAAATGCCTACATAGACAACGAAGATATAAGCACTGAAGAATTGATGCAATATATAAAAGGACCAGATTTTCCAACAGGCGCATATATAATGGGCAAGCAAGGAATAAAAAAAGCCTATGAAACAGGCAGAGGTAAAATCCAAATAAGAGCAGTTGCAGAAATTGAAGAATTTAAGAAAAGACAAAGAATAATAATAAAAGAAATTCCTTACCAAGTAAATAAATCAAACTTGGTTATAAAAATTGCTCAACTTGTTAGAGATAAGGTAATTGATGGAATAAGTTCAATTAGAGATGAATCAACAAGAAAAGGAATTAGGATTGTAATTGATCTAAAAAAAGATGCACATGCTAATATAGTTTTAAATAAATTATATAAAGAAACACAAATACAAATAACATTTGGTGTAATAAATCTTGCACTAGTTAATGGTGTTCCAAAGGTATTAAGTCTTAAAAAATTAATATCTCACTATGTTGATCATCAAATAGAAGTAGTAACAAGAAGGACAAAATTTGATCTTGATAAATCAGAAAAAAGAGCTCATATAGTTGAAGGTCTTTTAATTGCAATTGATAATATAGATAGGATTATAAAAATTGTAAGATCATCTCAAGATGATAAAGATGCAAAACAAAAATTTACTGAAGAATTTGGTTTAACAGATATCCAAGGCCAAGCAATTCTTGATATGAGAATTAAAAGATTGACTGGTTTGGAAAGAGAAAAACTAGAAGATGAATTTAAAGAACTAGAAGAAACAATAAAATATCTTAGAAGTATATTAGAAGATCATGGTCTACTTATGAGCATAATTAAAGATGAACTAAATGAAATAAAAGATAAGTATTCAGATTTAAGAAGAACTGTTATAAGACCATCTGAATCAGAAATAGATATAGAAGATGTAATAAAAGAAGAAGATGTTGTAGTAACACTTACAAAATCAGGTTATATAAAAAGAATGCCAGAAGGAACATATAAACCTCAAAAAAGAGGTGGAAGAGGAATTCAAGCCTTGTCAACAAAAGATGGGGACTTTGTATGTGATTTATTTGTAACATCAAGCCATGATTCAATATTATTTTTCACAAATCTTGGAAAAGTTTACACTCTAAAAGCTTATGAAATACCAGAAAGTTCAAGGCAAGCTAGGGGAATGGCAGTTGTTAATTTATTAAACTTATCATCAGATGAGCAAATAGAATCAATTATACATGTAAAAGATTTTGATCCAAATCTTTATGTATTGATGGCAACTAAAAATGGAATAGTTAAGAAAACATCTTTTGAAGATTATAAAAATATAAGAAAAAATGGTATTATTTCTATGAAACTTAAAGAAGGTGATAGAATAATATCATCAAGACTTACAAATGGAGAAGAAGATTTAATACTTGCAACTAAAAAAGGTAAAAGTATTAGGTTCTCTGAAAAAGATGTAAGAAGCACAGGAAGAAATTCCATGGGTGTTACAGCTATAAAGCTGGATAGTGATGATGAGCTTGTAGGCTGTGATATAGCTGAAGATAATAAATACTTCTTAGTAATATCAGAAGGAGGATTTGGAAAAATAACAGCACTTGAAGAATATAGGACCCAAGGAAGAGCCGGTTCAGGAATAATTACCTACAAACCAAATAAGAAAACTGGCAATCTTGTAGCAGCTAAGGTAGTAGATAAAGATGATGACATTATGATTATTACATCAGGTGGAATCATAATAAGAATAAGAGTTGATCAAATATCAAAAATGGGAAGAGCTACATCAGGAGTTAAACTTATGAATATAAAAGATTCAAAAGTAGTAGCTATTGCTAAGTATATTGGAGACTAGGAGGATTCTATGTTTGAAGTTTCTTATGAAAATAAAGATGAACTTGTTATATATCCAAAAGGTGAACTTGATCTTTACACAACAGAAGATTTTAAAAAAGATACATTAAATAAATACAATGAAGATAAAAAGAATATTTTAATAGATGGAAAAGAACTTGAATATATTGATTCAACAGGTTTAGGAGCTTTAATGTATATATTAAATGAAATAGAAAAAAATGATCATAAAATAGCCCTAGTAAATATTAAAAAGAATATTATGAAGTTATTTTCTATAACAAAACTAGATAGTATTTTTGAAATGAGGGATTAATATGGAGATTATAGAACTAAAAATTCCATCAAATGCAAAATATTTTTCTTCAATAAGATTATTTTTATCTGGACTGCTTACAAATCTAGATTTTGATATAGAAAAAATAGAAGATTTTAAAATTGCACTTTCTGAATGTTTAAATATTGCTTTAAAATTAAAATGCCAAGACGAAATTGATGTGAAATTTTGCATTGATGAAGACAAATTTGAAATTGAAATAGGAAAAATTTGTAAAAAAGATATAGACGAAGATGACGAACTATCACTATCATTGACAATTATTGATTGCTTGGTAGACAAAAGTAGTCTGAAAGATGAAAAATTATCAATAATAGTAGAATTATAGGAAAGATAAAATGAACTTAGAACAATATCATAGTTTAAACAGAAAACTTAGCAAGGAAGAAAGAAAAGAACTCTTCAAAGAATATGCTGAGACAAAAGACAATGAAATAAGAGATATTTTAATAAAAGAGCACCTATATATAGCAGAAATATTATCTAAAAAATATGCAGGAAGAGGTATAGACTATGATGACATATACCAAGTAGCATCAATTGGTTTAATATATGCAATTGAAAGATACGATTTGTCAAAAGGTTATGAATTTTCTTCTTTTGCTACTCCGACTATAATAGGTGAAATAAAAAAATACTTTAGAGATAAGGGTTGGACAATTAGAGTTCCAAGAAGAATTCAAGATCTTTCAAAAAAAATCAATAATGCAAGAATTCATTTATCTCAAACCCAACAAAAATCACCAACAGTAAATGAAATAGCAGAATATTTAAACACAAGTCCAGAAGAAATTCTAGAAACTCTAGAAGCATCAAAAGTATATTCACCTCAATCATTAGATGTTGTTTATGATCTTAATGGGGAAGATAAAGAAATTAATCTAGGAGATTTAATAGGAGTAGAAGAAAAATACTTCGACAAAATTGAACTAAAAGAATTTCTACAAAAATCTATGGCTAATCTTAATGAAGTAGAAAAAACAATATTGATTGAAAGATATTTCAATAACAGCACACAGATATCAATAGCAGAAAAACTTGATATATCTCAGATGACAGTATCTAGAATAGAAAAAATAGTACTTACAAAAATGAGAAAGGAAATGAAAAGATCTTTGGAAGGATAAAGGAGAAAAAATGAATAGAAAAAAGTACCTGCTATTCCTAAGTAAATTAATACATTTATTTGAAATCCTAATATCAATCATGCTCATAGTAGCAATATTAATATCAATTCCAGATATAATACATTATTATATAGATATACTTGGATCATCAAAAGAGGTATCAATAAAACTATTTAATGATTTGTTAGCACATATTATGATGCTAGTTATAGCCATGGAGTTTATACTACTTTTAGTAACACAAACAGATTCTACAATTGTTTATTTAATCACACTTGTTATATCTAGAAAACTACTTATCCAATCACAAAGTATGACAGATATATTAATAGGAGTAATAGCTATAACCATACTATTTATAACAAGGAAGTTTTTATTAAAAAGTTCAACTGTAGAATACTTAAATCAAGATAGCAATAAAATATTTTCTGCAGTATCAAAAATTGAAGAAATCAATATGCTTTACAATTTGCAAATAGATGATAAGGGATTCCACACATTGGGTGGACTTGTTTCTAATCTATTTGAAAATGAAGCTAGAGATTTAAAAGAAGATGAACTGATAGAAGATGATAAGTATATATATACAATAATAAAAATTAACGGTGGACTTATAGAGGAAGTTGCCGTATCATCAAAAGATTAAAAGACCTAAGGGTCTTTTTTTTTTGCCTAAAATAAATTTTATATTTTAATTTATTGAATAATTATAAAATTATGACAAGTTATTATATAAAAAGTTTCAAAATTTAATGTATTTATATAGTTGTTTAATTTAATTTTACAATTATCAAATTATAAAATTAATTTTGGTTTAAAGCTACTTAATAAAAGGTATATAAAAAAATAACTTACAGATAGTATTAATTTTATTAAATTAATTTAATAAAATTACAAAAGCGTAATCAATTTATCAATTTTTAGATTTAATAAGATAAAAATATATAAAAATGATAAAAAAATTTAAAAAATAATTACGATTTGTTACTTATATTTAATATATTGAATAATAAGTTACTATATGTTAAAATATTTGAAAGAAGTGATATTATGAAATTTGATCGGATGAGTTTAAGAATAATAAACAAATTACTAATTGATGGTAGAAAAACTCACCAATCTCTTGCTAATGAACTTAGTTATTCAAGACCAGCAATTCATCAAAGAATTAATAAACTTGAAAAAAATGGAATAATTAATGGATACACAGCTGATATAGACTATTCTAAACTAGGATTTGGCATAGAAGCTTTTGTTTTAGTAAATATACATACTCTTGATTACAACTCTTGTATACAGAGTATATTGGATTTATCAAGAGAAGGCATATATGTAAAAAAAGCCTACAGGATAACTGGTCAGAAGTGTATAATAGTTAAACTTTTTGTTTCATCTACAGACAATTTAAGGATATTCCACGATGAAATCTTAAAACTGGATGGTCTTATTGAAACAGATACTATGGTTGTTATGCAAGAAGAAGACAATGAATTAAAAGAAGAATATATTTTTGAGAAAATGGAGGATTGAGGCAGAAAATGAAAAATATTGCAGCAAAAGTTATACCTTTTAAGAATGAAAAGGTTATCACTTACACAAAAGATAGTAAAGAATACAAAGATTTAATGGCAGAATATAAAAAATTAAAAGAAGAATTTTTAGAAGTGCCTCTTATTATTGGTGGGGAAAAAGTTTTCACAGGAAATACTCAAGATATGGTAATACCTCACGATAATAAAAAAGTAATTGGTAAATATCATCTTGCAAGCAAAGAAGATGCCGAAAAAGCAATTGAAAAAGCTATTGAAGCAAGAAAGGCTTGGGCTAAACTTGATTGGGATGATAGAGTTTCTATTTTCTTAAGAGCAGCAGCACTTGCAGCTGGTCCATGGAGAAATAAATTAAATGCAGCAACTATGCTTTCTCAATCAAAAACTTATAAACAAGCAGAAATTGACTCAGCAGCAGAACTTGTAGATTTCTTAAAATCTAATGCTTCTTTATTATCTCAAATTTATGCAACTCAACCACTTAACACAGACACAACTTGGAATAGACAAAGTTTTAGACCGCTTGAAGGCTTTATATTTGCAGTAACACCTTTTAACTTCACATCAATTTGTCTAAACTTACCAACTGCACCAGCTATGGCAGGTAATGTTGTTCTTTGGAAACCATCTTCTTCAGCAGTTTATTCAAACTATATTGTATATCAAATGTTAGAAGAAGCAGGACTACCAAAAGGAGTAATTAACTTCTTACCAGGTAGATCTGGAGAAATTGGAGAACCAATATTAACAAATGAACATTTAGCTGGAATCCACTTTACAGGATCAACAGATACTTTCCAAACTATGTTTAAGACTGTTGGAGAAAATATTAAAAACTATAAAACTTTCCCACGTCTAGTTGGAGAAACTGGTGGTAAAAACTTCGTTATAGCTCATAAAACTGCTGATATAAAACTTTTAGTTAGAGCTTTAAGAGATGGAGCTTTTGAATATCAAGGACAAAAATGTTCAGCTGCATCTAGGGCATATATTCCTAAATCAATGTGGGAAGATGTAAAAGAAGCTTTATTCGAAGATATGAAGAAGGTTAAAGTTGGATTAGTTGAAGAATTTGATACATTTATGGGAGCTGTAATAGATCAATCAGCTTACAATAGCATCACTGATTATATAAAATATGCAAAAGATTCAGCTGATGCAGAAATTATATACGGTGGAAACTATAGCGATGAAAAAGGATTCTTTATTGACCCAACAATAATTCTTACAAAAGATCCTCATTTCAAAACTATGGAAGAAGAAATTTTTGGACCTGTTTTAACTGTTTATCTATATGATGACGATAAATATGAAGAAGTTCTAAAACTTGCTGATGAAACATCTCCATATGGACTTACTGGCTCAATATTTGCAGAATGTAGATATGCAATCAACAAAGCAACAGATATGCTTGAAGATGCAGCTGGTAACTTCTATATAAATGTTAGACCAACAGGAGCTGTTGTTGGACAACAACCATTTGGTGGAGCAAGATTATCAGGAACAAACGACAAAGCAGGGGCAATTAACAATATGTATAGATGGGTAAGCCCTAGAGTAGTTAAGGAAGAATTTATCAAATAAGAATTTTAATAATATTTTATTTGAATAATATACTTGATAAAAGAGGGAATGTAATATTCTCTCTTTTTATCAAATAATAGCAAAAATGTATTAACAAAATGATATATTTTTGCTATTATTTGATAATACAACTTTATTTTATTAAATAACTAAAACTGTATATTAATGATATTGATTTTTTTGGATAATACTATAAATCATCTAAATTAAGCAGTTAAGACAATATTAAGGAGTAAATTATGGAAAAAATGCAAGGAACAATATTTAATATACAAAAATTTTCTATACATGACGGACCAGGAATAAGAACAACAGTATTTTTTAAAGGTTGTCTTTTGAGATGCTGGTGGTGTCATAATCCAGAAAGCCTTTCTAATAAAGTTCAAGTGATGATTAACTCTAGTAAATGTACTCTATGCGGTAAATGCGTTGAAGTTTGTCCTAACTCAGCTTTTAAAATAAAAAATGAAAAAGAGCTTATATATCTTAAAAATAAATGTAACTTCGAAGGACAATGTGCATATTATTGTCCAACTGATGCAATAGAAATTGTTGGAGAAGTAAAAAGTCTTGAAGAAGTTATGAAGGAAATAGAAAAAGATAAAGTCTTTTACGAAACCACAGAAGGTGGAGTTACATTTTCAGGAGGAGAACCATTTAACCAAACTGAATTTTTACTAGAGCTTATAAAAGAATCAAAAAATAAAGATATAAGCGTAGCAGTTGATACAAGTGGAATGACTCTTTGGGAAAACATACAAAAAACTATAGATTATGTAGACTACTATCTATATGATTTAAAAATGATGGATAGAGAAAAACATAAAAAGTATACAGGACTTGATAATGGTCTTATACTTGATAATCTAAAAAAATTAGACCAAGAATTAGAAGGAAAAAAAGGAAAAATCTTTTTAAGGCTAATATTGTTAGAAGGAATTAACGATAGCGACCAAGATATAGATTTAATACTTGATTTTATAAAGGATTTAAAAAACATACAACAGGTAAACCTTCTTCCTTACCACAAAATGGGTAGAGAAAAATACCAAAGATTAAATTTAGAATATAAAATGAGTGATGAAGAAAAACCTGATGATAATAAATTAAAAGACATAAAAGCAAAATTCGAAAGAAACAAATATTTAACTGTTATAGGGGGGTAGGAGTGATTATATGAAAACTGATAGAATAAAAAGATTAGAAGAAAAGAGTATAAATACAACTCCATATATTTCAATGGAAAGAGCTCAAATAGTAACAAGAGCTTATAAGAAATATTTAGGATCTGTATCATACCCAGAACTTAGAGCACTTTCTTTTAAAGAATTGATGCAAGAAAAAACACTATATATTGGCGAAGATGAATTAATTGTTGGAGAAAGAGGAGAAGCACCACTTGCTACATCAACTTTTCCAGAACTATGCTGTCACACCCTAGAAGACTATCATCTAATGAATGATAGACATAAAGTACCATTTAAAGTTCCAGAATCAGCATATGAAATTCAAGAAAAAGAAATCATTCCTTATTGGGAAAATAAATCTACAAGATATAAGATGTTTAATGAATTAGACCAAGAGTGGATTGATTGTTATGAAGCTGGAATGTGGACTGAATTTATGGAACAAAGAGGACCAGGACATACAGCAGGGGACAAAAAAATCTATGAAAAAGGTATGAAAGACTTTAAAAAGGATATTCAAGATGAAATTGATAAACTAGACTTTTTAAACGATCCAAAAGCCTTTGATAAAAGAGAAAATCTAAGAGCAATGTTAATATCTTGCGATGCTATGATAATCCAAGGTAAAAGACATGCTGAACTAGCTAGACAAATGGCAGAAAAAGAAAGCGATGAAAAAAGAAAGAAAGAACTCTTAGAAATTGCTGAAATTTGTGATTGGGTACCAGAAAATGCACCAAGAACATTTAGAGAAGCTATACAAATGTATTGGTTTGTTCACCTTGGAGTAGTATCTGAAATGAACCCTTGGGATTCATTTAATCCAGGTAGACTTGACCAACATTGGTATCCTTTCTATAAAAAAGATTTAGAAGAAGGAAAAATTACTGAAGAAGAAGCTAAAGAATTCTTAGAATGTCTATGGATTAAATTTAATAACAACCCAGCTCCTCCAAAAGTTGGAGTAACACTTGAAGAATCAGGAACTTACTTCGATTTCTGTACACTTAATATAGGTGGGCTAAAAACAAATGGAGAAGATGGAGTAAACGATCTTTCCTACATGCTTCTTGATATAGTTGAAGAAATGAGAATTTTACAACCAGGTAGTAACGTTCAAATTAGTGAAAAAACTCCTGAAAAATTCTTAAGAAGAGCTGTAGATGTAACAAGAGTAGGTACAGGAAGACCATCAATATTTAATGCAGACACAATCATAAAAGAGCTTCTAAATGCTGGAAAATCAATAGAAGATGCAAGAGACGGAGGTACTAGTGGATGTACAGAAACTGGAGCCTTTGGTAAAGAAGCATACATCTTAACAGGTTATTTCAACCTACCAAAAGTATTAGAAATAACACTAAATAACGGAAGAGATCCATATACTGGCAAGATGATCGGATTAGAAACTGGAGATCCAAGAGATTTCACAAGCTATGAAGAATTATTAGATGCCTACAAGAAACAAATGCACCACTTTATAGATATAAAAGTTAAAGGAAATAATATTATTTCTGGCATATTCTATAAATATATGCAAGCACCATTCTTATCAGTTATTATTGATGATTGTATTAAAAAAGGTATGGACTACAACCAAGGTGGAGCAAGATACAATGTTACCTACATCCAAGGAGTTGGAATTGGTAATATAACTGATGACTTATCAGCTATTAAATACAATATCTTTGATAATAAAAAATTCACTATGGATGATCTTCTAAAAGCTTTAGATAATAACTTTGAAGGATATGACGATTTATATCACCTCGTAGCAAACAGAACACCAAAATTTGGTAATGATGATGACTATGCAGATGATATTACAACTAATATATTCAATATGTATTATGACGAAGTAACAGGAAGATCTGCTGGCAGAGGTGGAAAACACAGAATCAACATGCTACCAACAACATGCCACGTTTACTTTGGTAAGGTAATGGGAGCATCTCCTCAAGGAAGGAAGAAAGGTCTACCACTTAACGATGGTATTTCTCCATCAAAGGGAGCAGATACAAATGGACCTACAGCAGTTGTTAAATCTTGTGCAAAGATGGACCAATCAAGAACTGGTGGATGTCTACTAAATCAAAAATTCACTCCATCTGTAGCTTATGGTGAAAAAGGACTTGATGGTATGACTGGTTTAGTAAGAGCATACTTCAAACTAGGCGGACACCATATCCAATACAACGTAGTAAGCAGAAATACTTTAAAAGATGCTCAAAAGCATCCAGAAAATTATAAAAACTTAATAGTAAGAGTTGCTGGATATAGTGATTATTTCAATAACATTGATAAACCACTTCAAGATGAAATAATAGCTAGAACAGAACAAAATTTTAATTAAGACATAGTTTAATAAATAGTGTTTAATTAATAGGGAAGTTAAATCTTCCCTATTATTAAATATACATAAATTTTAATTCACAAGGAGGTAAATTATGGATTCATTAGTAAAAATTGTTGGATCATTAAATGGATTTATTTGGGGTCCTGCGATGCTAATAATGATAGTTGGTTCTGGTCTTTATTTGACTATTAGAATGGGCGGTTTTCAATTTAGAAAACAAAAAGATATGTGGAGCAGAATTTTTGAACCAGGAGATTCAGACTCTGGTATATCAGCCTTTGCATCATTTTGTACAACCATGGCAATGCGTGTAGGGACAGGAAACGTCGCCGGTGTTGCAGTAGCAATTTATTACGGTGGACCAGGAGCCCTATTGTGGATGATAGTAGCAGGTATGACTAACTCAGCAGTTTGTTTTACTGAGTGTACTCTTGGAGTTTTATATAAAACAAGAATAGACGGTCAATACCGTGGTGGAGGGCCTTACTGTGCAGAAAGAGGACTTGGTTGGAAAAAATATGGGGCATTTATGGCTCTTGTATTTATGATAGGAACATCTGCATTTATGCCAGCAGCAGCTACATATACAATTTGTGATGGATTTAATAATGCTCTTGGCGTAGAAATGTGGATTAGTGCATTAATTATAGCTATTGTAATGGCAATAGTAGTAATTGGTGGGGTTAAGAGAATTTCACAAGTTGCATCTCTTATAGTTCCATTTATGGTAACAGTGTACTTAATTGTAACTATTATAATTCTTATTGTTAATATAAAGATTCTTCCAAGTGTTTTATATGATGTTGTAACTCATGCCTTTGCTAAAAATGCAATCTTTGGTGGAACAATTGGTGTTATAATTCAACAAGGTATAAAGAGAGGAACATTCTCAAGTGCATCTGGTATGGGAGAATCTTCTCCAACAGCAGCTGCAGCTGAAACAACTCACCCTGTTAAACAAGGTATGGCAAATGCAGCAGGTGTTTGGTTAGATACAGTTATAGTTTGTACAGCATCAGGACTTATGATGTTACTTACTGATTGTTTTAATACTTCTTTTGGTTATGTAGGATCTGGTTCTGCAGAACTTGCAGCACTTGCAGAAGCTGGAACAAATGGTGTAATATTTGTTCAACTTGCAACACAAACTGTACTTGGAAATCTATCACACATATTCATAGCTATAATGCTTGCTTTATTCTCATTTACTTGCTTAATTTCTTACTACTACGAAGCAGAAACAGCAGCAATGTACCTATTCCAAAAAGAATCTCAAAAATCTACAAGAAAAGTTGTAACTTGGATAATGAGAATAGGTATGCCAATACTTATCTTTATCTGGGGTAATATAGAATCTTCAGTAGCTTGGGACTTATCAGACCTTGCTCTTGGAACTTGTACTTGGATAAATATGTTAGTTGTTATGATGCTATCATCAAAATCTATAAGTCTTTACAAAGATTATGATGAACAAATGAAAAAAGGTATAGATCCTTACTATGATCCTGACAGACTTTCTTGGAAGGGCGTAGATGTTGAAATGTGGAAAGACATAAATAAGAAGAGAATAGAAGAAAATAAAAATAAATAATTAAGATAAAAATAAGGGGGATAGTTTTTACTATCTCCCTTTTTGTGATTAAAATTCTATCTAAATGTATTTATTTTTTAAGGTATAAACTTAACAAATAATATTAATAAAAATCTATTTTACTTACAAATTAAATAATTTTATTAAACTTCTTGAAAATGTTCAACATAATAATCTGCATAATTTTCTGTGTAGAAAGGATCTACAAAACCACCAAGATTTTCATATCTTTCTCTAATTATTTCCTTCTTAGTTATATAAAGAGAAGAATAAGTTGCTTCGGTATAAGGGTTAAGTAATATAAAACCAAGATTTAATAATAAAGATGCAAGCAGTGCCCAACCAAAGAATGATATCTCTAGTGCAAAAATACTGAATTTATCATCATCGGTCATTTCTTTACTGATTTGTATTGCATCAGATAAAGGCATTTCTGGATTTTCTGCCAAAATATATTCTACAAAATAATATTGGTAGGATTTAACAATTCCTGGAATTATCAAAAGTAGGGTCCATAGAAATAAATATATATTTTTTAAAAATAATTTTCCAACAATTTTATTCCAAGTTCCATCTTTAAAAGGAGAAAATAAATAATTAAACTTAACATCGTATTTATAACCCCTAATAAAAAATCTTTTTAGCCCGACAGACATCGGCAGCATAATAAATATATTTACTAATACAAAAATAACAGAAACAACAGCAAAAGCTTTTTTGGATAATAAGAAGGTATGTTGACCTAACATCCAATCACTTAAAACTATATCATCCTTATTAAATACATTTTTTGCACTTTGTAAAAATTGATTATTATAAAGACTTACTGAAAACTTAACATTGTTTTCTTCTTCATATTCTTGTATATATGAATTTTTTTCTCTAATTGTAACAAAACTTGAGTCAGTAGAAAAAACTGATGAAAGTCCAAAGTATACAAGGCATACTAGGACTGCAACTTTTAAATATTTTCTTAAAAATTCTTTAGCATTATTTTTTAAAACTTCTCTTGTCCACATATCTTCCTCCTAAATATAAATAAAAGCTAAGTTCAAAGCTATCCCCAAAACTATTCCAGTAAATATCATCCTAAATAGACTGAATTTTTTCATATACATAATTATACCAAGCAAAAAGCATATTAGGGCAGATATATTTATTGAATTTAGAGCAAAACCCTTTGGAAAAACACTGGTTTTTATAAGGTCGATTGCAGAAATAAATATTAAAGAAACTATACCTGCCTTTATCCCATTTAACATCCAGTCTAGGACCTTAAACTTTTTGTTTTTTGTAAATAGAAAATATCCAAGAAGCATCATAAGTATTAGTTGAGGAGTTACAAAGCCAAGAGTTGCAACAATAGAACCAATTAGCCCGTTAACTTTTTGGCCAACAAAGGTTGCAGAATTTATTGCAATAGGACCTGGTGTCATTTGTGATATAGAAACTAGATCACGAAATTCAAGCCTTGTTATCCATCCATTTTGCTCAACTATGTATTTTTCAATTAGTGGAATTGATGCATAGCCTCCACCAAAGGAAAGAGCTCCAATTTTTAGAAATATAAGATACAGATTAAATAATTCAGTCAACATTTTTGTTACCTCTATTTGCTATATAAAATACTATAATACCTGAAAGTGCACATAAAATTATTAAGTAGGAAGTTTTAACATTTAGGAAATATCCTAAAATGAAAATTAAAAGAACCATTATTATAGTAAATATTGGATATTTTTTATAAGAATTTTTTCCCATATTAAAAACAGTAAGTAAAAGCGCAGCTGAAACCATACCAGATATGCCATCAAGTGCTGAACTTACAAAAAAGTTTTGTCTGAACTTGCTATAAAAAATTGCCACTAAGGATAGTATTATAAGACATGGAAGAGCTGAGGCAAGTAGTGCTACTAGGGCTCCAATAGGGCCTCTTAGCCTATAACCTGTTAATATTGATGTTGAGATTGCCATGGCTCCTGGTCCACCTTGTGCAAGGGCAAGTATATCAATCATCTCATCATTGTCTAATATTTTTTTTGATTAACAAAAACATCTTTTACAACAGTAACAATTGTATAACCTCCTCCAAAGGTTACTGAATTAATTTTAAAAAAAGTAATAAATAAATCTAAATACGATATTTTCTTCAT
>QWCK01003503.1_pt1 | contig 17080 bp, 14 predicted proteins | sample 1972571 | NCBI WGS metagenome assembly QWCK01 (sample SAMN09866710, study PRJNA288562) | Human gut metagenome isolate term2_stool, whole genome shotgun sequencing... | isolation source: gut | host: Homo sapiens | place: USA: California
AGGCCAAATAATCTAAGAAAAACAGCGGCCGCGCCCCATGACAGAGCACATCGTTGACGCACATGGCCACCAGGTCTATCCCTACGGTGTCGTATTTTTCGAGGGCGAAGGCAATTTTCAGTTTCGTGCCCACGCCATCGGTACCAGAAACTAGGACTGGCTCCTGGAATTTACCGAGTTCATAGAGGGCAGCAAATGATCCCAGGGAACCCAATACCTGTTTATTTTGGGTAGAGGCAACCATTTGCTTTAACCGGCGCACATGCTCGTATCCTGCTTCTTTATCAACACCGGCATCTTTATAGCTGACCATATTCTGTCTTTTCCCTTGCCCTTAGTAGCGGTCTGTCTCCTGGGGGTGGAAGTATTGCCTCCACCCCCAGGGATCTGCTCTAAAATCTATTTCTTGGTAATACGGTGCAGGATTTCTTTATAGGCTTCTTCGATCCCGCCCATATCCCGGCGGAAACGATCCTTATCCAGTTTCTTCTTGGTTTCCGCATCCCACAGGCGGCAAGTATCGGGGGTGATTTCGTCGGCTAGCATCAGGTTGCCGTCCTGGTCGCGACCGAACTCAATCTTGAAGTCCACCAGGAGGATGCCTTCTTTCTTGAAAGCATCAGACAGGATTTGGTTAATCTTGGCGGTTACCTCCAGGATTTCCGCGACTTCTTCTTCCGTGGCCGCCCCAATGGCCACCGCGTGATCGGAGTTGATCAGAGGATCGCCCAAGTCGTCATCCTTATAGGAGAACTCTTGAATCATTTTCTTCGGCATGGTGCCTTCTTCTAGCCCCAGGCGTTTAGCCATAGAACCGGCAATAATATTGCGAGTGATGACCTCTAGCGGCACGATATCTAACTTCCAGCACAGCTGCTCGCGATCATTCAGTTTCTCAATGAAGTGGGTTTTTACTCCCTGCGAGGCCAGCATTTCAAATAGGTAGCTGGTGAGCTCATTGTTGATAATGCCTTTATCCGCAATGGTGCCTTTCTTTTCGCCGTTACCGGCAGTGGCATCATCCTTGTAATAAACAACTACCTTATCGGGATCATCGGTGGCGTAGATTTTCTTGGCTTTACCCTCGTACAGGAATTCTTTTTTCTCCATGATTTGCCTTCTTTTATCTAAAAATTTTCTCTTAAAAACTAACCGGGTCGGCGGTGAACTTCTGCTTCATATTTGCGCGATACTCTTTGAGTTGCGCGGCTACCTTTTCATTACTGGTGCCAATAATCTGCACCGCGGTCATGGCGGCATTATAGGAATTGTTGATTCCCACCGTAGAAACCGGGATTCCTTTTGGCATTTGCACGATTGAGTAGAGGGCGTCTTGACCGCCTAAGGCCGCATCTAGTGGTACCCCGATTACCGGGATAGTCACTTTAGAGGCAATAACTCCGGGCAGGTGCGCCGCCAGGCCTGCCCCGGCGATGATGGCTTTCGCCCCCGAGTCCACGGCGTCTTTTAGGATTTTCTCTAAAAGTTCCGGTACCCGATGGGCCGAAGCGATATAAGCCTGATATTCCAATCCGAACTCGTCTAAGCATTTGGCTGCGCCCGCCATTTTTTCTTTATCGGAGGCGGAACCAAAAATGATTGCTACATCCATCGGAAATAATTAACCCCGTTTCTAAATAGGTTTTGTTCTATTTCAGGACAGTAGTTGAGGTATAAACCGCTACCGCTCCTTTCTGAATGACCCATCTTTCCCAGGATTTGCCCGTGATGAGCCAACAGCCCTTCGATTCCGAAGGAAGATCCATTGGGGTTCTCCCCTAAATATTTGGTAGCGATCTGACCCGAGGCCGAATATTCGCGGTACTGCTCGGGGCTCATAACTACCCGTCCTTCGCCATGAGAAATCGGCAGGTGGTGGACTTCTCCCACATCAAAGGAGCTGAGCCAGGGGGAGGCCACCGAAGACACGGCGGTATGGACGATTTTGGCGACGTGGTGTCCGCTGTCATTTGCTGCCAGGGTAGGCGAATCCGGATCCAGATCGCGGATCTGCCCATAGGGAAGCAACCCGGATTTGATCAATGCCTGGAAACCATTACAGATCCCCAGGATTAGCCCACCTTTGCGCAGTAGGGAGTGGACGGCTTCCTTAACCTGTTTTTGGCGCAGCACCGAAACAATAAACTTTGCCGATCCATCGGGTTCGTCGCCCACGGAGAAGCCCCCAGGCAGTGCCAAAATATCGGCTTGCTCGATTTGTCGGGCATAGGAGGCGGCATCTCGATAAACCTCGGTTACTACCTGTGCCCCTTCGCGAGTAAAAGCCCGCGTCATATCGTATTCGCAGTTAGTGCCGGGGAAAATCGGAATAAATACTTGCGGATTTTGTTTTCGATAGGGCGCATGACGCGGTTTAGTCAGGCAGGTTTCACTGGATCTAGAAATATCGTTAGGAAGCTGGCTGCCGGCGGTCGGGAAAATATCTGCCAGAGGTTGTTCCCAAGCTTGTTGTAAAGCTGCCAGGTCTAAACGTTGCCCGTTAATGGCGCTATCTGACCAGCTACCGGTGTATCCCAACAACGGTAAGTCCAAATGCTGATCGGTTTCGAGCAGGAAACTGCCATAGCGGGAAGCAAATAGGTCTTCTTCAGTATTGATGCTGAACCCGATCCGGTTTCCGAAAGCCATTTTTGGCAATGCCTCTGCGATCCCTCCATACCCGAGGGCGTATGCCGAGAGGGGATTGATCGTTTGCAACTTATCGAGGGCAGCTTGGAAAGACTCCAGATCTATTGCCCCCAATTCATCTGTTTGCACAGGTAACAGGTAGAGACGGTGATTACGAGCTTTGAATTCCGGGGTGCGCAGTTTATCCGCTTCCTGCATACCGATCGCGAAACTAACCAAAGTAGGTGGCACATTCATATCTTCGAAAGTGCCGGACATAGAATCTTTACCGCCGATGGAGGCGAGATGGAAGTGCCGCAGAACCCGGTTGGCTCCTAGCAGCGATTCCACCACTGTTCCCCACTTCTCAGGTTCCTGCCCAAGACGCGGGAAATATTCTTGGAAACTGAAATACAGGTCGCGGTAATCTACCCCGGATGCGGCTAGACGCGACATTGATTGCACTACTGAAACAATTGCACTGTGGTAGGGGCTGAGCTCAGCTAGCGAAGGTTCAAAACCGTAGGCCGCTACCGAGGCTACCTCGGATTGTTCGTTCTCCATTGACACCAGCTGCGCACTCACCTGCGAAGGAGTGCGCTGGAATTTACCGCCATAGGGCAAGGTTAAAGTGGTGGCGCCAATAGAGGAATCGAAGATTTCGTTGAGTCCGCGCTGGGAACAAATATTTAAATCTGCCAGGTTATTTTCCAGTTTTTCCTGCAGGTTCGCCCCGGAAATGCTGCGCCGGGTAGAAATTTCCCCGCTAGAGACGGCTTTAAACTTAGCTTGAGAACGCACCCCATTGGTATCGAGGAAATCCCGGGAAATATCCACAATAGTTTCTCCCAGGTAGTGCATCACCAGGCGCCGCTCAGCCGTCACCGTGGCCACATGAGTTACTTCTACGTCTTCACTTTCGCAAGCATCATAGAAAAACTGCAGGTCTGCGGGGTCTATGCACACTGCCATTCGTTCTTGAGATTCCGAAATAGCCAGTTCGGTACCATTTAGCCCCTGGTATTTGACCGGTACCCGGTCGAGTTCTATTTCCAAGCCGGGAGCCAGCTCTCCGATAGCGACGGAGACTCCTCCCGCTCCAAAGTCATTGCATTTCTTAATCCGCTTGGCGACCTCGCCGCGACGGAAAAGCCGCTGAATCTTGCGTTCAATAATCGGGTTACCTTTTTGTACCTCTGCCCCACAGGTTTGGGAGGAGTCCCGAGTGTGGGTTTTGGAAGATCCGGTAGCTCCCCCAATCCCGTCACGTCCGGTCCGTCCTCCGATCAAGAGGATGAGATCCCCGGGGGCAGGTTCTTCGCGAATAATGTTCTCTGCGGGAGCTGCTCCTACTACAAAGCCAAGTTCGAGGCGTTTTGCACGATAACCAGGGTGATAGATTTCCTTAACATAGTTAGTAGCAAGTCCGATCTGGTTCCCGTAAGAGGAATATCCAGCGGCTGCTCGTTGGGTGATTTCTTTGCTGGATAGTTTGCCTTCGATGGGGTCTGATAGCCGGGGATCAGCGCTGCCGGAAATACGCATTGCCTGGTAAACGAAGGTACGTCCCGATAGCGGGTCACGTATAGCACCCCCAATACAAGTTGAAGCCCCACCGAAAGGTTCTATCTCGGTGGGGTGATTGTGGGTTTCGTTCTTGAACTGCAGGATATAACGCTCGCCGCCCACAGTTACATATACCGAGCAGGCGTTAATCTCGTTGGAGACTTCCTGGTTCTTCACCTTTTCTCGTTTGGCAGCCAGGGTGGCCAAATCCATCAGGGTAATCGGTTTTTCGCTATTGCGTTCTTGCAGGTAGCGATCCCATTCTTCCTGCAGGCGATCCGCGTAAGGACCGCTAAAGGCGGCATCGGTTAGTTCAGTTTCAAAAGTGGTGTGGCGACAGTGGTCTGACCAGTAGGTATCGATTACTTTAATCTCAGTTTCGGTAGGTAGACGCCCGATACTGTCGAAATAGCCTTTGATAAATAGCAAGTCTGCTTTGGTCATCGCCAAGGCGGCATTTTCATAGTAATCTTCGGTGATTTCAATGCTGGGAGGTAATTGCCGGTTAGGAACGTAGGTTTCGTTTTCCAGTATCGACATATCTTTAAGTCGCATCTCGATGGGGTTGAATTCAACCTTGCCGGTATGCCCGTATCCGCATTTGACGGTAGCTTCATATCCTTGCAGCTGTAGGCATTTTTCCGCGGCATCGGCGCGCTGGTCGAATTGTCCCGGTAGATATTCGAGGACGTAGTAGTCATCGATATCAATCTCGTCAAGCACCAGATCCTGGTTGATCTCAGCAAATACGGTGTACTTGGCTTTTTCCAGTGCAGCCGCGTCAAGACCAAAAATGTCATAGACATTGAAATGGGTAGTATCGTTCTTTTTCCTTACGAAAATCCGCTTATTCAAAGTCTTCCCTTATATGAAATAGCTGCCCGGTATGAAATTTTGCGCGCGGCATTGGGAAGTCGTCTGAATTCTCACCCACTACCCAACCGCATTCCCCTGACCTCTGGTAAAACCTGCTGCCCGGGAAGCCTGTTAGTTGCTTGCCCGGGACTTATTAGAACAAGTCCACAGGAACCAACTACCCTTTTAGCCTACCAGGGGCAGCGCCTAGCGTACTAATCAGCTACTAGAAACCAACAAGCAATTTGTGTCAGCTTTTCTCGATTTTCTTAGTGCCGAGGAAGAACTTCAGGTTTGCGGGATAGCTTTCAAATACACGCGAATCAGGCTATCGGGTTGTGGACTTCGATCTGCCAGTCCGTTTCGAGGCTCTAGGTACTAAAGTAAAAATATGTTAGTTGCATTTTCTATTACTCCTTCTACCGCCGATGCTGAGGGCGGAGTTCATGACGCCGTTGCTGCCGCGGTAAAAGTTATTCGGGATTCGGGACTGCCTAACCGTACGGATTCCATGTTCACCACTATTGAAGGCGAATGGGATGAATGTATGCAGGTAGTCAAGGACGCCTGTGAAGCGGTATCCCAATATGCTCCGCGGGTCTCCTTAGTGCTAAAAGCAGATATTCGTCCTGGCCGCAGCGGTGAAATGACCGCGAAACTAACCCGTCTAGATGCCGCGCTGGATCGACTGCAGTCCTAGAGTATGTATCTGAAAAATCTGGGTTAAAACCTAATATCTGTGAGTAAAAAAGCTAGTGGCGCCGCCCCGAAATCGGGGCGGCGCCACTAGCTTTTACTTGTAGGCGCTCACTCGATAAGTAGCCAAAGTGGGCTACCTACTGGAGTCACCTATCAGATAAATAAGCTATTTACCTAGCTGTACGGTCCATTCGGGAGGAACGTCTTTACCGGATTCCTCATCCTTTTCCGCCTGCGCGAAAGTCTCTTGTACGATTCCCTTCGCGTGGTGGGAAGGCGAATAAACTGCATAAACCTTCATCGGTTCATCACCGATGTTAATAATGTCGTGCCATTTGCCGGCCGGTACCATTACTGCCCAGCCGTCGCCGACCTCTTGCTCGAAGGTGAGGTTATCTTCGGCGTCCCCCATTACCACTTTGCCTTTACCCGCATCCAGGCGCAGGAATTGGTCATTATCAGGGTGTACTTCCAGGCCAATAGATTCACCTACCGGTATAGACATTAGGGTTACCTGCAGGTATTTCCCAGTCCAGGCGGTGGTACGGTAGTTGGTGTTTTCCTTAGTTTCGGTTTCCAAATCGAAGCTATAGGGCTCTGGTCCATTGTCATGAACTGCCATGAGTTTTTTCCTTTCATTAGCCTTTCAGATTGTCCTCTTCCATGCTAGCCAGGCTGAAACCAGGTCGCAGCACTTCCCGGAGAATATCGCTACCAGCGTGGAAACAACCTGGGTAAATATTTCGGCTACCAGTAGGTGCTCACTTCTTAGTTCAGCGGATTGAAGGCCGGAAGATCGAAAGGGGTGGGAGTGAAGGCGTTTTGCGACAAGGCTGTTCACGCCGCCTTTGTTATTCTATTTTTACTGCTGAACAGGAGTCTTGATTGTTAGAGTAGAAACATGCCAACGTTTACCCCTAATGAAGCTGGATTCGGTTCAGCCTCGCGCACGCCCTCGGGCAGCTTCCCTTCCCCTCCCCCAGGCACCCCTTATCAGTTTTATGCGCAGGGTAATACCTACCCACCGGCTGGCCAGTACCCCCACCCTCCCCAGCATCCGGAATAAAAAATACCACTTTAAAGAACAAATCTACAGCGATAAACGCCTGGTAGTCGGGGCCAGCCCCACCGCTAGTAACGCCCGGCAAATCGTGGCCTACAGTCCCCAAACCACGAAACTGCTGTGGGTACAGAACCTGGAAAAACCTGCCTCGGTAACCTGCAGTGGGAAAGCCGTTTACACCACCAGGGTGGCTCGGGATTCCTCGGGACAAGCCAGCCCGGATTCTGACGCTAATACCCAGAGCGCAAAGCCCCAAGCCCCGGATCCCTTAGCAGAGGGCGTTTCCAATGAACTCGAGGTAATGGCACTTACCGGCAGCTCGCAGGCACAAGATTCTCCTGAGGAAGAACTAGGCCAAGCCGATACCCAGCCGAGTGAACCTGAGGTGGCAAAAGATGCCATTAAAAATATTGACTTCGCCAACGCTTTCCAGCCCTTCGAAAACTCCCCGGAATGCGCCGAAGCTAATTTTTGGCAGCATGCTGATGGAACTCCTGTTGCCCGGAAGATGCCGGCTGCCACCAGTGAATGTTGGGCAACCATGAAAAATGGAACCTCGGTTGAACAGTTTACTCCCGCGCCCATGAACCCGGAGTCGCATATGGACGCGATCAAGCTAGCAGATAAAAATGTTGGTAAGCTATTTGACCAGGCAAGTTTCCCACCCGATCCGAATAAATCCTATGCAGTGGGATACGGGGATGTAAACGCAGACGGTTATTTAGATGCCCTGCTGGTAGTCGACGTATTCGAAGGAACTGGCTTCAACCTGGCGATTTTTGATCCAGCAGACCCCAAGCATCCCTATCTAGCTGCAATTGGGCCGGCTCTAGAAAACGGAGTGGTGAAAATTGTTGGTCCCGGCAGGATTAATATTTACGGAACTGATCCGATACTGGGCTCAGGTGGTTCCGACTTAATAGCTGAAATGTCAATTAAAGGGTTTGAAATCAGCGACTATCACGATTCTTACTCTTCGCTATAGGGGGCAGTAGGTCTGTCATACCCCGGAAAAAAGGCGGAGTACCACGGAATCAGCGGCATTCTCCGCTCCGAACTAAGTAGCTGAGGTAATGCCAGAGCTGGGGAGACTAATCTCGGGCTAAGAGTAGCTTATAGTGAAAAATCGGGGTTTCCTCCAGTTTGGTTCTGGAGGAAACCCCGATTCAATAATCCTTATCCGCTAGTGCCGTCCAAGGACGCACCTGATAGGCACTACTGATTGAACAGTCCTTTGAGATCTTCCAGCTGATCTACCTGCTGTTGCAGCGTATCTTCTACCGCAGCTTTTGCGCTGTAGGTGACGGCATAAGCCCCGGTCGGAACCGCGAGCACCCCAATTGCTAGGGAAACGCAAAGCGTCCAGATGATATAGAAAACGGTATGCCGCATCTCCGGGCTTTTATCTTGCGGATACAGTTCTTTTAAGCCTCCAAAGATTAGGAGCTCCATAATCAGTAGGGAGGCCGATAGCAGTAATTGGAGGATCGCTATCAATAATAGTGGTAACACCGGAATCGGGAGCAGAGAAATCAAGAATACTAACGCTAACGCAAAGGAAGGCATGACCAGCCCAGTCGCAACTATGGAAGCGACTTGAGTAAAGGTGATGGTACTTTGCTTGGTGCGAGCAGCAGCTAATGCTAATGCCGCCCTCAGAATAACTGCCGCGAAGGCTACCAGGGTGAAGACGAAGAAGCAAAGGAACCAATACCCGAAATATAAAATGCTATAGGCACCATACCTCGAGCCACCGAATATTCCCCCCGAGAAGATATCGGCGCTGCGTGCTACCAGGACTGAGGCGCTGAGCCCCGCTAATAGGGAAAACAGCAGCATCATTACCCACCACCAGTGTTTCAACTGGGAGTTGGCTTTTACCCGAAGTTGCCCCTCCGATTTGTGCATGGCTACAAAAGTAGGCCAAATAGCTTTTAAGGCGAGCACAAAATCGTTGGGTGCTTTTTGGGGTTGCGGATAACCGGGAAGATTAGCAGCATAAGGTGACTGCATCGGTGCCGGATTAGCGGATGGATATCCTGCTGGGGAATACCCCACCATTTCTCCCTGGGGTACCTCAGCTGACGGAGGGAGCGTCTGCGGCATTCCGACCATCCCTTGCGGCGGATAAGGCGGATAGCCAGCGGGAGGCACCGGTTGCGGATATCCCCCTGACGGATATGGGGGATTCATCCCACCTGGCGGAGCGGGAGGAAGCGGGGGATTTACCCCGTTAGCGGGAGCTGATGGCTGTGAGGAGCCGGCTTCAGGAGAAAATGAACTGTTTTCGGAACTAGAGCTACCGTTAGGAGCCAATCTAGTTTCGTATCCGTCTGGTTGCTGAGCTTCTTCATCAGGTTGGAAATGGGGTGAGTTACTCAATGGACTTCCTTTCAAATTGTTGCAATACGCAAATTCTAGCATCGTAAAAATCTAAAGAAGGGTTGAGCAAAAACGGCAGGAAAAACCTTCCCTTGAGCACTAAATAGACCAAAAACTGGCCAGAGTCAACGGATACCTGCCCTCAGCGGCTATTTAATCGCTGGGGGCAGGGTGTGTAATAGCCGATTTCGGTTATTCCCATTCGATGGTTCCCGGGGGTTTGGAGGTGCAATCTAGCACCACCCGGTTAATCTCGGGAACATCCCCGGTAATACGATTAGAAATCCGCTCCAGCACGTCGTAGGGCAAGCGGAACCAATCGGCCGTCATCGCATCCTCGGTCACTACCGGGCGAATCACAATCGGATGCCCATAGGTGCGGGCATCTCCTTGTACCCCGACGCTACGTACATCTGCCAGCAGCACCACCGGACATTGCCAAATCTGGCGATCTAGCCCTGCAGCGGTTAGCTCCTCCCTGACTATCCGGTCAGCAGCCCGCAAAATAGCTAGGTTTTCTTTAGTGAGCTCCCCTAGGATCCGAACCCCAAGACCGGGGCCAGGGAAAGGCTGGCGCCACACCAGATTCTCTGGTAGGCCTAGCTCTATCCCTAGCGCGCGTACCTCGTCCTTAAAGAGAGTACGCAAAGGTTCGATCAATTCGAACGAGAGATCCTCTGGTAATCCTCCCACGTTGTGGTGAGACTTGATATTGGCGGAACCTTCTCCCCCACCTGATTCCACAACGTCCGGATACAAGGTTCCTTGTACCAGGAACTTTATTTCTTCTCCGGCTTCGCCGGCTTCTTTCACGAGGGCGCGCTGGGCATCCTCAAAGGCGCGAATAAACTCCCGACCAATAATCTTGCGTTTTTGTTCCGGTTCTTTCACTCCGGCGAGGGCGTTCAGGAAACGTTCGGATTCATCTACCGTGACGATCTTTACGCCACTGGAAGCCGCGTAGTCACGCTCGACTTGTTCACGTTCTCCTTCCCGCAGCAGACCGTGGTCTACGAAGATACAGGTAAGTTGATCACCCACGGCTCGATGTACCAGGGCGGCGGCGACTGAGGAGTCGACTCCGCCAGATAGCCCGCAGATCACCCGGGCATTCCCGACTTTTTCTCGAATCTGGCGGATTTCGTGTTCCTTAATAGACTCCGGATCCCAGTTAGGCTCCAACCCGGCAGCCTTAAACAGGAAATTCTTGATTAATTGGCTGCCGTATTCACTGTGGCGCACCTCCGGATGCCATTGCACTCCCCAAATGGGTCTGCCCTCAATTTCGAAGGCTGCTATTTGGGCGCCAGGCGAACTGGCCACCACTTTTGCCCCTGCCGGCAGTGCTTTGGCCTCATCATTATGAGACATCCACACCACCTGCTCAGCGGGGGTATCCGCGAATAAGGGGCAGTCGGCAGCGACTGTAGCTTCAGCTTTGCCGTATTCATGACGTCCGGCGCTGGCAACTTCACCCCCCAACATCTGAGTGAGCATCTGAAAGCCATAGCAAATTCCCAGAATCGGAACTTCGCTTTCTAAAAGCTGCGGATCAATATGAGGAGAGCCGTCTTTATAGACCGAATGCGGTCCTCCGGAAACGATTAAAGCCAGCGGTTTGCGCGCCAAAATCTGCTCCGCAGAGAGCTTAGGAGAGACAATTTCGGAATATACATGGGCTTCCCGCACCCGCCGCGCAATCAACTGTGCGGTTTGCGCACCCATATCGAATACGAGGACGGGACGTACCCAGTCAGGACTTGATTCATTCACGTATTCCAGCATAGCGGGAAATTATTTCCCTAGGTGCCTTCAAGCTAAATATATTTTTCCTCAGCAACGACCAAATACTTTAGTATTACTTTTATTTGAGCATTAATTTACCTGGTAGTCTAGGGGTGGACAGTTTTCAAAGGATCGGAAGGAAACAAACGGCAATGGCGAACTCCTACTATCTAGCGCCCCTGCAGGCAAATATCAACACTAAAACCATTACTGCGGCCTTAACGCAGCTGCTGGGGAACTTGCAGGTTCAACCGATATTTCAGAACGGATTGCCTCAACCCCATGATTGGGTTTTGAAATCAAAACCAGCTGCCCAAAAACTAATTGACGCTTTCCCGGTTTCCGTCCCCGCCCTCTACGATGGTTCCTTTACCACGGCTTTCAACGGGATAGACATCGCCTCCGTACATGCCCGCGCCGCTTCTCACCTACTCGCCCCCATGGTTTTATTAATTGATGCTTCTGGAATGGACGAGGAAGCAGCAGTTAATACCGGACACATCATGGCGTTTAACGCTTCCCAAGCAGGGGGAACTCCCCTAGCCACTATTTTACTCAACGCTGGCTTTACCCCTTCGGTTTCCCTCGAACACGCGCCGGTAGTTGCCGTCAGCGGTAGCGAGGTAAGCGTGGAAGATCTAGCCAAGTTAGCACCTACTTTAAAAAATGCGCCACGTCCCGCGATCCCTCCCCTCACCTTCCAGGGTATGCTGACCGAGCGTGCGAAAGCTGCCCCGCGCACTATCGTGTTACCTGAATCTGAAGACGACCGCGTCCTGCAGGCCGCCGCGCAAATCCTAAAGCTTTCGGCAGCGAAAATTATCCTGCTGGGTGAAGAGGCGGAGATCGCCTCCAGGGCGCAGGAACTAAACCTCGATTTAGCCGGGTTCCAAGTAGTCTCGTTACGCGACGAGGAACGACTAGACAAATACGCTTCCCGGCTTGCCGAGCTGCGAGCCCATAAAGGCGTCACCGTAGAAAAAGCCCGGCAACTATTACAAGATTCCGCCTATTTTGGCACCATGATGATCGAAAGTGGCGACGCCGACGGCATGGTGTCAGGAGCTTGTCACACCACCGCTAACACCATTCGCCCCGCCCTCCAAATAATAAAAACCAAGCCAGAGGTTTCGACCGTGTCCGGGGCTTTCCTAATGCTGTTTTCCAATCACGCCCATCTCTACGCCGATTGCGCAGTTTCGATCGCCCCTAACTCGGATCAGCTTGCCGATATTGCTGCCAGCAGCGCCAGCACTGCCTCCCAATTCGGCATCGATCCCAAAGTTGCCCTAGTCTCTTATTCCACCGGAGATTCTGGCAGAGGGGAAACCGTGGAAAAAGTATTAGCGGCAACCAAGATAGTCAAAGATGCTCACCCCGAATTAGCAGTAGATGGCCCCTTGCAATTCGATGCGGCTATCGATAAAACCGTGGCGGAAAAGAAATGCCCGGCTTCGCCGGTGGCGGGACAGGCTAACGTATTTGTTTTTAACCACCTCGATGTTGGAAACTGCGTATATAAAGCGGTGCAACGCACCGCAGGAGCCATAGCCGTAGGGCCAATCCTGCAGGGATTAAATAAACCTGTCAACGACCTATCCCGCGGGGCTTTGATAGAAGATATAGTTAACACCATTATTATTACTGCAGTTCAGGCACAGGGATAAGTCCCCCAAAGGAGGAAAAGGGCGTGGAAAACGATACTATTCTAGTAATCAATTCTGGATCTTCATCCATTAAATACAAGCTGATGAATCCAGAAACCGGTGAAGAGATAGCTCGAGGAATCGTTGAGCAAATCGGCGAAGACAGGAGCCGGATCAAGCACGTCTATCATGACGTGGAAGAGAAGATGGTACGCTCAGTGCGCGACCACCTCGAGGGGATGGCAATAGTCGAAGAACTATTCGAAAAGATCGGTCCGTCTCTGCAAGAATCTCACGTAGTGGGAGTAGGACACCGGATTGTACAAGGCGGTCCCTATTTTTCTGGACCAGCAGTAATCGACAAAGACGTTTACGGTTTGATCGAAGAACTATGCCCCCTGGGTCCGCTGCATAACCCGGCACACTTAAAGGGCATTGATGCCGCCAAGCGCATATTGCCGAAGGTCCCGCATGTAGCCGTATTTGACACGGCATTCTTTAATCACCTACCTGAAAAGGCATACACTTACGCTCTGAAACGATCAGTCGCCGAAAAGTACCGCATTCGCCGTTATGGCGCCCACGGCACCTCCCACCAGTATGTTTCCCAGAGAGTACGTTCCATTTTGGGAACCGACGATTTGAAACAGATCGTGTTGCACCTCGGCAATGGTGCCTCCGCTTCCGCGATTATACGCCACCATCCTATTGATACTTCGATGGGACTAACCCCCCTAGAAGGCTTGGTGATGGGAGGCCGCACTGGCGATATTGATCCGGCTGCAGTTTTCCAGCTCTACCGCGAGGCTGAGATGAGCATCGACGAAATTGATGAACTCTTCAACCGCCGGTCAGGTATGAAGGGGCTGACCGGGCATAACGATATGCGCGAGATTTGGAAATTGATCGAGGCCGGAAATGAACAGGCCGAGATGGCCATGGAAATCTATCTGCATCGCCTCTTGAAATATGTGGGCGCCTACTGGGCGCTGCTCGGCGGGCTAGATGCCCTGACTTTCACTGCCGGAGTGGGCGAAAACGATCCGGGAGTTCGCTGGGAACTGTGCAGAAGTCTCGCCTTTATGGGAGTTAAAATCGACCAGGAGCTTAATGAGGAGCATTTTACCCGCGAAGCAATTATTTCTACCCCAGAATCTACAGTAAAAGTACTGGTGGTTCCCACTAATGAGGAGCTCGCCATCGCTCAGCAGGTTTACTCTTTAGTTAAGTATTAATCAACTGTCCTAATAGGGGGTGGGGATCGGACAGCAATGATCCGATCTCCACCCCCTATTATTTGTATTCTCAGTTTTCACCGCCGCCATTTGCGGCGGGATCTCTACCTGGTTGGCACGGCGTCTAGTTTTCTTGCTCGTATTTAGCAATTAGGTCAACACGCCGCTGGTGCCGCTGCTCCCCCGTGAAAGGCTCCGCAATAAACGCATCGATTATTGCTAAGGCCTCTGGTATCTCGTGCATGCGCGCACCTACCGCCACGATTTGGGCATTATTGTGCATCCGGGCAAGTTTGGCAGTCTCCAAGCTCCAAGCCAAGGCGGCGCGAATCCCTTTAACACAGTTAGCGGCCATTTGTTCGCCGTTACCGGATCCCCCTAAAACTACCCCTAAAGAATCATTATCTGCCAAGACTGCTTCGGCACAAGGAATACAAGTATTGGGATAGTCGTCCTCAGCATCGTATTCCTTTGATCCGTGATCAATCACCTCTAAGCCTTTTTCCTTAAGATGACTAACTAGAGCTTCTTTTAATTCAAATGCGGCGTGATCGCATGCAACATGTATTCTCATGCCCCAAGCGTATCAGGGTAAGTAGCTGAGCGGGCAGTAATTGCAGCTTTGGCAAGCGCGGGATAATCAGTCATGACGGCATCTACACCCAGGTCTACTAGCTGCAACATCTCAGTTTTCTCGTTAATTGTCCAAGGTTCTGCTCTAATTCCTTGGCTATGACACCAGGAGACAAAAACACGGTCTACCACGGTGATGCCTTTCCATTTGAGGGGCACCTGAGCAAAAGCACCAGCGCAATCGAAGTGCCGCTTACTGGCGCTGTGGGCAGCGACCAGCGCCTGTACAACTTCGACTGGAGATAAACAGGTTTGCGCCTCCGGGTGACATTTTCGTAGCTTCGCCAGAGTGCGGGAAGAAAACGAAGAAAAAACTACTCGCTCCCAGGCATCTGCATCGCTCACTGCCCGTAAAGCTCCCTCCAGGGCGCGCGGCTCTTTGATATCCACGTTATAGGCTAAGGTAGGGAAATCTTCGAGGGCGGCTTTTAACGAAATCGGGCGTTGTCCTGCCGGTCCGCGAAGCGCAAAGAATTCTTGGGAAGTAAGCTCTCCGACTGTACGGGAATTGCCCCAAGGGGTTGTTAACTGGGAATCGTGTTGCAACACCACAGTGCCATCTTTAAGAGCACGGACATCGGTTTCGTAGCGACTTACCTTTTGAGAAAGTGCGTAGCCGATGGATTCGCGAGTGTTCTCTAGGGTTTCTCCGGCTCCCCCTCTATGGGCAATAATTTGGGGCGTTATTCGCATTTTTGTCCCAGGTAGCGGAAATGATGGGATTCAAGCCAGGGAACTGGATCAACATAGTTACTTTCATTGCCAGGCATGATCTCAAAGTGTAGGTGATTGCCGGTAGAGTTCCCGGTAGAGCCCACCGCCCCCAACTGATCTCCCGCCTTGACCTGTTGTCCCACTGTCACCGCAAAAGATCCCGGAAGCATGTGTTTGTATTGGGAGTAAACAGTTGCCCCATCGATAACATGTTTAACTCGCACCGTATTGCCTCCCCCACCCATGGGGCCGACAAAATCTACTTCCCCATCGGTTAGGGAATGGATCGGGGTGCCCGCGGGAGCTGCAAAATCCGTTCCCGAATGTAGTTTCAATATGCCAGATATCGGGTGTATACGCTCCCCGAAGGGAGAAGATTGGTGAAAGGTTCCCCGCTGCAAGGGAAATAGAATCGCGCCTTCGTTGGACATAGTTTGAACAGCCCGGTTACCCGATCCCACATTTGAGAATTGACATTGAGGATCCGCACTTAATATCCGCGCCCGAGTTCCGGCTGCTGGTACTGGAACCAGTCCTTCTTCGGAATCTACCGCTTCCAGAGAGTGGACACTGCCCGCCCAGCTTTCTCCGTCAGTGTGCACAGATAAGACTTGAGCGATCATAGAGCCGGGTTTATTAGCCTGCACGAATCCGGTTAACGGCGCAATGATAGTAACTGCTGCTAAAGCTAGAATCACGAGGGCACGGGGAACCGCAGCGTAGCGCCGAAAACGTCGTATTCTCTTCCGTTCGGCGCGGCGAGAACGCCTGGGCATAGCCGATTCGTCCATACCTACTTCCTCCGGAAAACTAACCAACCCTGAAATAATAACGAATTTATAACGATTTATCCAGAGCGGGTCGTTACGATTTTTAACTAAATACCAAGGTCTTATAGCTAATTGTCGTTACGCTGCATAGTGTCGCGGACTTCTCCCACTAATTCTTCCAAAATGTCTTCTAAGAAAATAGCCCCAATAGTTTGCCCGTTTTCATTGACTTTAGCCAGGTGAACCCCGGTTTTTTGCATAACTCTTAATGCGTCCTCTACTTCTTCATCAGGGCAAACCTCCGGGAGGACCCGAACTCGCCAAGATTCCAGAGGCGCCTGGCGAGCAGCGCTAGAATCAGCGAAAATAACATCTTTCAGATGCAAATACCCTTGCAAGTCACCAGATTCATCACTAATCGGGAAACGAGAAAACCCGGTTTTTGCCACTTCAGCTTCAAAGTCGGCAGCGGTTAGCGGCCAGTCCAAAGTAACTAGTTGCGCGCGCGGAACCATCGCTGAACGTACATCCTCTTTAGAAAACTCCAAGGTCCCCGATAATAATCCCAAATCATCGTGCAGGGTTCCGGCGGCGGTGGATTTTGCGACAATCGCCGCCACTTCTTCAATGGTGAAAGACTGCGAAACTTCCGAACGAGGGGTTATCCCCAGTATTTTCACGAACCAGTTAGCGCTGTTATCAAGGGCGTGCACAATAGGACGTACTGCCCGGGCAATCCGTACCAAATGTGGAGAAATGACCAGACAGACCCGCACCGATGTGGCTACCGTGAGATTCTTGGGAATCATTTCTCCCAAAACGATATGTAAAAATACCACTATTATCAGCGCTAACACGAAGGCGATGGGGTGGGTAAGCGTGGGCGATACTCCGAAGAAATCTAGCGGACGCGCGATTAAATGCGCTAATGCTGGCTCAGCTACGGCACCTAACCCGGTAGAAGCTAAGGTAATCCCCAATTGGCTTACCGCTAAAACCAGGGAAACATGCTCTACCGCCCACAGCGCTGCTTTCGTCCCCCGTTTACCTTGCGCGGCCAAAGGCTCAATTTGCGAGCGCCGGGTGGAGGTAACAGCAAACTCT
>QWCK01003504.1_pt1 | contig 17073 bp, 14 predicted proteins | sample 1972571 | NCBI WGS metagenome assembly QWCK01 (sample SAMN09866710, study PRJNA288562) | Human gut metagenome isolate term2_stool, whole genome shotgun sequencing... | isolation source: gut | host: Homo sapiens | place: USA: California
TTTGAATTTACCGTTATTGTAGAGAACAACAAAATTCCATGGAATCAAATTACTTCATCTTATAGGTATCTTTATGCCAAAACAGCAAACGGAATATTGTCATTCAAGGAAGGACCATGCAAACTGTCTTTTATGACAGAGCGTGAAGCTACCATAAGAATTGGAGAGCAAATTTATTATAAGATGGCACTAGTGTCCGGTTAAAATTTCCAGACTGTCATTTAGTTCGTTAATATTCAATGATATACATCGATTTAAAAATTTTCCGATTTGAATTCTTATCTTTGTACTGTCTCATATATAAGATAGCACAGGATATGAATGTAGGAAACACTGTATTCTCGCAACTGATGTCTCTCATCCCTGATTACGAACTTAGGAAATGTGTTGACAGATATCGAGGGGATTTTCATGCAAGACGTTTCACTTCTCGTGAGAAGTGTCAGCCCTAAATTTGTATCTTACCCAAAAGTTTAGCGGACAGTAATAATAATTATTCGCAAGCTCATCAACTCGTCACAATTAGGCTGCGCGTTGAGCAAGTTGATGCAACAAAAACGGTGGTTAATTGGGAAGAATGAAGAGTGATGAATATGCACTACATGACTGTCGTATCACTCGAAAAGTCGGATGAACCATTCTTTTGTGCGTGCAGCTGTAGGTTGCCTGACTGTGGAGAATCTCCCGCACTATTATCGCTCGTTGGATTCAGTGAGCAGCCGACTCCCGTATCACAAAAGAAGCCGCCCGACGCAGTGCATCGGGCGGCTGTATGTTGGACTTCTGTCCAATCAGGTTATCGCTTGTGAGTTATTACTTCAACTCAGCGAGGTACTTGATGGTGCGAACCATCTGAGAAACATAAGAGTTCTCGTTGTCGTACCAAGAAACAACCTGAACCTCGTAGTGGTTATCGTCGAGCTTCAGAACCATGGTCTGAGTAGAGTCGAAGAGTGAACCGAACTTCATGCCGATAACATCAGAAGAAACAATCTCGTCCTCGTTATAGCCGTAGCTCTCGTTAGCGGCTGACTTCATGGCCTCGTTCACTTTCTCTACGGTTACGTCCTTGCCTTCAACAACAGCAAAGAGAAGCGTTGTAGAACCTGTTGGAACGGGAACACGCTGAGCAGCACCGATCAATTTGCCGTTCAAGTCAGGCAGAACAAGGCCGATAGCCTTAGCTGCACCTGAAGAAGCGGGAGTGATGTTGCAAGCACCTGCACGTGAACGACGGAGGTTACCCTTGCGCTGAGGACCGTCAAGAATCATCTGGTCACCCGTGTAAGCGTGGATAGTCTGCATGATACCAGACTGGATTGGGAAGGCCTTGTTCAGAGCGTCGGCCATAGGAGCCAAGCAGTTGGTGGTGCAGGAAGCAGCTGATATAATCTTGTCTTCCGGAGTCAGGGTCTTGTGGTTGGTGTTGTAAACGATGGTGGGGAGGTCGTTGCCTGCAGGAGCAGAGATAACTACCTTCTTAGCGCCAGCCTTGATATGGGCAGAAGCCTTATCCTTAGAAGTATAGAAACCTGTGCACTCGAGCACCACGTCAACGTTCAAATCGCCCCAAGGCAGCTCTGATGCATCGGGCTTGGCATAGATGGTGATCTCCTTGCCGTCAACGATGATAGAGTTGTCTGTTGCCTCTACTGTGTGCTTACCCTCACCGAACTTGCCGGCGAAACCGCCCTGGGCAGTGTCATATTTAAGAAGGTGAGCGAGCATTTTGGGGCTTGTCAAGTCGTTGATGGCAACAACTTCATAACCCTTTGTCTCAAACATCTGACGGAATGCAAGACGGCCGATACGACCGAAACCATTAATTGCTACTTTTGTCATTTTACTTTTTTTATTTATAAAGGTTTAAAAAATATTTTATCCTGTTACAAAGAAACTTTCCCTCGTACACTTGCAAAGTTACGAATTATTTTCTAAATTTGCAGTCGAACCAAGTATTAAATATCTTAAAAACAAGCATATAATCGACTATTTTGAAAAAAATAACAGGTTGAGTTGATGAGTGTAAACTCTATATGTCAAAAACAACGCGTAATATTAATTATATTCATATACTTATGGGTTTTATTCAAGAATTTAAAGAGTTTGCCATTAAGGGCAATGTCATGGACATGGCTGTCGGTGTGATCATCGGAGGTGCCTTTGGCAAGATTGTATCATCACTTGTCGACGACATCCTGATGCCTGTGACCGGTCTATTCACCGGCGGTGTAGACTTCTCTAAGTTGTCTGCCAAGATAGGCGATGCCACCGTTACTTACGGTATGTTCATTCAGAATGTGATCGACTTTCTGATTATTGCAGGCTGTATCTTCATTATGGTCAAGGCTATGAACAAGTTGATCAAAAAGAAGGAGGAAGAGCCGGCACCTGCCGCTCCGAAGCCATCGGCCGAGGAAAAACTTCTCTCAGAAATCAGGGACTTGCTGAAGAACAAGTAACCTATTATAATCATGGCGCCAACCTTCATAGAGGTTGGCGCCATGATTTCTATAACTTGATATAGTCTTTCGAGATGAGATCATAATACAGCGCTTCGAGCTCGCCCAGCGATAGTTGCTCCACGCTGTGTTCGATGATGCGTATCAGTTCTGCGCGTCGACTTTCCTCATCTCCGTCAAAATGTGTAAAGACTTTATCCATTTTCCACGATGTATTCAATTTCCGACCACGATATAGTTCCCCATACGGGGGAGCGTGCGCATCGCGCCGGTTGTTTTATTGGTTCACCGGCTTACCGGCGTTTATCCATTCCATGATTCCGCCGTTCAGATTCACCACCTCGAAACCCTGCTTGGCCAACATCCTGGCTGCTTTCATCGAGCGTTGACCGCTTCTGCAATACACATAGGCCGGCCTGTTCTTGTCGAGCGTTCCGGCCGCCTTGCTTGCAAAGTCGGGCTGTTTCACGTCGATGTTGACGGCGTTTGCAATGTGTCCTTCCGCGTATTCGCCTGCGGTGCGCACATCTATCAGTTGTACGCTGTCGGCGCTGATAGCTGCTTCGAACTGTGCGGCATCTACTGAGGTGATGTGCTCATTCTGCGCACACGAGCCCGTTCCGAGCCCCAGTGCTGCCAATATAGACATGATCAGGTGTTTCATTCCTTTACCTTTCTATCGTTTTGTTATTCCTTTTTCTCGCGCTGTCGGTGTTGCAGAAGCGGGGGGACAGCATCGTGCCACCCCCGCTTGCATCATCCTGATTAGTCGAGCCACTTCACATAGCAGAAGTCCTGACGGTGAGGCAGATCCTTATTCTTGGGGAACATGCGCACACAACTGCGGAATGCACCAGCCATATCAGGTTCTACCTCCAGCTCGAAGGTATAGTTGTTGCCTTCATGGCTCACCTGCTTGAATTCGTGCACACTGAAGATTTCCCGATCCGACGGGTCGGTCTCGGGTTTCAGCATAACGAGTTCCAGACCCACGGCATCGTTGAGGCCCTGCTCGTCGATGACATACCTCAGCGTATATTTCACACCCGTCTCTCCGCCGTTATCGAAGATGTCGGTATCCTTGCTCACGACGCGGATTCCGTCCCAGCGCTCGGCTACGGACTCTTTCCAGAGTGCAATATCCTTGGCCACCTTGTTGTCGTTGGCAGACAGCTTCCTGAATCGTTTCTCCAGTTTGGTGTAGAACTTATCGTAGTAGTCGTCGAGCTGCCGCTTCATGGTGTAGTGGGGCGCGATGGTGGCGATGGAATTCTTGATAACCTTTATCCACTTTTCACTGTAACCCTTCTTGTTACGGTTGTAGTAGAGCGGTATGATCTCGTTTTCCAGGAGCGAGTAGATGGTTGCCGCATCGAGCTGATCCTGATACCCCTGATTCTCATAGGTGCGTTCCTGGGGGAGTGCCCAGCCGGCACCCTCGCGATAGCCCTCAACCCACCATCCGTCGAGCACGGAGAGGTTCACCACACCGTTCATCTCGGCTTTCTCGCCCGATGTACCCGATGCCTCGAGCGGACGGGTAGGCGTGTTCATCCAGATGTCCACTCCCGACACGAGGCGGCGTGCGAGCTGCATGTCGTAGTCCTCGAGGAAGATAATCTTGCCCAGGAACTCCGGGCGCTGGCTAATCTCGAATATGCGTTTGATGAGACCCTGGCCGGCACCGTCAGCGGGGTGAGCCTTACCCGAGAACAAGAAGATAACGGGATGCTCTTCATTGTTCACGATGCGGTTCAGGCGATCGATATCCGTAAACAGTAGGTGGGCACGCTTATAGGTGGCGAAGCGGCGGCAGAAACCGATCATCAGGGCATTGGAATTAATCCGATCGAGCAGCGACACCACGCGGGCCGGATCCTGCTGATTGCGGAGCCACGACTGCGTGAACTTCTCGCGGATATAGGTAACGAGCTTCTGCTTCAGTGCCATACGTGTCTTCCACACTTCGTCATCGGACACATCGTAGATGGCATGCCAGATGTCCTCGTTGCTCTGGTCGTTGATGAAGTTCGGGTCGAAGAACTTATCGTACACCTTGCGCCACTCGGTGGCGGTCCATGTGGGGAAGTGCACACCGTTGGTGACATATCCCACGTGGTTTTCCTCCGGGAAATATCCCGACCATATCGGCGCAAACATCTTCTGGCTCACCCATCCGTGGAGCTTGCTCACGCCGTTGATCTCCTGCGAGGTGTTGCAGGCAAAGGTGCTCATGCAGAAGCGTTCTCCGTGGTCGTCGGGATTTTCGCGTCCCATACCGATAAATTCGTCCCAGGAGATGCCTAATCGTGCAGGATAGCCGCCCATATACTTGCCGAAGAGCGCCTCGTCGAAATAGTCGTGGCCGGCCGGAACCGGTGTGTGCACGGTATAGAGTGATGAGGCGCGCACCAGCTCGATGGCCTGGTTGAACGTCAGTCCACTGTCGATATAGTCGCAGAGCCGCTGCAGGTTGCACAGGGCTGCGTGACCCTCGTTGCAGTGGTAGATGTCTTTCTTGATGCCCAGTTTGTTCAGCGTGAGTATGCCACCGATGCCCAGCAGTATCTCCTGTTTAAGGCGGTTTTCCCAGTCGCCACCATAGAGGGAGTGGGTGATCGGTCTGTCATATTCCGAGTTCATGTCGTTGTCGGTGTCGAGCAGGTAGAGCTTGATACGCCCCACGTTGGCACACCATACCAGTGCATGCACCTTATAGTTCATATAGGGCACCTCCACCACCACTTGGTTGCCGTTTTCATCGAGCACGCGCTCAATGGGCAACGAGTTGAAGTTTTGTGCGTCGTAGTGTGCAATCTGCTGACCGTCCATCGAGAGTGTCTGCGTGAAGTAGCCGTAGCGATAGAGGAAGCCCACGGCACAGAGGTCCACGTTGGAGTCCGATGCCTCTTTCAGATAGTCGCCGGCCAACATGCCGAGGCCGCCGGAATAGATCTTGAGCACTTGGTTCAGGCCGTATTCCATCGAGAAATAGGCCACGGATGGGCGCTTGGTATCGGGCTTGGCATCCATATAGGCGCGGAAGGAGGCATACACGTCCTTCACCTTTTTCATTAGGGTGCGGTCCTTCACAATTTCTTCCTTGCGGTCATAGCCCAGTCGCTCGAGCAGCAACACGGGGTTGTGCCCCACTTCCTCGAAGAGCTTTTCGTCCAAACTCTTGAACAGTCTGCGGGCCTCATAGTTCCATGCCCACCACAGGTTGTGTGCAATCTCGTCGAGGCAGTTCAACTGCTCGGGGAGACGCGACTTGACAGACAGCTCCTTCCATTTGGGAGCATTGCTGTAATCTGCTTTAATTTTCATAACTATATAATTTATTTATCTTGTTTTACTGTTGTTTTCTTGCCTCAGCCTTGCGCAGTGCCAAGTCGTAGGCACGCTCATAGTGGACGATAAAGCGGTTCCATAATGCTTTTTTCGAGAGTCGCCGGGCTTTCTCCCGCACTTTTCTCACTTGCGTGTCGGACATGTTCGAATAGTCCACCACGGTGTTCCTGATGGCGTCGGCCACGTCGGAGAGGTTGTAGTCAGTGCGTTCGATAACTTTCACACCGTCTTCGATCTCGCCCTCGTGTCCCACCTCGGAGTTCACCCACAGGCCAAATCCGGCCAAGGTGGTCGTGATGGTGGGCACTCTGAAGGCCACCGACTCCAGTGGGGTGTAGCCCCAAGGCTCGTAATAGGAGGGGTAGACCGAGAGGTCGCTACCCGGCACAATATCATAATAGGGCATGTCGATGATGCCGTCGCTGCCCGTGAGGTAGCACGGCACGAAGATGACCTTCACCTTGTCCATGGCCCGATTCTCCATGCCCAGCCCCTGCATCATGCCCAGCACCCTGTCGTCGTTGGTATTGTGCAACCAGTGGGTCACGGCGGGCAGTGTCAGTGGTTCGGCAAAGGTTTCCCCCGAGGCCAATCGCTCCTGTAAGTCCTGGCGTGGACCGGCCTCCCAGCCCGGCACCATGATGAAGGCTACAACGTTTCTGGTCAGTCGGTTGTCGCGGTTCAGGTCGTTCATGGCCTCGATGAACACATCGATTCCCTTGTTCCGAAATTCATATCGCCCACTGGTGGACACGATGAGGGTGTTGTCATCGAGCGTGGTTCCCAGCAGGGCATTGGCCACGTCGAGCAAACGCCTGCGCGCCTTGCGCCGTGTGGCCGTGAGTGCCGCGCCCTGTGGCACGAAGTTATCCTCAAACCCGTTGGGCAGCACCACATCCACCGGTTTGTCGAGCAACTCGGCACACTCGCGCGCCGTGATGTCGCTCACCGTGGTGAAACAGTCGGCGTAGTGGGCAGTTTGTTTCTCGATGGAGTGTTTGCTTTGCATGTTCAGCTCGCCGGCCATCTGGTCGCCATTGTAGGCGGGCAGGTAGTCGTAGAGCGGTTTGTTGTTGCCGGCAATGCTTCGGCCGATGCTCGTGGCATGGGTGGTGAAGATGGTGGCCACCTCCGGCAGATGCTTGTGGACATAGAGCAGTCCCAGTCCCGTCATCCATTCGTTGGCATGATACACCACCTTGTGCGATGGACCGAGGCAGAACCGATAGAAGCTCTCCACCACCAATGCGGCTGCATACGAGAACATGGAGGCCTCGTCGTAGTCGCCATAGGCGTGGAGACTGTCCACCCCGAAACCATTCCACAGTTCGGTGTAGATGCGGTTTTTCTGATCAAAGTAGGGGCTGAAGTCCACGAGCACAGCGACAGGCTGACCGGGGATGTCCCAGCGTCCAACCTTTATCTGGAGTCCTTCCCGGGATGCATGCTCCCGCCAGTCGGCATAAAGGGAGGCATCCTCTTTGAAATAGATACATTCTTGTTGTTTCCAACAATCCGGGCCGATGAAAATCAAACGGTCCCCGATTCTGTCTTGTAATGTCTTGGCGCGTGTTGATAATACGGCATATATACCTCCGACCTTGTTGCAAACTTCCCAACTTGATTCGAAAATATAATCAGGAAACAGCATTTCTGTTGTTATCATTTATCTAATTGTTATAATAAACATACGCAAAGATAGTATAAATAATACAAACGTACAAGTTTCATTAATATATTTTGAAAAACACCTGCCTTTTCTTGATATAAAGCATTAACTTTGCAATATTCAACAAGTTATCACCATGGGGAAAATCATTATAGCAATGGTTGCCTTGATAGCAACCATCGGAGTTTGTGCACAGAAAACAACCACTCTTCCTGACTCGACGTTGTTTAAAGGGTATTTTATAACAACGACTACAATATCTATCTGCAACTCGATGCCTATCGGCAAAACATAACCGTGCCCGGGCAGGATATATACGGTGAGCTGCCGGGCTATTTGGGCGACACTCGCGACTCGCGCAAATAGCTGTTCACGTCGTCGAAAATCATCAACAAGTCTACGCTCAGGCTCAGTGTCATCAACGATTATGGCAGCGAAGACCTTGTGGCTACGCTCACACAGGAAGATGACACAACCTTTGTGCTTAAAAAAGAGTCGGGCAGTACTCTGAAAATTGCGCGCAACGGCAAATCGCAGAAACTGCCCAAGCAAATATCCTTTTATAAAAGAAGGCCGAAGAAATAACCACCCAGGCTGATACGGCGACGCTTCCCTGCTGGGACGCGGCCGCCCACGTCTCAACAGCCATGGCCGTCCCGTTTGTCGGTACGGATTTTGCCATTATCTGCAGGCTCATCCATGCCGACTAATCAACGCTTGAAAAGCCCCTGTGGATATCAGTCGCCTCGATATACACCCATGAAAAATATGGCACCGGTGCTGCTCTCGGTAATGGCATACACGAACGGATGGTCGGCATGAAACTCCATCAAATCAGGCAGACCAGCAGAAGTCATCATCACTACGACAGCAGTAACTGCTGCTGCACGCGTACCCTCCTCGTCCAATTCGATTTTTGCACTCTGCAATACTTCTGACACGGCCGTCTGACCGTCACACAAGGCTCCGAAATCAGCTTGCTGCGAATTGAACATCCGCCGCATACCCATATTCGACAAAGGTTTGTTGAGCACACTTTGACAGGTTGTTGTGAATCGCGGCAACTTCAAGTCAACCTCCATTTCCAAACAGCTTTCTATGTTTTCTCTCCATTTTTCGGTAGAAAGGCCGGCCAAAACGTCGTTCACCGTCTTGCCCTTCTGAGGCAAAAGGACAACCATGTTGAACGAACCGTTGCCATAAGGCAAAATCACAGTCTTGCAGGTGTCGTTGACATTGGCTCTGTATTGGGATTCCTGATGCATCATCGGCAGTTGTCTACGCGCTCCGTTTTCAGTAACAAAAGATTCCTTTTGCGTCCGCGCCTTGTCAAACTTAGATGCCCATATACCCTTGAAATAAACAGCGTTCATCAAATAGGTCACAGCCATAGGGTCGACAGCATTCAACACCTTTGGTATCATGCCTTTTGTTTTTTCCTTGGCCCAATTATTGATAAATGACAATGTAGCCGGCGAACCGAAATCCTTGTTCTCAACCAAAGCATCGTAATGTTGCCTGACTGTTTTCTTAAAGTCGGTCCGGAGCTGATGCTTCTGATTAACCACCACTGCATTGGCAATGTCGATCGTAGCAGACTTGTCCAACCAAGGTGCATCGGTCATCAACTGTTGACATATCGCGTTGACATCCTTCACATCTTCTGTTCCAAATCCCAAACCTCCAACGATTTCCCGCCGCGTATCGCCTTGTGCACCATTGGCCAACATGCCCAACGCATAGGTGGCACTTAGGGGAGAAACGAGCACACTGCCTTCCCCCGAGGCAGCAACTTCTTTGAACATACGCAACGAGAAGTCGTTATTGCTGCTCACTGCCGACAACTGATCCTCCGTCATTCTGACCATACCTGGCATGTTGTTTTTTTTCGACATTTTCTGATTGACACTATGGCAAGAAACCAACAGTATTGTTGCCAATACCAGTACACATATTTCTCTTACAGATTTTCTCATCACTTGATTTTGTTTAAATGTTCTATCAAACCAGTTCTATCAATCAGCCTTATCAGACTGACAGAACTTACTTAAATAATGCCAAAACTCCGAAATTCTTGCATGGCCGACAACTCTTTTAGCTTTTTTAAGGTTCTTCCGCTTTTCTCGTTGGTCGCCATTAATTTAATTCAGTTTTGACGGTTTCATCTTTCATGCCTAAAAGAAGCAATTTGAAGTATTCGTCATCTCTGTAACCATAGCCTTTCCTCTTTATCAACTTCACCTTGTTGTTTGTCCCCTCAAGTATGGCATTTGTAACCTTACAATCATACCAGGCAAGTATCCCCGTCCGTTTTGCCAATAGCGTGTTAGCTACTTTAACCATTGCCGGCAGTTTGCTTTCTATGGCCCTGTCGCACCAATACCGCAACTGTTCCTCAGCCTCCACCTTGTTGTTTTGCATCCATATCTGTGCGATGTCTTCTTTTAAGTAATATGCCTTGAACAGGGGGGGGCTCGTTTGTAGTCAGGATGTTAGTAAAGCGTCTCCTTGATGCTTCATCGAACTTATCCAACGACTTTGACAACAGCATCCATCTCGTTCCTTTTATCAGCTTCCTCTTCTCCATATTCTTCTCCTGATTCCACACGCTACGGCGGACTTGGTTCACGGCTTCATTTACAAGCTCAACCACATGGAACTTGTCATATACATGTGTAGCCCATGAGTAAACGGTATGTCTGCCTGATGTACTTTTCCACACGTCTTGCACTGGTAGCGTTGGACTGTAAGGTATAGGAAAGTCCTTTTGCTGCCAATGGGAAGATTGTGTATGTTGCGATAGACCACACCATATCGTATGACTTCCGTGCTGCCGCAATGAGGGCAGGTTACTTTCTTTACCGGAATACTTTTGAGTTTTAAAACTATTGAGCTATCTTTGTACTCCGTAGTATGATAATGGTAACTGCGGTCAATACCGAAACCATGATATAAGAAGCTTAGTTCCATGTTCTATATTTAAGATTTGTGGTGAATCCTAATATATAACGGAATTAGGCTTCTTTTTTATATGATCTCTAAAATTATCCGATGAAACTTACCATCGACCAACGAGAAAAGCGGAAGAACCTAAAATAATTTGATAAAATCATACAATTCTTATATTTTTTTCTTATCTTTGTCCATGTTTATAACAACTTTTAAACAAATAGAAATTATGATTTGGACAATTATTGTAGGTCTTCTTGCCGGATTGATAGCCGGTAAAATTATGGGTCATGACGGCCAGGGATGTTTGGTTGACTTGTTATTGGGTCTTGTTGGTGGTTTTGTTGGTGGTAACGTGCTCGGCTGGGTTGGCATAGAGTGGAACGGTGTCATCGGACAGATCGCTACGGCCGTTATCGGTGCTGTTATCATCTTGTGGGTCTGGTCTAAAATCAAGAAATAAATATTCGGACAAAGACTTTTGATCATATTGTACGCCTTTTTGGCGTCGGATATCAGTATCACAGGTGTCAACCTGTTGTGCCTATGAGAAAACTGATCGTGGGAATTGTGTGCCTGATGGTGTCGGCATTTGCAATGGCTCAAGGAACTGTGGCCGGCAAGGACCTGAAACCATTCAAGGGCAACTTCCTCAACCGTGAATACGACGTCTACATCTGTCTCGACCCCTACCAGAAGAACGTCATCGTGCCTGGTCAGGAAATCTATGGGGAGTTGCCCGGCTATCTGGGCGACAACAAAGACGGGCGTAAGTGGCTGTTCACCTCATCGGCCATTAAGAATGCCACCACCCTCAGGCTGGAAGTCATCAACGACTACGGCAGTGAGGATTTGACGGCAACACTGGAACAGACCGACGACACCACGTATGTGCTGAGGCAGGGTGCCGGCAGCACACTCAAGATTGCGCGAAACCGCAAATGGGTAAGGTTGCCCAAAAAACTGACGTTCTACAAGCAGAACGATAGACGGTAAAGCGTGTTGTAGCATTTGCTGGTCATTCGCCTTCGCTTTTGTGAAGGATAGGGTGAGATGCTATGTTGATAGCACCAAGATGAGACGTGGTTCGCATTTTTTCACCCTTTCCTATTAAATAAGGCAAAATAATAGGGCTTCTTTTGTACTTTTTTTGTAATTTTGGCGAAGAATCGATCAAACATGCATGAACATCACAGGTATGAGGACTGAGACAAGGCATCACCACCATCATCACCACCAAGACGCATCAGATATTTACAAGCAGAACCAGTTTCATGCCAGGAGTCGCCGCCGGATTATTTCCAATGTGCTATTCACCTTGGGATGTATCCTCTCGGTACTGATTATCATTGCCGTCGTTTGGCTTTACACCAACGAGTAGGGTAGGCTGCCGGCCACCGTATTCTGCCAAACGCAAAGCGCATCTCATGATTTGACTCGTGAGATGCGCTTTGCGTTTCGGTCTATACGACTGCGGGGGACTACTTGATGATTCCCTGCTCTGTGAATATTTTCTTCAGAATCTGCACACCACGCTCCACGTGGTCGGTCGTGTGCGATGCCATCAGGGCAAAGCGCACAAGCGTGTCTTGCGGTGCACAGGCCGGTGGAATGACGGGGTTGATGAACACCCCGGCCTCGAATGCCAGGTGGGTAACGAGGAAAGTCTTGTCAATGTCGCGCACGTAGAGGGGGATAATCGGACTCTCGGTGTCGCCAATCTCAAAGCCCTCCTCGCGGAATCGCTTCAGCGCGTAGTTGGTAACGTCCCACAAATGCTCGATGCGCTCGGGCTCTTCCTGGATAATGTGAAGCGCCTTCAGTGCGGCTGCTGTGGCTGCGGGCGTGTCACTGGCCGAGAAGATATAGGTGCGGGCCGTGTGGCGAAGATAGTTGATGGTGTCGGCATCGCCAGCGATGAATCCACCGATCGAGGCCAAACTTTTCGAGAAAGTGCCCATGATGAGGTCTACCTCGTCCTGAAGTCCGAAGTGATGGCACACGCCCCGGCCCTGCTTTCCAAATACCCCGAGGCCGTGAGCCTCGTCGATCATAATCGAACAGTTGTACTTATGTTTCAGTTCCACAATTTCGGGCAGCTTGCAGAGGTCGCCTTCCATGGAGAAAACACCGTCGGCCACAATCAGCTTAATGGCCTCTTTCGGGAGTTTCTGAAGCACGCGCTCCAAGTCGTCCATGTCGTTGTGCTTGTAGCGTAGCTGTGTGGCGAAACTCAGGCGCCGCCCATCCACGATGGAGGCATGGTCGCGGTCGTCGCAGATAATGTAGTCGCCGCGCCCCACAACGGCCGGAATCACACCGGAATTTACGGTGAAACCCGTGGGGAAGCACAGCACATCGTCTTTGTGTACAAACGTGGCGAGCTCTTTCTCCAACTGCACATGCAGGTCGAGGGTTCCGTTGAGGAAGCGGCTGCCCGCACACCCGGAGCCATATTTCTTTAGGGCTTGTCCGGCGGCCTCAATGACGCGCTCGTCGCCTGTCAGTCCTGTATAGGCATTGCTGCCGAACATCAGCACGTGATGTCCGCCCATGGTGACTTCGGGTCCTTGTTTACTGGTAATTTCTCTGAAATAGGGATATACGCCAGCCTCCATATAACGCTGCGGCTCGCGATAGTTTTTATACTTTTCCTGTAATTGTCCCATTTTGATAAATAGGTGTAGAAATCTCTACAAATGTTATAAATAGGCTGCAAAGATACAAAAAAGAACTAATATCGCGGCTAAAAAAGGGATAAATCGCTTAATTTTTAAAATTCAGCGGGTTATTCGTATATTTATCACAGTAAAATGACTAATTTTGCGTCACTTAATTCTCATGGCATGAAGAAGTCGATACTGTTTATTATCAATCCGATTTCGGGGACGGCGGCTAAGGATCGTCTTCCCGGGGAGATAGAGAAATATATAGACCGTGAAAAGTTCGATGTCGACATCAAGTTCACGGAGTATGCGGGTCATGCCAAGGAACTGGCCGCGCAGGCTGCAGCCCGTGGTGTGCATGTGGTGGTGGCTGTAGGAGGCGACGGTACGGTGAACGAGGTGGGCAGTGGCCTTGTCCACACATCCACCGCATTGGGTATCATACCCTACGGCTCGGGCAACGGACTTGCCCGACACCTCTTGATTCCGATGAATTTCAAGAAGAGCATGGACATCATCAACCGTTGCTCGATTCGCGAACTCGACTACGGTGTGATCAACGATTACCCATTTTTCTGCACCTGCGGCATGGGGTTCGATGCCTTTGTCAGCCAGAAGTTTGCCGAGGCGGGAAAGCGTGGGCCGATATCCTATATCCAAAAGGTGCTTGAAGAAGGTGTGAGCTATAAACCCGAAACCTACGAAATCATTGAGGATAACGACAAGTCGAACCATAAGGCGTTCCTGATTTCGTGTGCCAACGCCTCGCAATACGGCAACAATGCCTACATTGCTCCGCAGGCTTCGATGAGTGACGGCCTGATGGATGTGGTGATCATGGAGCCGTTTGATGTGCTCGAGGCGCCGCAGATAGCCATCGATATGTTTAGCAAGACACTCGACAAGAGTTCGAAAATCAAGACTTTCCAAACCGGACACCTGCAAATTCGCCGGTCCGAACCGGGCGTGATACACTATGATGGTGAACCTGTGATGACGGGGGCGGACATTGATGTGCACCTCGAAAGAAAAGGCATACGCATCATTGTCAATGCCGAGGGCAACAAGCAACAGCGCAAACCCAACGCCATACAGACTGCCGCAGCCGACCTCTTTAATGGAATCAACGCGGTGCGCTCGGATATCGCCAGAAGGACGAAGCGGGGCATGGCCCTTGCCCGGTTTATACAGAAAAAGATAGAAAGGCGTCTGCCGGGCATCTAACCCCCGTCGCAGCCTTTTCCCAAGACCGAAATTGCCGAATGCGTGAGATGCATCCGGCAATTGTTGTCTTGGCGCGTCCGACGTGTTCTTGTTGATTATCTTCCGGCCCTCGTGTCCAACTTCATCCTCACACCCACGTTGAGGTTGAAGTTCAGCGGTTTATCGGTATAGGAAGACTTGATTCCACTGCCGTTCTTGAAATAGAACTCGGCGCCGGGTTCGGCAAAGAAGCTGACCAGTTTGGCCGGTTGATATTCCACTCCGGCGGCGGCATGAGTGCTGAACACCGGCCGATGCTCGCTCACACTGGTTGTTTTTCGTGGTTCGGATGACGTTTCGGACACCCGTTGTGTGACAGATTCGCCCTTGACGAGTTGCTCGATTCCGCCCCCGCCCTTGACGTAAACGTTCAGGTGTGGGGTTTGCCAAACACTGTAGCTCAAGCTGACGGGAATGCCGATGTAGTGGAGTTTCTGTCTGGTTGTGCGCACGGCCGAGGGACTTTCCTCGGTCCAGTCGGAGGTCAGTCGGCTGTAGGTGATGCCCGATTGCAGGCTCCAGCGGTCAGACAGACGGTATTCCAGCGACACGCCCACCTTGATGGGGCGGTGGTGTTTCTCGTGTACGATGGGTGGAACGTTGGCCACGGCCAGTCTTTGAGCATCGTCTTGGGAGAGTTCGGTGGAATACTTGCAGTCGGAAGCCGGCAACGACATGATCGTGTTGCCACCGTCGCGGGCTGCTGTTTGCATAGACGGCTGCCCACCGTAGTACATGCCGATTCCCCAGGGCGAGCGTCGGGAGGAGCCGAAAGAGCTCGCGGCGACGTGGCTGCGGCGCGTGGTGGCAGATTGGCGAGTCGTGGAAGACACGGGGGTACGTCTGTTTTCGTTCGCGGAGACTTCCCGCGTGTCGTTTCCGGTTTGAGCCACAAGCGGCTCCGACTCGTTGTCGGCATGACCGGTAGCCTTTAGACCCAGCACTTCTTTCGCGTCTGCTGCCACAGCCACCACACGGTCGCCAAGACTCCGTGGGGCGCGCTGCACCTGCGAATCGCTCTGCAGGAGCGCATCGGGTGCGGTGTCGGGGCGCGGTGAAGACGTTGTCTGCGGTGCCTTTCCAGCCGCAGATGCCATGGCCTTCTCCCCTCCGGAGCCGGCTGAAGCCATTGGCTTCGGGTCGCCGTCGTAGGTCAAATAGCCTATTGTGCCCACGCCCAGCAGGACTGCAATGGCCGCCGCGACGGCCACACGCCGCCACAAGGGCACCGCTTTCGCATGCGTTTCCGCCAAGGCGGGCTCAAGACCGCGGGCTGCCATCACCCGTTTGATGTCGCCAAGCAGTCCCTCGGGTGGCGTCTGGCGGTATTGATCGCCGAGTCGCCTCAGGTCTTTCATCCATTTATCGTTCATAACTTACCTCCTTGATGATTCTTGATGAGTTGTGCCAGCATGTTTTTGGCACGGTGTAGTTGCGATGCCGAACTGTCGGGCTTGATGCCGAGCAGCCGCGCAATCTCCTTGTGGCTCTTCCCCTCAAGGACATAGAGGTTGAGCACAGCGCGGTAACCGTCGGGCAGTTTCCTGATGAGGCGCACCAGCGTATCCGCTTCCAGTCCGTCGGTGTCGGGCTCTTCATCGGGCAAGTCGGGCATCATGTTCTCCGGCAAGGAGCAGGTAAGCTGCTTCTGACGGCGCAAAGCTTGCAGGCTTTCGTTCACCATGATCCGGCTTGCCCATGCGCGCAGCGACCCCTTCCCACGGTATTCGAACCGGTCTATCTGTGTGAAAATCTTGATGAATCCTTCTTGCAACACATCCTTTAGGTCGTCATCGTTGCGGATATAACGTGCGCAAACTCCCGTGAGATAACTGGCATAGTCGGCATACAGCATCTCCATCGCCAAGGCATTACCCTGTCGGAACAAGCTGACAATCCTTTCCTCCCTGTCTGCTGGTACGTGTCTCATCAGATGATACTTCTGTCCATTAAACGCAAACATGCTGAAAACCTTGCATGCCCACCCCCGCAAATTTTCCATCATGTAAATATCCACGGGTACCTTGAAGGTCTCGTCATTGTTCGACAAAGTTAAAGACAAAACTGAAAAGAAGCAATAGCCCAACCCTAAAGATGCCATATGCGCGTATCATCCGCAAGCCTTGCGTGTTGGTATTTTTATTGACAAAAGCCCTCGAATGCTTCGCGTATTTGAAAATAAAAAGGCGGTCGCCCAAAATACGTCCAAAATACGGTGGTTTTTAATTCGTTGACAGTCAAAGGTTTAGCAAAAAGGCGTTTCTGGTGCCATTGAGATCGCCCGCGATGGCATATCGAATCGCATTGCGGTTAGGCTCGAATCGCCAGACGGATGAGGCTTACTCATGGTGCCGTTGGGCTGTAGTCGCGCTGCCATCAGGGCTTAACGGCAGGACGACGAAATTTTTGAGACCTTCGCTGCGCAATTTTGGGCAATGATGCGCAGAAATTTACGCCTGAAAGACGACTTCTGCGCGCTAGAATGAGCAGAACGGAGACCCCGTTTTAAGACAAAAAAATCTGACATCAAAACTTCATGAATATTTCATGGCAAAAGAAGAGCGCATGATGAAAATAATCACTAACTTTGCAGCGACAAAATTAGGATTTGTTGGTTATAAAAAATGAAGAGAGATTTGAGCATTCTCCTGGCCGAGGTTGGCAGGAGAATGAAGCAGGAGCCGCAACAGCTGTCTGCTGATTTGGATCAGGT
>QWCK01003616.1_pt1 | contig 17065 bp, 12 predicted proteins | sample 1972571 | NCBI WGS metagenome assembly QWCK01 (sample SAMN09866710, study PRJNA288562) | Human gut metagenome isolate term2_stool, whole genome shotgun sequencing... | isolation source: gut | host: Homo sapiens | place: USA: California
TGGTCGCCTGGGCGTTGGGCAGCTAAATGCCTTTTCGTGAAACTGATATGGGCGGCATCTTTGCCGCGGCGCAAGACAGAGTTGTCAATAATATCGTCATGGACGAGGGCGCTAGCCTGGTAGATTTCGAGGGCTACCCCCAGGTCGAGCACGGGTTTTGGTGGGGTAGCGGTACTGGCTCTTATCGCTTTCCAGCCAGTGTAGGCTAGGCGCGCCCGGGTACGTTTTCCTCCCTCAAGAGCTGTCAGTCCTACCTCAAATAGCTCTGCTATTCCCGCCAGATCCTGCCAACGGGATACCCCGGCTTGCCACGCCTGCGGTAATAGTTCATCGATTTGAGTGGAAAACTCTTGAGCGCTGGGCATCGCTGGTTACTCTCTTTCCTTATCGGTTCTCCTCTAGCCGCGAAAAATCCTCTAGATTTGTGCTAGAAAGTGTGGTATTGAATTATAATTATTGAGCATTCTCTATGAAATCGTTTAGAAATCAGGAAAGGTCGCTGTGACTCCTCAACCTGCTCAATCTGAATCTAGCGCGAAAACTCCCTCGAAAGCTACTACCAAGGCTGCTACCGCCGGGAAATCTGCTGCCAAGAAGACCGCTAAAAGCACTGCCAAACTGCTGCCAAGAAAGCGGCTACCAGCAAGGCTAGCGGCGCCAAGAAGACGGCAGCGGCAAAAAAGACTGCTTCCGCCAAGGCGCCCGCAAAGAAGGCTGCCGCCAGCAAGACTACTGCTGCCAAGAAAGCGGCTTCCACTAAGGCTAGTAGCGCCAAGACAGCTACTGCTACTAAAAAGACGGCAGCGCCAAAGACCGCTACCAAGAAGACTGCTGCCAAAAAGACTGTGGGCAGTAAAGCTAGTACGGCTAAGAAAGCTACTAAGAAAACTAGTGCCGCTAGCAAAACCAGTGCTACCAAACAGGCGGCTGCAGCCAAGAAGACCACGGCAGCGAAGAAAACTGCGGCTAAGAAAACTACCGCTAAGAAAAGCGCTGCGGCCAGCAAAACCACCGCGGCAAAGAAGACTAGCCTGAAGAAAACCACTACTCGGGGTAAAAAAGCTGAAGTCGAAGCAGTAGAAGAAGAGCAAGAGCTGCTAGAGAATCCCGCCGAAGTCGACGAAGTTGACGAAGACGCGGTAGAGCCGGGTGACGAAGATTTAAACGATGAAGAAGAAATCGACCTCGAATCGGAGCTTGATGATGACGAGGACGATGAAGATGACGAAAAGCATGGTGAGGATCGCGAACCCGAAGAGGACGATGACGAGGACGAAGAGGAAGATGCTCCGGCCAACGCCATCGAAGGCTTAAATAAGGCAATTGCCCAGGCAAAAGCCAATGCCAAGGGGCAAAAGAAAGGCAATTCCTTCACGGTTTCTGATTCTGATGAAACCGATGAACCGGCGCAACGAGTCACGGTCGCGGGCGCTACGGCCGATCCGGTTAAGGACTACTTAAAACAGATCGGTAAGGTCGCGCTGCTAAACGCTGCCGAAGAGGTGGACTTGGCGCGGCGGATTGAGGCAGGGCTGTATGCCCAGCATCAGTTAGAAACGGAATCGGAAAATCTGACTTCTAAGATGCGCCGAGACTTGCACTCTTTGGCTATTGACGGTCAACATGCCAAGAATCACCTGTTAGAAGCCAACTTGCGGCTAGTGGTGTCGCTGGCGAAACGCTATACCGGCCGGGGAATGTTGTTCTTGGATCTGATCCAGGAAGGCAACCTGGGGCTGATTCGGGCAGTTGAAAAGTTCGATTACACCAAGGGTTATAAGTTCTCTACCTACGCCACCTGGTGGATTCGTCAGGCGATTACCCGCGCCATGGCCGATCAGGCACGCACTATCCGGATTCCCGTCCACATGGTAGAGGTAATCAACAAGCTGGCGCGGGTACAGCGGCAGATGCTGCAGGATCTCGGGCGCGAACCTACTCCCGAAGAACTCGCTAAAGAGCTGGACATGACGCCTGAAAAAGTGGTGGAAGTCCAAAAGTATGGTCGAGAACCGATTTCATTGCATACTCCTCTGGGTGAGGACGGCGATAGCGAATTCGGGGATCTGATTGAGGACTCGGAGGCAGTAGTGCCTGCCGATGCGGTCAGCTTCACCCTGCTGCAAGAACAGTTGCGCCGCGTCCTCGACACGCTTTCTGAGCGCGAAGCCGGGGTAGTGTCGATGCGTTTTGGTCTCGGTGATGGCCAGGCGAAAACTTTGGATGAGATCGGGAAGGTTTACGGGGTTACTCGTGAACGTATCCGCCAGATTGAATCCAAAACTATGTCGAAGTTGCGTCACCCCTCCCGTAGCCAGGTGCTCCGCGACTACCTGGATTAGGGGCGCCGCCACACTTTGAACTTTCCACCGTCCTTGCTAAATGCAAGGACGGTGGTTTAGTTTTGCCAGACGCGAAAGGAAGCGCGGTGGGCGTGACTTCCTTAAGTGGGCAGTAGACAATGAAGACATGAGTGAGCAAACCTATGTTTTTGACGCGACTGATCGTTGCGATACCTGCGGAGCGCAGGCGTGGGTTCTTGCCCGCCTGGAGGCCGGCAATCTGTTTTTCTGCGCCCATCATGCCCACGCCCTAGTGCCGGCTTTGCGGGAAAGTGGTGCCGAAATCGTAGATAACACCTCGCAGCTGCATTTAGAGGAAGCCGAAAACGCGCCTCTAACTTCACTTTCTCGCGCCCGCTAGTGGCGGGTTGCCGTACTTGCTATCAGCTTCTAAACTGCGCTAATCCGGAAGTTTTAACTTTTCCGCTTAAATATCCTGTCCCTGCTGCTCTTCTGGGGTAGCTTGATTCGAGTCCTTCGGATTTGCCTCTTGTCCTGCTGCGGGTTGTGGGGGAGCGGTAGGAGGTGGGAATCCCGGGGCCGGCATTCCGTAGCCTTGAGCTGCCCTCGGGTATCCAGCTTGCGAGCCTTGGGGATTGGCTGGCGGATAAGGATGCGGGTATGGATAGTTCCCGCCTGGCATCGGCGCTCCTGGCTGTGCTGGTGGAGGAACGTTCGGGGAATAGGATGCCACTCCTGGCATGACGGGAGCCCCCGGAGCTGCCGGATATCCCGGTACCTGTGGCTGGGTTGGGTATGGGGAGTTCCCGGGCATACAGGGAGGTGGCGGATAGGTGCCAGATCTTGCCGGGTATGGAGGGAAGGGCTGCTGCTTTTTCTTGCGCTTGCTTCTCACGATCAGCAGTACGATCACTGCCACAATAATCAGCACCGTCGGAATCGTGATCCCTAAAATCAACCCCAAATTGGAACTAGAATTCGTAACAGGAGTACCCCGCGTAGCTTTAATAATAACTATGCGATTCTGGTGTATTTGAGTCTCTGTAAGAGGATTTTCTAATGTCCAAGTATTCCCGGAGACCTTGCCTACATCAGGGGTGACGTTCTTTATTTCACCAGGGAGCTTAAATCTCATTGTGCCAATATCGTCACCTGTCACACCTTCTGGCATCCTTAATCCTCGAGAATCTACAAATGCGGATATTTGGTCATCGACAATAAATGTAGTATTGATTAAATCCATAAACCCTAGAGATTCGGCAGTGATTTTTCCGCTGTACGCAATGAAAAAATAGTTATCCTCCACGGAACAGTCACCAATCTCTATAGGCGTCACTTTCAACTGGTCTCTCTTGGCTACGTCACCTACTTCCTTTGATCTTTCTGTCGTTAGTTTCTTACATATTTCGGTGGAATTTTCCGTATCGAATCTGCGGGCAAGTTCCTCTTTAGTGCCCTCCATATAAGACAACGTAAAACTTAAATCAGGAGTAATAGATACATCAATAATATATTTATCGGCAGCATGCGCTGGAGAACATGATGCGAATAGGGAAAATATTATTAACCATGTAGCGAGAAAGAAGCTAACGAAAAGTTTATGTAATGTTGTGGTATGAATTATGTTTTTCATAAAAGTTCTCCCACTTTAGTTTTCACATTTCCGAAATTTTTTAAAACTTGCGCTAAACAATAATGCGCAGTATTCCCTTCGAGTGCGCGTAAGGGAGGTGTCGATTAGTGTAACCATAAGTAACCGAAATTATGCTCGGTGTGCTTTTTCATCTGTATATGCGATACTCGTGGACTTGCAGGATGTAGCAGATGGAGGAGAGGGCTTATTTACCGGCAGTGGCATTCCTTGAGGTATTGCTGTGGATGGTTCGGGGTTAGGTGTGTGTGCTGAAGAATGCAGATGTGAGTTGGTGGGGTAGGGTGCCTCCGGTGAATAGGTGATGTGAGCGGAACCTGTAAGGGCTGGGTGGGAGCGAGGTATAGCATATGGGGATACGAACCCATTAGCCCCCTGACCATGCATATCCGTATTAGTTTGCTTTCGAGCTATTTTACCTCTGATCACTAATATCACGATTGTAAAAGTGATAATCAGTGCTAGGGGGATACCTATGCCTAGAAGTATTCCCCAGTGAGAGCCATGACGTGAAGCGGTAATATGAATGTTTTTTACTCGTGAATGTTTTAGAGGCTTATCTAGAGTCCAGGTATTTCCGGATACTTTTCCCAGGTTAGGTTTTACGCTTTTAATATCGCCCGGAAAACGAATTCTCATTACCCCCATATCATCAGCTTTTGCATCTATCGGTAGTCCTAAGTGAAAGGTATCTACTACCTGTAATACTTCTCCATCTATAATCGCTGAGGGGCCGGTAGTACTATACAGTAGTGGCAGGGTGTCGACGGTGATCTTTCCGCTATATTCGAGAAAAAAGTATTTGCCTTCAGGAGTGCACTTGCCCACTTTTACGGGCCAAGACTGTGCTTTGAGGGTATTCTGCATATCATTCAATCCGTCGGAAAGTTTTGATCTTAGCTTTTTGCATATTATTTCGGGGTCGTTCGTTTTGTATTCTTCTGTAAGTTCGCTTAAGGTTCCCTTCATAAAAAAGAATTTGAAGCTAAGGTCTTCGGAAATAGATAAATCGTGGGCATATTTATCGTCTGCCTGGGCAGGCGGGGCAAAGAGAACCACAGAGGAAGCCACTAGCAACCCGGTCAATAGGAAACTGGTTATAAGGTGTGGAAGGTTTTGGGCAAGTATCGCGCGTTTCATAGGGGTTCCTTCATTCCTTCAGCCGCAGATTGTCTGAGCTGTATTTATACCTGAATATATCTCATAGGTTCGAGTAGGGGGGTGCAAAACGTAAATTTACTTACACCCGGTGATAACACTGTTGTTCTCATCGGGGTGCTTTTATCTACCGGAGCCCGGTTCCTTTCCGTTTTCTTCCTCAATGTGAGGCGCAGACTGTTCTGGATGCCCCTGCTTGCCGGATTGGCCAGCTTGTCCTGGTTGCGGGGGAGCGGCAGGAGGTTGGAATCCCGAGGTGGGCCTTCCGTAGCCTTGAGGCGGCATCGGGTACCCAGCTTGCGAACCTTGGGGATTGGCTGGCGGGTGGTAAGGATACGGGGAGGGGTAGTAGCGGCCGGGCATGGGAGTTCCCGGTTGTGCTTGCGGAGGGACGTTCGGGGGATAGGTCGCCCCTCCCGGTATACCCGGTGTACCTGATGCTGGATATCCCGGCATTGGAGGTTGGACGGGGTATGGGGAATTTCCGGGCATAAAGGGAGGGGGTGTATAGGCTCCGTATCCTACCGGGTAGGGAGGCAGGTTCTGCTGCTTTTTCTTGCGATTGCTCCTGACAATCAGCAGTACGATCACTGCCACAATAATCAGCGCCGCCGGGATAGTAATCCCCAAAATCAGCCCCAAATTGGAACTATGACGTTCGGCGGTAATGGTAATGGTGTCGTCGCTCTGTTCGATTTTCGTCCGCTCCGCCCCTGTTAAGGGCTCATCTAGTGTAAAGGTATTGCCAGAAACCTTGCCAATATTGGGAGTCACGCTTTTGATTTTGCCGGGGAAGACATACCGTGCGAACCCGATATCAGGTTCATTAGCTATATCGCGTATGTTGCTCGCCAACTCCAGAATCTGCAATTCCATCACTAGCTCGCCGTTGCTTGTTACTTTTAGACCGTAATTAGCTGTAGCCTTGTCCAGCAGTTTTTCATCGTATTTGCCGCTGGAATCAAGAAAAAAATATGACCCTTGAAATTTGCAATTGTTTACTTGACGGTGAGATATGCCCAATTCTCTTTTGGTGCTTTCTACAGTATCCTTATCCTCAATAAAGTTAGTATTTTCTAATTTTACTTTTTCACATATTATTTCAGAGTCTTTAGTGTCGTACCTCTCGGACAGATCTTTTTTCTCACCTGCAAAATAAGAATCTATAAAGCTGAGGTCTTCAGAAAGAAAAAAATCATAGAAGTATTGGTCAGCTGCCTGGGCAGGCGGGGCGGGTAAAACCACAGCGGAAGCTACGAGCAGTGCAGTCAGCACACCACCAAGTAAAAGATGCGGAAGTCTTTGGACAACTATTGCGCGTTTCATGGGAATCCCTTTATTAGTCCAGCCGCTGGCCTTGGCAGTGTTTATCCCATTATATTCGCTACTCCTATTCAAAATAGGGTTACGAGATAGCTGCGGGGTAATCGCCTATTACCCCCAAAACCCCGCGGGGAGTCCCTCACAATCACTCGCCCTCGGAAAGCCACTTGCCACCCTAAAAGCGGCAACCCGTAAACTAGGGGGGTGGCTACTAATACGAAATCGGATTACACCGCCCGGCACCTGTCGGTACTAGAAGGACTGGACGCAGTTCGCAAGCGTCCTGGAATGTATATCGGATCCACCGATCATCGCGGGCTGATGCATTGCCTGTGGGAAATTATCGACAACTCAGTCGATGAAGCCCTCGAAGGCTACTGTGACCGGATCGAGGTCACGATCGGCGATGACCATTCGGTTTCAGTAGCGGACAACGGCCGCGGTATCCCCGTCGACGAAGTCCCCGGGGTGGGACTATCCGGGGTGGAGGTTGTATACACCAAGCTACACGCGGGTGGAAAGTTCGGTACCGGCTCTTATGGCGCCGCTGGCGGCTTGCACGGGGTAGGCGCCTCGGTAGTTAACGCTCTTTCTGCCCGCCTAGATGTGCAGGTAGATCGAGGCGGGAAAACCTATCAAATGTCTTTCCTGCGTGGGGAACCCGGAGAGTTTGACGACACTAAATCCCGCACCCCTACCTCGCCCTTTAAACCCTTTACCAAAGAATCCAAACTGAAAGTAGTAGGGAAAGCGCCCAAGAAAAAGACCGGAACCCGGGTGCGTTTTTGGGCAGATTTCCAGATTTTTCCCAAAACCGCGTCCACCGGATTTTCTTGGGAACACCTGTTAGAACGCGCGCGTCAAACCGCTTTCCTCGTGCCGGGACTAACTATTATTTGCCGCGACGAACGCCCGGAAGAGCCGTTAGAAGAATCTTTCAAAGCCGAGGGCGGAACCGAAGACTTCGTTGATTTCCTCGCCCCCGACCAGGCAATCGTAGATACCTGGTGTATCCGCGACCAGCGCACCTACAGCGAAACTGTGCAACAGTTAGACCAGACGACTGGGCATCTACGCCCGGTCGAAGTCGAACGCACCTGCGATATTGATATCGCGCTGCGTTGGGGTAACGGTTACGACACCGTGGAGCGCTCCTTCGTGAACATTGTGGCCACCCCCATGGGCGGCACCCACATTATGGGATTCGAAAACGCGCTAGTGCGGGTATTGCGCAGCCAGATCGATAAAAATAAGAAATCGAAACGCCTAAAACTCACCCAAAAAGAAGCCAAGATCCGAATTGAGAAAGAGGACGTAATGGCGGGGCTGACCGCGGTAGTAACCGTGCGGCTGCCCGAACCCCAGTTCGAAGGGCAAACCAAAGAAGTATTAGGTACTCCCCAAGTGCGCCAGGCGGTCTCCAGTGCAGTCACCCAGTGGCTGGAAAAGAAGTTCGCTTCCTCTAAGCGCGATGATAAACAGCAAGTGTTTGCCCTGATGGAAAAGGTAGTGGGGGAGATGCGGGCGCGGGTGAGCGCGCGGCATCAAAAAGAGATTTCCCGGCGTAAAAATGCTCTGGAAACCTCCTCGCTACCGGCCAAACTCGCGGATTGCCGTTCCAATAAAGTTGAGGACTGCGAACTATTTATCGTGGAGGGCGACTCGGCGCTAGGTACCGCCAAACAGGCACGCTCCGCGGATTTCCAGGCGCTATTGCCGATTCGCGGAAAAATTCTCAATACCCAGAAAGCCTCCACCTCCGATATGCTGTCTAACGCCGAATGTGCAGCGATTATTCAAGTGATCGGGGCCGGTTCGGGACGCAGCTTCGACTTGGACTCGGCAAGGTACGGCAAAATCATTATGATGACCGATGCTGATGTGGATGGCGCTCACATTCGTACTCTGCTGCTTACCCTGTTCTTCCGCTATATGCGCCCCCTAATCGCGGCTGGGCGGGTCTACGCGGCAGTGCCTCCCTTGCACCGGATCGAAATCCCAGCTCAAGGGCGGAAAAAGAAAGAAATTATCTATACCTATTCCGAGGACGAGCTGCATCAGCGCCTGCGCGCCCTCGCCAAGAGCGGACGCAAATATAAAGAACCTATCCAACGCTATAAAGGCCTAGGCGAGATGGATGCTTCCCAGCTAGCGGAAACTACCATGCAGCGTGGTAAACGGATGCTGCGCCAAATAACTTTTGCCGATGAAGCAGCGCTGCAACAAGCTGAGAATATTTTCGAACTCCTCATGGGATCTACGGTGGCGCCGCGGCGAGAGTTTATCGTGGCCGGCGCCGATGAGCTAGCGGCAGAACAGATTGATGCGTAACAGTTTCGGTTTGCCGCTGGACCCCCGATAAGATAAAAACATGTCAACTCTGCGCGAAAGGCTAGGGAGCCTGCCAGCTGCCCCGGTACCCCCGGTGCACCTGGGGCTATATTGGCGACCCTCGCGTGAAACTGACTCTTGGAGAATCCGGGAACTGATTCACTTAACCGAACAGCATTCCCATCCGGCGCGCCCTACTTCCGAGGACGAGATCACCCGCCTAACCAAGGCACTAAGTCACCCGGAACTGCAAGACTGTCTGATTGGATTAGATTCCCGCGGCAACCTGGCTGCTTTCGGGTCAGTCACCCTGCAGCCAGATGAAAAAACCTATGCCCGCGCCGACCTATTCGCGGTCACTGCCGAGCATTGGCGAGGACGCGGAATCGGCAGAGCCTTACTTGCCTGGCAAGATGTGCGGGCTCGAGAATTGATGCTGGGATACTTTGGCGAAGACTATGAACGTCCCGCCCAAATCCGTAACGTGGTTGATGAACGCGCCGGAGACCGCCGGATGCTCTATGCTGCGGCCGGGTTCTCGGCGCAGCGTACGATTAAAGTGTTTTCTCACCAATTAGATCCTGCAACCCTGACTAAGCTGCCCGTAAAGTTCCCTGTTAAGGACGTCCGGATAGTTTCTGCCCGTCGCCTTTCTCCTGATCAATGGGAAGAAGTAAAAGCCCTACATGTAGCGAATTCTGCCCGGCTTTATGCCGCGAAAGGAGATGCTTCCCGCTGGTGGGGGCGGGTAGTAGCGAACCTGGCGCCCGATCTTTCTTTTGCGGCTATCTCAATGAGTTCCGGGCGGGTACTGGCCTATTGTCTGGTGGTTTACCGCAATCTTTGCCAAAGCAGCTGCCTAGAATCTGAGGGAGTATCCGAACAAATAATTCCGGCAGTAGCAGTTGACATTTTTGGTGATGATCGCCGGAATGCCGACAGTCACGGCGCCGATTTTGCGGTACTTAAACAGGTACTTTCTCAAGTGCTCTTAGCTTGCGCGGATTCGGGTTATAAACAAGTCTTTGCCGAGGATAACTATCCGAAACTTGGTGATCTGTCCCAGGTGTGTACCGCTTGTGATTTTCAGTTAGCTGGAGCCCGCATGATCTATACGGTGGAGCTGTAATGGAAATACCCGCATGGTCATTGCCGACAGGCAGCGGAAACTTTTCCTGGCGCAAACTTGGTCCCGATAATGTGGCAGAAGTAGGAAGTCTGATTCACCGGATCGAAGAGTTCGACAATCCGCCCTTTCGAACCGCAATTTCTGAAGTAGAAGATTTTTTTGCGGCGCCCTCCAGCTGGCGCACTATCGGTGCCTTCGATCCGGAAAATAACCTGGTTGCCTATGCGCAGGTGCGTCCCCGGCTGCTGTTAAACGAAGTGGTTTGCGAAGGCGGGGTAGATCCGCGCTACCGCGGTCAAGGACTTGGACGCGCCTCCATTTCCTGGCAACGAGATCAGGCACGAGCCTTGCTAGACCATTCCCGTCCCGGACGCGCCCTCTTTTATGTGGAAGATATCGCCCCGGAACTGTCGCATTTACTGGTAGATGCCGGTTATACGCAAACCGATTCCTTCGTGGATGTATCTCGGGATCTGTCCGGGCCGATTGAAATACCGAGCCTGGCTCACCCGTTCCAGATTGTCACCTGGGATAAAGAACTCGATGACCTGTTGCGGCAAGCTGTCAACCGGATTTTGGAAAAGCGGAAAGCCGGGGCGGGATACACTTCAGAGGATTGGACTACCCGCCGTGGAGCATTCACCCCGAATTGCTCTTTCGTGGCGCTAGATAAAAGCACTGATCGCTCCGAGATTGCTGGCTTCGTACTGTCCTCTATCTATCGGCAAGATTGGACCGCAGTAGGGAATCGTCAAGGCTATATTGATTTATTAGGACTCCTTCCGGGGTGGGAAAACGAAGCGATTCTAAAATCGTTAATCGCGGCGGTGCTGACGGGCTTTAAAAAACAAGGATTCGCTACTGTTGGGGCACTACTGCCGGAGACCGCCGATCCCGCCACTCGGCATCTATTTTTAGAGGCCGGCTTTAAAGTTATCGGCACTTCCACCCAATACGCGATCGAGACTCCTGCCTCGAAGGATAGTGTCTAGCTCTAACCGCTAGCTAGCTATTTTTAGGATCGCAAAGTGGCTGAAAATAGCGCCTTAGCGCTACCCCAGGTAGTAGATTTGACGTTTTAAGGCGCTACCAGAAGCGTCTCGCTTATCAGTTACTTCTGGCAGCGGCAGCGGGGACCCATCTTTGCTGAGGGCGCGCGGGGGAGTGGCAGTAATCGCCGCTAATGCCAAGTGGCTTTCACCCTTTAGGAAACGTTGACAGCGCACGCCCTGCCCGGCGCGTCCCTTTTGGGGGTACTGCAGCAAGGGGGTGACTTTGACGCTTGTTTGTCCGCTTCCCGACCCGGAAGTAGCAATTCCCGCGACTGTTACCACCAGGGAAGACTCTAGAGCCTCAGCGCTGACTAAAGCGGCGGCAACTACTTGATCGCCCTCGGAAAGTTTCATCCCGGAAATACCTTGACCAGTGCGTCCCTGGGGACGTACTTTATCCGCGGGGGTACGCAGCAGTTGCGCTGCCGAAGATATCAGCACAAAGGCGCCGTCATCGCTGCCACTGCCCGCGGCCACTACCTGATCGTCGGAGTCCAGCGTGATTATGGAATAAGAATCCTGAGTAGCCAGTACCTGGGGACGAATTCGTTTAATCACTCCACTGGAAGTGGCAGCCCACCAGGTAGGGCCGTCCTCATCGAGAGGAACCAGCCCCACTACTTCCTCGCCGTCCTCTAGGGGCAGCAGCCGTGAAATCGGAGGCGTACCGCGCAGGGAGGGCGCCGCTGCCGACCGTACCAAAGCGGGCACTTCCAAGGCAGTTAGCTTATATAAAGTGCCGTGGGAAGTAACCGCACCCACCTGGCCGCGGGCGGTGGTAAGGGCAGTGGAAATAATGGTATCCCAAGGTTCGCGCCCTGCCTCAGCAGATAAAGCTTCATGCCCGGGGAAGCGCGCCACCAGGCCGCCTGCCCCTAAGACTACAGTTGCCGGCTCATCTGGGATCTCCAAGGGGGTGTCTTGATCGGCAGTTAACTGGGCAGCGCCCTCTTCTTCCAGCAGCACTGTCCGCCGGGGATCAGAACGTTTTTGGGCTACTTCCCGCAGCTCGCTGGCCACCAGTTCTTGGCGTTTTTCCCGCGAAGCAATCAAGGCTTCCAATTCGGCAATTTCTGCGGTTAAGCGGTCACGCTCTGCCTCTAATTCCAGACGAGAAAACTTTGTTAACCTGCGTAGTTGCAGGGACAGGATGTGTTCGGCCTGCACTTCATCTAAGTCAAAAGCCTCCATTAATCGCGTTTTTGCCTGGGCGGAGTCCTCGGAGGCGCGAATAATCTGAATAACATCATCGATATCGAGGACTGCGATCAGCAAGCCACGTACCAAATGTAGCCGTTCTTGCCGTTTACGCAGACGATACTGGCTGCGGCGCATCACGATCTCCATGCGGTGATCTAGGAACACCTGCAGCATTTCTTTTAGACCCAGAGTGCGGGGCTGGCCATCGACCAGAGCCACCGCGTTAATCCCGAAAGAATCTTCCATGGGAGTGTGCTTGAACAGGGAAGCGCGCACTGCCTCCGGGTTAAACCCGGATTTCACCTCGATAACTAGGCGCAGATCATGTTCGCGGTCAGTTAAGTTAGTAACCGCGGAAATCCCCTTTAACCGGCCTTTTTGCACCCCATCCTTGATTTTTTCAATCACTTTTTCCGGGCCGACCATATAGGGCAGCTCGGTGACCACAATCCCCATCTTCCGGGCGCTAACCCGCTCAATCGAGGTCTTGGCGCGAGTACGGAAAATGCCCCTTCCGGTCTCATAGGCTTGGCGAATGCCATCCAGCCCCACAATAATGCCCCCGCCCGGCAGATCGGGGCCGGGAATAAAACGCATTAAATCTTCGGTGGTAGCCTGCGGGTTCTCTAGCAGATGAATCGCGCCGGCAACGGTTTCCCCCAGGTTGTGGGGGGCGATATAGGTGGCCATCCCCACGGCAATCCCGTTAGCCCCATTAACCAATAGATTCGGGAATGCAGCGGGCAATACTGCTGGCTGCAGGAACTGGTTATCGTAGTTGGGTACAAAATCGACGACGTCCTCATCGAGATTGGACACCATATCTTGGGCGGTCGGAGCCATACGCACTTCCGTATAGCGCGCCGCCGCCGGACCGTCATCTAGTGAACCGAAGTTTCCATGCCCATCTACCAGCGGCATCCGCAGGTTAAAGTCTTGTGCTAGGCGCACAATCGCGTCATAGATAGCGCTGTCACCGTGAGGGTGGAGCTTACCCATAACTTCGCCCACTACGCGCGAGCTTTTCACATGCCCCTTATTAGGCCACAGCCCCATTTCGCTCATCATATAGACGATGCGCCGCTGCACCGGCTTTAAACCATCCCGGGCATCGGGCAGGGCGCGCGCATAAATCACCGAATAGGCGTACTCCAAGAAGGAGGTGCGCATCTCCTCGGAAACGTCAATATGAGTAATCTTTTCCTCTACAGTATCCGGGGAGGAGGGCGCCGCTTTTTTCCGCTGCGGACGGGCAGTCACAGTTTTCGTGGGCGAGCTTACCGGTTTTTCTTTATTGTCTGGTTGGTCGAGGGCATCCGCTGCAGGCATGGCTGCAGAAAACAGATCAGGCTGACGGGGTTCATTCGACTTTTCGCTCACCTTAATATCAAAGCAAAAAACGAGGCACTAGTCAGATTCGGCTCGCGGATATGAGAAGATAAGAGGTATGGGTCACCGTGAGAAAACCACTACTGGAATGCGGATATGGGATATTTTACCCACGCTGTTCGGGGCGCTTAACTGGCGGGAAGAAACCGATTTTTCGGATGTGCTGCGGCCAGTAATTGGGGAAAATAGGCGCCGGTTATGCCTAGTCGCCATTGATGGTATGGGTCAGCAGCTACTCTTGTCGCGGCGCGGACATTTACCCTTTATGCGCCCCTATCTTACGCAGACACCGGACACGCTCGGCCAAGCGCTGCGAACCTGCGTGCCGTCTACTACGGTGGCTGCTCTGACCAGCCTACATACTGGGCTTTCACCTGCTCAAACCGGGATGCTCGGGTATCAGTGTTGGGATCCAGTTGCTAGGCGGGTGTTGAACTTAATTACTTTTGAAGGCTATGGGCGACCGGCTCAATCCTGGTGTGACCAGCCGACTCATTTTACTTATGCCCGAAATAGCGGTCTAGAGTCCCTGGCGCTCGTCCCGCCTGACTTTGTGGGTTCTAAGCTTAGTGACATCACTTTGCGCGACGCGAACTTAAAGGTGTCCGCGAAGCTTTCTGAGCGTTGCGCCCAGGCTGCTACAGCTTTTAAACAGGGGGCGGATTATGTATATCTTTACTGGTCACAACTTGATCATTGGGGGCATAATCTGGGCTGGTCTCATCCCCGCTGGTTACAAGAATTGGAGGCAATTGACCGGGCATTGTCGGAACTGCGCGCGCAGTTACCCCCTGACGTACTGTTGGCGATAACCGCAGATCATGGCATGGTTAATGTTACTGACGCTTCCACGGTTGATTTAGCCGAGTCAGAGCTAGCCTCCCAGGTGGCGGCGATCTCCGGGGAGCCGCGCGCCCTCCACGTTCACCTTAAAGAAAAATATCTAGGTCAGGACCCTGCCGGTAATCGCACCCGGAAGGCTCCTGATGCGTTGGTGCTGGTACAGTGGCAAAAACTACTTGCCGGGCGCGGTCAGATAATAGCTGACTACCGCCAGATTTACGGTGATATTAGCGAACCGGATCGTATCGGGGACTTCACCATTTTTGCGAAGGAAAACTATCAGTTTGTAGATTCTCGTTTTCATAGCCGGGGAGTTTTGCAAATGGTAGGAGTCCATGGCTCGCTTACCCCTGCGGAAATGGAAATCCCCCTAATTCTGGTTTAAACAGTAAGACTTGCAGCCTAGTAGGACGTATTCGAGTACTTACCGCGGCTTAGTACCAAAGACAATATCGTCCCAGCTGGGGATAGATTTACGGTGGGAACGTCGATGTTTACCTTTGGTTTTTGGGGTTTTTTCCCCGGAAGCCAGGATGGTTTTATCGTTTTCTTCAACGTTTTCCATTCCCGGCAGGACGAGAGCTTCCTGTCCGGGGTCAGCGCTGGGGGGAGGAGGGGCGGGGCGAGAAGGCTCCCCAGCTTTGTTCCTTGCCGAGCTTGCGGGGGCGCGTCTGGTTAAATCCAGGTTAAGAGCCTCCGCTTCGGAAAGATTGCCTACAAAAGTAGGTTCGCTACTATCCCACACCTGATCTAAGGGGCGTTTTTCTTGCGGAAGTTGCGCGGCGGGCTCCGCCTGGGGGATCGTTGATTTTTCCCTCAGTTGTTCGTCTTCTACGGGGCTGAAATCGCTTTGCGACTGCGCGGAAGCGGACACAGCGGGGTTTTCTTCCGCAGTAGGTGATCCCTGACGCTTACCGGAAAGGGAAACTATCTCCGCCGAGGTGCTGGCCTGAGTATCACCAGGTTCGCCCTCTAAATCGGAAATCTCCTCTAGCTCGGTTTCTTCGGGGAGTTGTAGATCCGGGGAAATATCACGTTTTCCGCGCGCGGCTGCCAGTGCTTCTAAGAGTGCCTCAGTACCGGTATCCGGTTTTTGTGGGGTATTAGCCTCCGGGGAAGTTACGGGGAAAAACTCTTCAAAACTCGATACTTTTGAAGCCGGTTGGGGAGCCTCGGTTAACCAGGTTGCTTCCTGGTCAAGGGCGCTCACTGTGGAAGAACCAGGCTCCATATGCCAACGGGCAGTCAAATCACGGGCATCTTGGGTAAAAGTCAAAATGATTTCCCAAGGACCTTTTCCGCCGCGAACCGCATCCCAACGCAGCGAAGCTGCCGCCACCCCGCGCGCTGCGAGACGATCTACGACTAGCTCCCCTAACCGCGGAGAATCTGATTCCCCTCCTATCTTACAAGATTGCGCCTGATTCGCAATGTGGCGACGCTCGGCCAAAATCGGGGTAGCGTAACGTTGTACTTTCGCCAGGGGAAGCTCAAACTTGTCTGCGATCTCGTTAGCGGTACTGCCGGCGCGAATCAGGGATTGGATTTTACGCGGAGGAACTGTTTTCTTCGGGCTTTGGGGCACCGCCTCCAAGTTGGGACGCTCCGGGCGCAGCGTGTCGCGAAGCTCTTGAGTGATGGCCAAGGCGTAGCGGGTGCCTTCCTCATCGTTGAGAATCAGCTGATTACCATCTGGGTGCAATCCCAACAGCTCTAGGTCTTTCATATTCCTCCGTTCCCTTGCTTCGAGATTGCCACGTTCAGGGGCTTTTTTTGCCTATTCGGCGCGGTGTGTCTGTCGTATCTAGCATTTTAGGGCTTGAAGTGTTAATATCCCCGCGTCTATTGTTTACTTAACTGTAGACCTAAGCACCATCTTTAGAAGGGACGAACCGTGGCAACAGATTATGACGCCCCCCGTAAAAATGAAGAGGAAGTCGAGCAGGACTCCTTAGAAGAACTGAAGGCTCGCCGCGCGGAGGCCAGCGGTTCCTCTGAAGTCGATGAGGATGAAAACGCTGCTGCAGAAGATTTTGAGCTGCCTGGCGCTGATCTATCTGGCGAAGAACTCTCTGTGCAGGTAATTCCGGCGCAAGATGACGAGTTTACCTGCTCGGTATGCTTCCTAGTTCAGCACCGTTCCCGCCTGGCGGGGGCAGTTGACGGCCAACCGGTTTGCCTTGACTGCGCTGAATAAACTGGCGTTATGAGATTTTTTTCTTCTCGACGTAAACGTTTCGATCAAGACGAATCTTTGCCACTAGCGGCAGACATCCCGGCCTCCGAAAAGCCGGAGGAGTCCGCTAACACAGCAGAGTCTTCTGCAGGGCAATCGGCCTTGGCGCCAATTGATGAGGAAGTTTCACCTAACGCGCAAACCTCTAAGCGGCAAGGCCCTTACAATGAGGGCGAGTCGCCGGAGGGCAGCGAGTTTCTAGATATGGGGGTTTTGCGGATCCCCATGATCGCGGGATTACAAGTTCTTCCCGTTCAAGACGCAAATGGCAATATCTTGGCTCTAGAGATAGTGTCGGGAACCGCTCAGATGCAGCTTGCCGCCTTCGCGATGCAACGTTCCGGGGGGCTGTGGGATGAGGTTCGCCAAGAGCTAGCTGACCAGCTCAAAGCGGAGGAATACCAGGTTTTTCCGCTCCCCGGTCCTTTCGGGGAAGCGGTGCTGGCGCGC
>QWCK01003506.1_pt1 | contig 17058 bp, 19 predicted proteins | sample 1972571 | NCBI WGS metagenome assembly QWCK01 (sample SAMN09866710, study PRJNA288562) | Human gut metagenome isolate term2_stool, whole genome shotgun sequencing... | isolation source: gut | host: Homo sapiens | place: USA: California
GATTCGCATAGTCCTTATATTCTCCATGATAGTATGCATCAAGAGAACTTTGGACGTAGGATTTGGCATCGAAGTCTGGTTGTTTGGAGCAAGCTGATAACAATATACATACTATAATTCCTATACTTATGCACAAAACACAATTCTTCTTTTGCATATTCTCTCCTTCGTATTTTATTGGTTTGCCAAAACTAATTGATTATATGGATTTAATAAATTATCATTAAAAGCTGAATTTTTCCATTCTATACATTCCACATATTTTTTTCATTTAATTGCAAAATTGCAGTATTTTCTCCAATTCTTGTTTTGAAAATCCTTTAACTAATATTTCTTCGCCTTTCATATCGCATTTTATCTTCTTAAAATATTCCAATGCTTTATAAAAAGCCACATCTCCTAATGGTTCTCCCTGAATGGGTACTAATAATATTCTTCATACTTTTACTTCTTAATCATCAACCTTTGCTCCAGGTTTACTATGAAAAATCGTATCTGTATTTTCTGTAAGCGGAAATACTCCAAATATATTATTATTACCAGAATAAAATTTTGCTTCTGCTCTATATGCATTTTTCCAATTTTTATTTAATCCTCTTAAAAACATATTTTTCTTCCTCCATTTCAACCAGTAAAACTTCACCTTTTTGTAAATTATCAAAAAGTATCTTCTCAAATTTTTTTCCGTCATTTACATAATTTCTTCCTGATTTATAAAAAGACACTTCTGGTATAAATTCTGTTCTTATACTTAAATTTATAAATTTTGCAAGCTGATCAAAATCAACTAAAATTTGTGGTTCTGGGAAATCATGCTCCTTATTAAATTCTTCATATTCTTTTATAAAACTCTTGTGTTCTGGCGTCTTAATCTTTTCACTTAATGGGGTATCTTTCAAAAATTTCATAACTATATGATACAAACCATGTATAAATATTGCCACCGTATTACCTAAAGACCGAATGTTTTTATCCATTCCATAAATATGTTCATTAATCCAATTACATTTTCCCATTGACTCACATAATTCTTGTAATCCGCAATTAATTCCATCTACATCTTTTTGATATAAATCATAGAAAAATTTTGCTAATTTCAAATCAAATTGAGTACGTTTTTTCCCCATAAATGCACTTAATTCTGCTTGTGCTTTATTTCCTACTTCATTATCATGATAAGTCACAGCATAAAGCATATTATAAAAAGGTGCCGAATAACCGCAAGCAGCAGGTCCTTCCTCAAACGGCATAATTTTTTCCAACAAACTATAATCATTACATGAATAGGCGATTACTACTTCTATAAAATTAATTGTCTGTGCTCCACCGCTATTCGAACGTTTCGGTAAATATAATTGAAGCGATTTTCCTGATAAATTCCGTTCAACATATAATTCATATCGCCAGTTACAATAGCTTTATTTACTCCTTCAAATAAAATTCTGTTTTCACGCAACAAATTAAAATACATATTCCAAAAATACCCGTCTGCTTGTCCCAATTCAATTTTTCTCGTAAATTCATCTATTCCATTTTTAACATCATTCCAGAGCTTATCTGCACTAGATTCACCCATTATCTTTTCATATTTTTGTCGAAAACTATTTGCACCTTTTATCATAACGTACCCCTTTCTTCTCACCAGTGAGATGTTATATCCCACTGGGTATGTAAGACACTTTCTAATTATTTAATACTTTAAAATTCAAACTTCCATTCTTTTTAATATTATACAAATTCCGTTCATAATTATCACCAATGAGATTAGCTTTTTCTGTTCCTATCGCCTCTTCAAGACGCTTACCACCTATCCATTCCTTAGACATCTGTTTTGTTCCATCTTTCAGGGTACTTAATTTACTAGTATTATATTTAGCTTCACCCACAATGGTTTTTACTGCCTTCGCCTGATATGCTCCAATCCCCAAAAGCAATGCAAATACCAGACAGATACAAACTTCTATGACTCTTTTCCGCATATTTCATCCCCCTTCGTGTATTTTAACCTTCTTTCGGAACAAATGTTGCTTCATCTTACCGAACAATCTACGTGCACTCTCCTTTTAATTACGCTTCATGATTCTTTCTGATTGTCAAATTAATTATATCATAGCTAGTGAGTGTAAGAAAATATTACCCTCCCCCCCCCGATAAAATTCTTAATATTTTCTGTAGATTCTCAGCCAAAATATTTACACCCATAAAAAGAAGGACGAAATGTTCCTTTGCTAAGCGAACACATTTGCCCTACCAGAAATCCGTCTCCTAAAGTTGAATTTACAAATGACGGTATGCCTAAACGGGCAAATAAATCTGCGTTCCATGGTTGGGGATTACATAATGTCGCCCAGGCTGTTGAAAAATATGACGGTGCTTTAAAGTTTAATTATAAAGATGGTATTTTTGCAGCGTCTGCAATGCTGTTCTTTCCACAAAAAGCTGGTAACAAATCAGAAGATCACTCCTAATTGGAATGATCTTCTATTTGTTATTTTACAGTCTACTTATCTGTATCTGGCTCAATCCGCCACAACGTTATCTCACCAGTAGAATTTACACTTAAATAATAATTGTTCTGACTACCTTTACAAACCGGCATCACCCCGTTGAAACTGGTTTTTCCATGAATGGTATCTGGAATTGACAACGCTGTCACTGTTTTTCCATCCCAGTATTCGTAGATTCCCCTTGGTGTAGCGCACACAACGGTATCATTCCATGCTTTCATCGGTGCAAATACCTCACGATGATTTGCTTCCCACATATCTTCCACAAATTTCTTCAGCCCTTCTTCCGGTTCCTGTTCCTCAAGTGTCTCAGCATTCAGGCAATATTTAATATCGTCACAATACACAACAAACTGATCTTTCATTGACAGAAAACCAGCGGAGCAATAGTCATAGGAAAGGCTTTTTACTTCTTTCTGCTGCGTAATATCATACAAAACACACTGTTCCGGTCCTGCAATTGATAACACATTGTCGTTGACGACGCTGATATCCCATGCACTTCCACCTAATTTTTCAAACACATCTCCAACCTTCAGTTCTTCATTGTCCTTCTCCGCAACTCGAAGCAGCCGACTTCCATCGGAATCTGATACAACAACAAATGCATTCAGACCACCTTTTCCTTCCTGTAACACACCTGTTGAAATATAACTATCTTCAGAAACTGTATCTGGCAACGAAATTACTTTCTCCCAGTTTTCTCCCCGATCAGAACTTTTCCATACCAATACCGAATCTGTTCCAGCTTCAGAAGTTCCATCGGTCAGTGCATAGATTTCTCCTGTATCTGTTGTCAGCAGATCATTGTAATTATATGCATCCTCAATATTGATTGCTGAAGCAACTCCAACGCCATTTTCAATCGGTGTTTCATTTTCCACACTCAATGCCGCGTCATTGTCCGCCGTTTTATTCTGTCCACACCCTGCCAGCATAAAAAATGTCATTCCAAGGATTCCCATAAGTACCATTGTCTTCTTCATATAAATTTTCCCCATTTCTATTGCATCTCAAACTGAGATGAGTCTATGTAAAAACTAGTTAATATCGCATCAATATATATTTAACCCAAGCCTTCTCTTTATTCCTCTATCACCTCCATATCACTCTGCCAGGTAACCCACATCGCCGGACGAACTGCATAACTTTTACTATTCTTATCAATTTCTACATCCGGTTGCCCCCAAGCGGAAATTACCTCGATTTTTCTTGTCATTTTTTCGTCTACATCAGGATCATATTGCGGATTGCATAACCACCATCCACTGGTTTCCGGATTCAGCGCCCGAACCAGCTGTTGCTTAGTATACTCTGTTGGGTAACATAACAATTCATCGTATCCATACTGCCAGTCATAATAATACCCTTTCTCTAGTCTGGGGCAAAAATACTGTGTCATCTCGGTATAGCTCAATAGAAAAATTTTGTCCTCTGTATTTCTTTCTAAATGCCAGTAAAACATTGTCAGAAATCCATAATATGCTTCATTATTTTTCTTAAATCCCTTGGAAGAAGACAATATAATATTTTCTCTTTCTTCCTCTGAAAATGCACTGTTATAAAAATCATTATTTAACCATTTTCGAATAGTTGAGTCTTTCCAGGATACACGGATTTTTCCACTGGTGTCAAAAGGCTGTGCATCCAAACCGTATTCACTGAGCAGTAATACCTCTCCGTCTTTTTTATCTACAACTCTCCACACGATATCTTCTCCCTGATAATTGCCGTATGTGATATGCTCTCCGACTTCTAACGGAACCGTACTCTCCGTGTCATTTCCACAACCGAACAAACCAACACATAATCCAATTATTCCTAAAACAGCCAATCCGCGATATATTCTTCTTTTCATAATTTTATTTCCCCTATTATATTTTTCATCTACTTCATAATTTCCTATGGTTACTTCCATTATATAAAATCCATATGTATTCTCTATGTACTCTGATAAATTTAACTAAACACCTAGGTATATTAAGTTCCATTTCCATCTATTTTTCTTGCACGTATTCTGTATCTTTCTATGTTTGCATTATGGCATATATTTTTACCTCTGTGTGATTTTGTCCACCAATTCGCAAAATCTGTCCATCAATTAATCTTTTTATATACACAAAAAACTCTGTAACATTCCTATCTCATAATTTACGGCCAAAAAACGTTGATTCACGGACAAAACGTACACACATCAATACTTATTGATATAATTGTTACAGTTCAAGTCGAACGCACGTGAGACTTGGTGCGCGATTCTGGTCAGCGAAAGCTGACATATTCTTCTCAGAATCACTGCACATCCTCGCGGAGCGTTTATCTCAGTCGGAGATTGAACTCCCACTGAGAAAGATTTGTTATTACTCACCACTTGCAGAAGTGGGAGTCTCAACTCAGGCTGAGATGAATCAATCCCTAAAGCCGGGGTTGTCATCAATCTCTTTTTCCGTTATCCTTAATAAGTAATTACACAATGATTCCAATGAAATCACACTGGCTTATACGGAATGGAATCATGTACCAAGTCTTACACAGGATTGACTTGAATTTATTGTTTTGGGAGGTTTTATCATTGATTCAAATCGCAATCTGCGACGATTCAGAAGCAACACTGCAGCATCTGAATCAGGCAGTAACTACTATAGTACAATCCAATCAGGAAGTTGCAGATATCACGTTATACAGCAACAGTGAAAACCTGAGTTATGACATCAAAGAAGGTCACTTTTTTGACCTGATTTTGACAGACATTGAAATGCCACATATGAACGGAATGGAATTAGCCGCAACGATCCGGACGCATCTGCCAGGCGCGCTGATCATTTTCATTACCGCTTATACGAAATACGCACTAGATGCCTTTGAACTGTCCGCGTTCCGCTACATTGACAAAGAAATGATCCCGGAAAAGCTGCCGACAGCCATCAAAGATGCCTTTCGGATTCTTCATATGCAGGCCGACCAGTATTATCTGCTCTCCAATACACGCATGTATCGAAAATTATTACTGAAAGACATCTTGTACATATCCCGCGAAGGAAAAAACAGTGTTTTTCATTTAGCAAACCAGACCGAAGTAAAAGAACGCAAAAGTTTAAATCCGGTGATGGAAGGACTGAACAGTTCTGATTTTGTTTTTGCTGACAGAGGCATCATCGTAAATCTGATCCATATCGTCTCCATTCAGGACACGACGATTGAATTGGATAACGGTGAATTTCTTCCTGCCAGTCTTGCACGTATCAAGGAACTCAAATTACTGCTGCAAAAAATATGGAGGAATTCTTTATGACAACATTCTTCATGATATCCGATTATGGCTTTGCCATACTGAAAGTGTTTATATTTTTTATATTGCTGCATGCGGTTTATCCTACGTTCAAATACCGATATGCGGTCATTATTTCCTGCATTGCGGCACCATTTTATATACAGATCAATGACTATCTGCTCTATACGATGCTTTCCGTTTTGCTGTACATCCTGATTCTTTTTATCGGCGGATGCATTTTAGTTCGCAAGAAGTTTTTTGTTTTAATTTTTCTATCCGCCTTTTATGTGCTGATGGCGGGATGTATTGAACTTTTTTATATCACAATGATGTTGAACTTTTCACGTCACGGGGCAAGGTTCCTTTCGGTTCTTCATTCCTATCCTGACCGGACAACGATTGCATTTTCTCTGATTACAAAAGGATGTGAACTTGCACTTGTCCTGATTACAGCTGCAATCATCCGTCGCATGAGTGATGGAAAAAAGAAAGTCTGGAAACTGCTTATCGCTACTGTTGTTGGATGTTTTGTTATGATCTACCTGATGCATAAAACATTCAGCAACTATTTTGAGGCTCCAAAGTTCTGGGTGATCCTCATCGCCTTTTTACTGCTGCTGTTTACCGTTCTGCTCTTTGAAATTGACCTGCGAAACAGACAGCATTTACTGGAAAAGGAAGCGTTGAGTAAACATCTTCTGGAAGAAAAATATCAGAACCTAAACGAAGTATACAGCCAGAATGCAAGATTATATCATGATCTGAACAACCACCTGATTGCTCTGGATCATTTGCTGGACGATGGAAATATACCGGAAGCGAAAACGTATATCGCCGCGATTCAGAAACCCGTCCAGATTTTAAAGAAAACCCACTGGACCGGCGATGATGTAGTAGATGCCGTATTAAACAATAAAATACAGCTCATGGAAAATCGAAACATCCACTATGAGATTCAAACCGATTTTCCGGATAAAACCGGAATCGAAGCCGCCGACCTTTGTACGATACTGGCAAACTTACTGGATAACGCCATTGAAGCCACCGGTAAACTCCCAGAACAGGCTGCTCCATTAAAAATCCGTATCCAGAGCATCAAGAAATTTGTGTTGATTGAAATTTCCAATCCATCCAAAGAAATTAAATTTGCAGATGATGGACTTCCACGCAAAACACGCAAATCATCTTTTCACGGATGGGGACTGCATAATGTCACTCAGGCAGTAGAAAAATATAACGGAACTATTTTATTTGAATATGAAAATGGAATTTTTACTGCCTCTGCAATGCTGTTCTTTCCGCAAAACAATGACGATGTTTCATAATGTTTCATAAATTACAACTCAATAAATATGCCATAATAATCAGATTTTTCTATACAGAATCTTGTTCCTCTCTGTCTTCTGCTTATCATTGATAAACAAAACGGTACATTCCTCGCCTGGAACGTACCGTTTTGTCTGCCCTTATTTTATTTTATTTTTATTATTTGTTGGATAAATCCATCCATAATGTTTCGCCACTCACATAATTGGAAATTTTTCCAACAAAAAGGAGTAATTACATCATCTCCGGGTTATCCTGAAACATATGCAGGAATTTAGCTTCATCCTCACGATTAGAACACCATAACTCAAGTTCCTCTCCATGCTGACCAAGAAGTGCTGCAATTGCAATATACTGTGACAATGTAGATTTCAGATTGTATTTATCACCATATTCTGATGTTAAGATTACATCTCCAGTACACTCATTAACAACTCCTAAGAATGTGTTTACGTCTTTGACATTTTTGATTTTCATACGTGTTTCCTCTCTTTTTCTAAACCAGTTTACGTCGTGAAAACCCTACCTCATAGATTGAATCATACTATCTGTCTATGTATTTGTCAATAGCAGAGTGTCCACATCCACATTCTGTATATGTCAACCCAAAATTAGGTCAACCGCTCATTGAAAACTAGGTCACTTTCGACCGAGTTTGGCACCTACAGCATTGCTACCGCAGGTGCAGTTACTATTTAACTACTGTTTCGAAGTCGGTTCCATTGTTCCGTAGAGTCTCTCGGAGTCGATAAGAATCGCCTTCCTATAATGTCAAGCCTTAAATCATTGATTTTTCGGGCTTTTCTTTAAATATTTACCTCATAAAACAGAGCCAAAAGTGTATGACAGTCATTGTATCTTGTACTGAATAATCAAAAGATAGTACAGTTAATAAAGCATCCTCTTATCTTGCTTTATAAAGGCTCTGAATCCTCTGTTGACTATGATGGTGAACCTTCCGTGTCTAAAGGGATCGTGTGTCCCAACTTTCTTCGTCCCACCTGTTCATACACCGAGTGTCCGCTAAGCTTTCAAACAGGGTCCTGCCCTACGGAGAGAACTACTGCCGGCTACAGCTCTTGTTTGTATTTTGATTTTACTGACCTGCCTTTTCACATAGTATACGGATATTCCGTGGACGCTTTACCCTATATCATTCTGCTGGTCTTTGTGCTGATGCAGTACTTATTACACTCCATCGTTATCGGGTTTCTTTCCAGAACCCTGCCCGATTTCGGAATCATCCGGAACCCGGCAAGGCTCTGGAATAATAATGTTGTTGACTGTCTTATGCTGCCATTGTTTCTGCTTTTTCAGGCCGTCTGATGTACATCAGCATCTTCTTCGGATCATAGACCGTACCATTCTTCAGAATCTTCATCAGCCAGGATCTTGCACTTGTACGTTTTTTGAGACTTGTCCTGTTTTCAAATGCACGCACGATACATTCACTCACTGCATCCTGAGCATCTGCCTGATTTTTCAGTATGGAACAAGCTATAAAAAATTAAAAACATTAATCCCTGTCAAGGGAAAATATGAGAAACAATTCTTAAATAATATATTTGAAAATTTGGAAGGCATTTGTAGCGTGCAACCAGATATCAGTTATGATGAACTGTGTAACCGAATAGGTACACCGACTGATCTTATTATAGAGTATTATGAAAATGCAGATGCAGAATATGTGATTCAAAAATTACATATTTCTTCCATCATTCGTAATATAGTTATTACAATTCTTCTCATTGCTGTAGTTGTTGCTTCTATAGAACTATATTCATTTCATAAACTGTATACACAAGCAGAGAAATCTATTGATGGTTACACCATTGAAACAACTCCTGCTGAAATACCTTAATTACTTCAAAAATGGGGGATATTACTTATGAAAAAAATATGAAACAATTTCTTTGTATTCTTACTATATGCTTATTATTGGCTGTTACATGTATACCGGCATTTGCTCAAGATTCAATGCAACATATACAATATTATGACGATGGAAGTTACACAATAGAAACACTTACTATTGATAATTCATCTATTAGTTTGTATTCTTCAACAAAAAAAGGAACAAGATCAAAAATCTATTACTCATCTGATAATATTAAACAATGGTCTGTTACCGTAACAGGAACTTTCTCCTATGGAAAAGGATCCTCGACTTGCACAGCAGCAACCGCTACCGCAATTCAGTATTTAAGAGGACATGAAGTACAGAGAAAAACATTATCCACAATTGTATCTTGTAGTTCCACCGGAACCTTGTATTAATCAACACAATTACAGCTTTTTATACTTTAAAAGCTACAAATGACATATAGTTCTATTTTTGAGAAGAATAGCAAAGAGGTTCGCCAAAATGAGCCTCTTTGTTTTTTCTTCTATCGCACTTCTTCTCTATATTAATCCATTTTTCTCCCAAATTTTTCCGTCTTTCTGTATTGTACCATTTTGCCACTTTTTTCTTCCGTATTATCCATTGTACTTCATTTTATTTGCAGTATACTTAGGGCACAATCGAACGGAGACAGACTTATGGGGTTATCTAAGCACACACCCGCCTGCCTTCCAGTATTTTTACACAGGAGGTACAAACACATGAAAAAACCGATCTTAGTTGTTATGGCAGCCGGAATGGGCAGCCGCTATGGGGGATTAAAACAGATAGATCCTGTTGGCAGCCATGGGGAAGTCATTATGGATTATTCACTATATGATGCCCGTCGTGCCGGGTTTGAACGCGTGATCTTCATCATCAAGCACTCCATCGAAAAAGAATTTCACGAAGCAATCGGAGCACGTATCGCAAACTATATGGATGTTTCCTATGCTTATCAGGATTTAGAGGACCTGCCGGAAGGATATACCGTACCAGAGGGACGTGAAAAACCATGGGGCACCTGCCATGCGATCCTTGCAGCCAGAGATCTCATTGATGCCCCGTTTGCAGTAATCAATGCGGATGATTACTATGGCACCACCTGTTTTCAGATCATCTACGATTACCTTTCCACACATTCAGATGATGATAAATACCGCTACTGTATGGTCGGCTATCAGTTAAAAAATACCGTTACGGAAAACGGCTCCGTTGCAAGAGGTGTCTGCACCACCGATGCTGATGCCAACCTGGTCAGTGTCGTGGAGCATACCCAGATTGAAACGTATGAAAACGGCATCCACTTTACCGAAGATAAAGGAGCTACCTGGCAGGAGATTGATGGGGACACCACCGTATCCATGAACCTCTGGGGATTTAATGAAAGTTTTATCAAAGAAGCCAACGACCGCTTCCCTGCCTTTTTGGATGATGCCATGATAAACAATCCGATGAAAGGGGAATACTTCCTGCCATCCGTTGTCAGCCAGCTTCTTGCGGAAGGGAAGGCAACCGTAAAAGTATTAAAGAGCCCGGATAAATGGTACGGTGTCACCTATCGTGAGGATAAACCGGGAATCATAAAAGCACTTGCCGACAAAGCTACTGCCGGATTCTATCCGGTTCCATTATGGCAGTAACCACACATTCATTGCATTGAAAGGAATTTTTATCATGTTACAGATCGCACCGGAACTTTATGACGAAGTGCTCTCCGCCTATAACTTAGGCGAAGGAACCATCACCCATACACCTTATGGCGAGGGACACATCAATAACACCAACCTTGTGACAGTGACCGGGAAGGACACCCGCAGATATATCCTGCAACGAATCAACACTGATATCTTTACCGATCCGAGCGCACTGATGGAAAATATCTGTGGTGTTACATCTTATTTAAAGGAGATCATTACGAAACGCGGCGGTGACACCACGCGCGAAACCATGACGGTTGTATATACCAGGAACGGGAAACCTTTTTATACGGATTCCACGCAGGGTGTCTGGCGGATCTATCCATTCATCGAACATACCATCTGCCTGCAGCAATGCAGAAATACAGAGGATTTCTATACTTCTGCCAGAGCCTTCGGACAGTTCCAGAAAAACCTGGCAGGATATGATGCTTCCACTTTACATGAAACGATCCCTGATTTCCATAATACACCAGACCGTCTGAGAAAATTTAAAGAAGCTCTGGCTGCAGATGTGATGCACCGCGCCGCAGATATTAAAGAAGAGATTAATTTTGTCCTGAACCATGAAGCGGACTGCTCCTATATGACGGATCTGCTCTTTGCCGGAAAGCTCCCACTTCGTGTTACGCACAATGACACAAAATTAAATAACATCCTCTTAGATGACCAGACCAACGATGCCGTCTGCATCATCGACCTGGATACGGTAATGCCGGGACTTGCCGCCAACGATTTTGGGGATTCCATTCGTTTTGGAGCAAACCACAGTGCTGAGGATGAACCGGATCTGTCCAAAGTAAATTTTTCCCTGGAGCTTTTTGAAGCATATACCAAAGGATTTTTGGAAGTTGCCGGGGATGCCCTTACCCCGTTGGAAATTGAAACACTGCCATGGGGCGCAAAACTGATGACACTGGAGTGTGGCATACGCTTTCTGACCGATTACCTGGAAGGTGACCACTACTTTGCCACACACCGTCCGGGACAGAACCTGGACCGCACCCGCACACAGTTCAAGCTCGTCCATGATATGGAGGAGCACTGGGATGAAATGAATGCCATTGTAAGAAATTATACAAAATGATGAAAAAAGAGACTTTTTCCATGGGACAGGAACTCCCTGCCGCATCCGGAAAAAGTCTCATTTTCGTTTCACTTTGTATCCTATCTTGCTTCCACGCTTTCATCTACCAGGCACCCTGATACCCTAGCGTGATACTGCTGCTTTTTATGTGCCCATCTGCATACATTCCAGGATACTCTTTTTTTGAAGACTTGTCCTCTCTATCACATGTAGCATGTTCCGTCCAAAATCATTCCGCAGGTTTTGTCAGCCGCCCAACCCTTAATAACTAAGCTGACAATACTATCTCCGGAGCGTCAGTGCCCCATTGACACTGTCGATCTGTTTTTGTTCCTCAAATTTCAATATATGCTTCCTACATCCCTGACCACTCTCTGCTCCCTTACTGCTTTTGTACCGACAGAATGGTTCCGGAAAACGGATCGACTTCAGATACCGTACCGGTATAAGTAACGGTTACCTGGTCTCCTGCTAAACCCCCATCCAGTCCTTCCGGTGCTTCATCAAAATCCAATTCATAGGAAGCGCCATCCTGGTCTGTCACAATGAACATAAAGTCTTTTTCTTCCTCTATTGTTCCCGTCAGTTGTTTTTGTGCCCCGCTTTCCTTTGCTTGTGTCCCCTGTGTTGTCGTTGCGGCATCCTGCTTTCCACAGCCGCCAGCAAATGTGACCGTCAGGACTGCTGCCACCATAAACGCATACCATGTTCGTTTACATCTTCCTTTCTGTCAAAATCTTATGTACAAAATATTTTTTAAGTTTCCATACCCATATTTCGTGTGTTGTCACGCATCACATGGACGTAGCAGTACACGAGCTGTGCCGTCATGCAGCACCAGATCAGGGGTTCACAGATGATCACGCCCCAGTAACCAAGCACCGGTATGATGCAGGCAGAAAACAGGATCTTTCCCACAAGTTCCATAAAACTGGAAGTCAATGGCTTTCTCTTTTCGCCCATGGCCTGTAAACCATTCCGCATATTATAAAGGATTCCAAGCACCGCATAAAACGGAGATGCCACCCGCAGATACAGGGCAGCATTCTCTAAGATCTCTGCCTGTTTGGAGCCAAATAATGCCACCAGATTCTTTGCAAACAAGGCAAGCACCACCGTTGCGATGATACCCCAACAGATACTCATCCGGCAGGCGATACACATCCCCTTTTTGATGCGCTCTTTATTTCCTGCACCGGCATTCTGGGATATAAACGTTGCGATTGCCGCACCCATGGTTGTGTTTGGTAACATCATAAAGGAATTTAACTTCCTTGCCGTTGCCTGACATGCGATATAAACCGCACCGAGATGATTGATCGCGCGCTGCAGGATCACCGTCCCAGAGCAGACCACTGCATTCATAATCCCCATGGATACGCCCTGGGAAAGCAGTTCCCCGTACAGATGTTTCCCTGCCGCAAAGTGTCTCCGCTCCGGCACCAAGACTGCCGCATGGCGCAGGATATAAAAGATGCATAACAGGACGGATATCCCCTGTGCCACCACCGTCGCAATGGCAGCTCCCCGGATGCCCATGTCAAACTGCGTGATAAATAACAGGTCCAGGAGCACATTCCCAATAGAGGAAAAGATTAAAAATAACAACGGCATCAGACTGTTTCCGATCGCACGCAGCAATCCGGCACACAGGTTATAGGCAAACATGACACCGATGAAAATGGTCAGGACCGAAATGTAAGAATAGGATTCTGACAGGATCGACTCCGGTGTTTTTAAGAGCCGCATTAAGGGATAGAGTCCCACCAGGGAAAAAAGCATCATCACAGCCGTCAGGCATCCGGCGATCACAACCGCCCCCGCTACTGACTTTTTAACCAGTTCCTTGTCCCCATATCCATAATACCGGGACACTACAATACTAAGACCACTGCCAACCCCAAAGCAGAACCCGATCAGCAGTTCATAAATCGATGAAGATGCCCCAATGGCGGCAAGGAATGAATCGCCAAGGTAATTTCCTACGATCAGGATATCCATCGTATTATATAACTGCTGAAACAGGTTCGACATCAGGATTGGTAGCGAAAAGATAAGCAGAGACTTTAGGATGGAGCCTTTGGTCATATTGACCTGTAATCCGCTCATAGTTCTCTCCAGATCCGGATCGCTGCCAGATGATGCATCCGGTCGTATTTTTTCTTATTGTAATGCTGCTTATAATGTTGCTGCACGATGCTCCACCGCCTGTTTGAAATTTTCCACCTGATGCTCATAGCAGGTATCCATGAAGGTGGAATGCATCAGAAAATCTGCCGTTGCCTTGTTGTTGGCAATCGGGATATCGTAAACCTGGGCGATCCGGAGCAGTGCCTTGACATCCGGATCATGTGGCTGCGCCGTCAGCGGATCAGAAAAGAAGATCACCATATCGACCTGTCCTTCCACGATCTTTGCGCCCACCTGCTGGTCCCCGCCAAGCGGACCACTGTTATACCCTTTGACGGATAAGCCCGCCTGCTCTGTGATCATCCGGGCAGTTGTCCCGGTCCCACACAGGTGATGTTTTTTAAGGATCTCTCGGTTTGCGATGCACCACTGTAACATCTCCTGCTTTTTCCCATCATGTGCGATCAGTGCAATGTTTTTCTGTTCCCTGATCGTCATTGTCAAATACTCCATATTGTTCCTCCTTTTCTTCCTGCTGCCTTTGCTGCAGGATACGGTATTGGCTCGGTGACATTTTGAAACGTTCCTTGAACGCCCTATTAAAGGTACGCTGGCTCTCAAAGCCGCTGTCCAGACAGATCTCTGTGATCGTATCATTAGTGGTTTCCAGCCGCTGGCAGGCAAACCCAAGCCTTGCATCATTCAGGTACTGGTTGAAATTCCGGTGAAAGGTTTTGGAAAAGATCCTGGATAACACATATTTGCTCACACCCAGTGCCTTTGCCATCTCCTCTAGGGAAACGGCGTGATTAAAATGTGCGGATACATAAGCGACCGTCCGGTAAATAAGGTCCTCACTTTCCACACTGCTCTTTTCTGTCAGTGTCAGTTCCTTTATGCATCTGGCAAGAATGATCTGAAGATATGCCTGTGCAATGGGGATGTCTTTTGTTGTTAAAAGCGCATCAAAAGAACGGTACACATCTTCCGGGATGACCGATGCTTTTAGCACCGGGATTTTTGGAGCCTTCTGGTTTAGCGTTTCCTCATAAGCACCCACGATAAAGGGCGGTGCATTTACAAAGACTGCCATGTTCTGTCCGGCAGAAAATACCTGGTAATGGTGGATCAGATCTGGGAAAAGTATCCCGACATCCCCGGCTTGCATGTGGTACAGTTCCTCGCCCATACCAAGCTCTAAGCTCCCGCTTTTTACCCACACCAGCTCCAGGGCATGATGCAGGTGTGGTGGCTCATGTTTTGCCTGGCGCATCACTGCCAGTATCTCATCTTTCGTATTTTTATAGGTTAAATGCATCGGTGTCTTTCCTCCCTTCTGTTTTCCATCTGCAACATTTGTCCACTGTTTGTGCTGATCTGGCACGCAGGATGTCTGGTTTCATCCTAGAATAGACTTGTAAGGAAAGGAGGTCGGAACACATGCGTAAACAGATGACATCTTATTTTGAACAACTGCTTTCATTCTATACCGCATTTTTCCTGCATGTCTACCATGCATAACCCCTGCCTGTTCTATCCAAAAAGCAAAAAGCATTGCCTTTTTTTCTTTTTCAGACAATGCCGCCTGCCATCCGCAATCCATCGTGCCTGTTATTCTTCATCCGTCACGCAGTCAGATGCGATGCCTTTTTCTCTTTTTATGTTTTCCACTGTCTCTTCCACATTCATTCTGGAAAGGACAAGCATGATCAGGACCTCAAATACCAGTGGGAGCCACAGGTACATAAAGGAGAGCATCCGTAAGCTGGATGCCGGCTGTGTTGCTGCTGTACCTACATATCCGCTGATCTCCAAAAGCCATCCAACCAGTGCGGTTCCGATTCCGCCACCAATCTTGATGCCAAGGGAAGTACAGGAATACATCGTTCCATCCACACGTTTTCCCTGTGTCAGATAAGTATATTCCGAGCAGGATGCGATGAGCGCATTCATGTCTCCCTGCCATGGTCCCTGTCCCAGTGCAGCGACCGCCGTAAACAGTAACATCAACGGTACGCTTCCAAGGTAACCTGCAACGATTACCAGTGCCCTGCCTGCTACTGCCAGCATATAGCCGCGCAAGTTTAATTTGTACATGCCTTTCCATTTACCAACCAGTGTCGGCGTAAATACCAGTGCAATGATCAGCGGGATATTGACCGCCCATGCAAATACACCAAACAGACTTTTATTCTTCAGTACCCATGTCATGTAATAGATACCGGCTCCGATCATGGCACTATATAACTGCTGTAAGATATAAACGCCACAGATCATCATATAAAATTTATTTTTGACCAGCAGCTTGAATGCCTGTACCAGTCCGTATTTTTCTTCCTTGTCTGTTACCGCACCATCGTTTAATTCTTCTTCCGGTAACTCCTTTACGGACAGACAGGAGATCGTGTTTACCACAAAACCGATGATTGCATAAATGATCGCAACCGTTCTCCATGCGGCAGCCCCGCCGCCACATTTATCAACAAACCCAACCGTAACAGACTGGATTACAAGGCTTGTGGCAAAAGCAAAGATAAAACGGTAAGACCCCATCTGCACACGCTCTTTGGCATTTTTTGTTACCAGGGAAGTAAGGGCTGAGTATGCGATGTTGTTCGCTGTGTAAAATACACCGTTAAGCAAGGTATATGCGATGAAAAACCAGGCATATTTTGCCGTATCACCAAAGCTGGTCGGGACTGCAAATACCGCAACCAGGGTGATCGCACATCCGATATAGCCATAGAGCATCCATGGCCTTGCCTTTCCAAGCCGGGAATGTGTCTTATCGATCATCGATCCAAAGAAAATGTCTGACACACCGTCAAACAGCTTGGATGCCGCGATCAGTGTTCCGACAATGCCCGGCATCAGACCGATGGTATCCGTCAGATAGATCATGACGAAAGAGGTCAGGAACGCATACACCACGTTTCCTGCCACATCGCCCGATCCATAGCCAATTTTGTTATACCATTTCAAATACGTTTTTTCTTCCATGAAGTCCTCTCTCTTCCTATGTACCTTAGTACACCAACATAATTTTATTATCCCTTATTCAAGTCGAACGCACGTGAGACTTGGTGCGTGATTCTGGTCAGCGAAAGCTGACATATTCTTCTCAGAATCACTGCACTCTACACTTCGTTTCGGTC